>FWWM01007167.1_pt1 | contig 16709 bp, 11 predicted proteins | sample 2228351 | NCBI WGS metagenome assembly FWWM01 (sample SAMEA103939774, study PRJEB20133) | metagenome | reverse complement strand
ATCCCCTCGCCCGTCAGCAAGTCCTCACCGAGTTCCAACAACCCGTCGGCGCAACGGTGTGGAAGGATTGGCTGTTCGTCGTTGACAGCCAAGCGAAGGAAATCGCTGCGTTCACGCGGGAAGGGAAACTGGTGAAGCGATGGGACAGTAAGCGCTTAGGCAACATAGCGACGCCTCGGCGCATCGCCTTGACGCAAGGCGGTTTGCTCTTCATCGCTGACGATGATGGCGAAGTGGAAGTGCGCCGTTTTGACGCTGAGCGCATGGACATTGCTCCCCACGAACCCGCAACACTGTCGGGTTTCTGGACTTGTCGCAGCGTTCGGGTCTTCGGCGAAGAGGTGTGGGTTCTCAGCGCGTATAGCGGCGAACTCAAGCGCACTTTTGTGAACGACTTAGCGAAACCGCGATGGCGAGTTTTTACTGGCTTTTTGAACGCTCCTGAGCGAGAAGTCGTTGCGGTGCATTCGGGGCACTCCACGCCTGACGGGCAGCCAAGCCGTCACTCCCTTTTTGCTGGAGCGACCGTGACGCCCGTCCTCGCTTTAGGTCGTTTGGGCACCCCCCTGTCACCCGTGCACGATTTTGATGTGGCACCCCGCACAGGATGGTTGGCTGTCGCTGGCGACGAACAAGTGTTGCTATTGCCCGTTGATTTGCGTTTGCCCACTCGCCCCCGCATTTATCCGAGCCAGACGGAAGCGTTGGTGGCTTGGGAAACACCCGAGCCTGCGGAAACCATCCTTGAGTTTCAACCTGTTGGTGGCGAATGGCAGCGGATGACGGTAAAGGGGAAGCGAACGAAACATCGCATGCTGCTGCAGGATTTGGAGCCAGGAAGAGCCTATCGCGTGCGCGTTTTGCTCCCGCGTTGTTTTGCCATCGCAGACACCCGCAGCCCTGTGCCTAAAGCCTTTTCTTTTGCTTTCACTTTCGCCACGCAGCCACCAAGGGGCAAAACGATGTTCCTGCGCATTCCTGTTGCAACGCTCGTTTACGCCGATGTCGTGAATGTGGACTCCCTGACCCCAGACGTACCACCTGCGCCGCCTGTTTCGCGAGCCTATTTGGACTACTTGCGACACGAAGTGGAGAAGGCGCAACTGTTCTACTGGTGCAACTCTCGCATGAAACTATGGCTGGACTGCGACTGGTTCATTGTCACCAAGCGCATTACCGTTGGCAAGCAAGAGCCATCACAAATGGACTGGCGGCGCGACTTGACAGAACTTCTTCGGTTGCGGGACAAGGATTTGAGCGATTATCCTGCCGTTGTGGAAATCACTTGCGAGCGACGATGGAACCCACGCACTCGCCGTTACGAGTTTGCCCCCAGCGGAGGCGGCACCTACGGTGCGGACATGCGCCCTGGCAGTTCCCACTTCTTAGGTGGGCATGACCCTGCGTGGCTGTTTGTCCACGAGTTTCACCACCAGTTGGACAGCCAGTTTGCGGAAAGCGGTTACCCCGAGTATCCCTTCAACCACTTCAGCATCACGCCCGATGGTTTTGCCGACAACTTCGGCGAGCACTACAACGGCAACGCGTGGATTTTGCGCCATTGGCATGGTGGCGACCTGTCGTTGTGGTTTGTCAACCGCTTTGGTCAAGCGGTGCTTGCCGATGACGCAGATGGGGACGGCATCCCTGACGATTGTCCTGCCGTGCCTTTGGACGAAAAGCGCTTCGGCAGCGACCCGACAAAAGCGGACACAGACGAGGATGGGCTGAGCGATATGGACGAAGTGTTGGCGTTCACTTGGGTTTGGGAGATGCTGTCTTGGCCCGACAAGGCAAGCGCGCGAGCAAAGTATCGCTTGCCTGACCCCCGCAATCGGGACACGGATGGCGACGGAGTTCCCGATGGGAGCGATCCGCTCCCCCTTTACACTTGTGAGCCCATCGTTAAAAGGCAATCCGCCAACGAAGCGACGGATAAGCCTTGGTTCGTCGTGGAAGAAGACGACGCACCGTTCCCAACGCCATCCGAAGCCCCGCGCTCCGTGCGACCGTTGCGGGGTGGAATCTTCCTCAGTCACGACGGGGCGTGGTTGCGTTTTCAGTTCCGTTTCAACGAACCCGTTGCCCTCGTCCATGTGCAACTGGATTGTCAAGGGGATGGCTACTATGTGGGGGCAGACAATGTGGACATTCGCATCCGCCCAGACTGGGCAGCGGAGAAAGCAACAGTGGATGTCTCCGTCAACAACGCTGCTTCGTCGGAACGGTGGCCATTTGTTGACAGGAGTTTGTTTCCATCTGAGCAAGTGCAAGCGACGGTGCGGCGAGACCGATTGACTTACCGCTACGAAGTGTCCGTCGCCATTCCACGCACGGAAGCAGTGGGGTTGACTTTGCGTTCAGGTGACGCGATTGGCGTCGCCATTTACCTTCAGGTAGCGCCCAACAGTTCCCGCTGGCTGTCTGTTTTTGAGCCGTATCGGTTGGTGCCGTTGCGCGTGGAGTGAGATCGTTGCTCTGAGCGCCTACTCCTGCGGCTCCACCAAGACGGGCGTGACAAGGATTGCCAGTTCTGTCTCACCTTGCTGGAAGCGGCGGGAAGTGAACAGTTCGCCCAAGATGGGCAGCCTGCTCAGGAAGGGGACGCGGTTGACGATTTCTTGCTGGATGCGCTGGACCAAACCGCTCATGACCAGCGTCTCGTTGGAGGCTAACTCTACCGTTGTGGTAGCCGTTCGGATGCGCTTGCCGGGGATAACGGCGCCGTTGATGGTCACTGCGATAGTGAAGTCCAACTCACTCACTTCTGTGTTAACCCGCAAGGCAATCTTGCCGTTGGGCTCCACCGTTGGAAGCACGGTCAAAACGATGCCGAAGGGGCGGAACTCAACCGTTGCTGTTGTGCCCACGCCGGGCGCAACGGTGGAAACAGGAATGGGGATTTCGCCGCCGACATTGAACCGTGCTTCTTGCCCGCTTAAGACTACCGCACTGGGCGCTGACAAAGTGCGGGCAAGGTTCTTCTGCTCCAACGCGCGCAAGACAGCGGTGATAGGTGTCCGTTGGGCAATGCCTGTGACGCCTCCGGTTGCCTCGTTGGGGGCTTGCCCAATAGCGACGCCTTCTTCCAGCGCAGGGTAACTGACCCCCAAATCGCGCAGGGCGGCGCGATTGATTTCCACCACCCGCAACTCCACGCGGATTTGTTTGCCGCCCTTGACTTCAATCAAGTCAAGGATTTGCGGTTGCTGGGTTGGCGCTGCGGTCGTTGGTGGTGTGGGAGCAAAGGGCGTGACGCCGACACCAGGCACCACAAGAGGCATCGTTTGAGGCGCAGCGGTCGGCGGTGGTGTCGGCACGGGGGGCAAGCCCAACATGAAGCGAGCGATGCGCAACGCTTTCTCTTTCTCCGCTTGCGTTGCCACCGTGCCTGTCAGCACCAACCCTTTCTCGTCGCCCTTGACTTCAACGGTGGGGATGCCGATGGCTTCTTTCACCCGTTCGGCAAAACTGGGCGCTGGTGGAGGGGGCGGTGGGGCTGGCGGCGCTGCTACTTTGACCCAGTTGAGCACTTTCCGCCTCGCCTGTGCAGCGATTTCGTTGAGCCGCTGCAAATCTTCTGGTGAGGGCACTTCCCCTTCCAGCACCAACGCTTCCGCTGTCTCCCGAACCTTGACGGTGGGGATGGGGATGAGGGCTTGTAACTCTTCCGCTGTCAGCGGGCGCACCTGCAGCAAGTTGACCACTTTCGGCACCAGCAAGACGGCAATCTTTTCAGCGCGAGCAGCATCTTCAGGCGAATCCACGACTCCTTCCAAGACCACGCTGTCGTCAAGCACCCGCACTTTGACACCTTTGATGCCAATTGCCCGCTCAATTTCCTCTGGTGAAGGCACAACGGGTTTTGGCTTTTCGGGCGGTTCAGGTGGTTTGGGCTCTTCCACTCGCAGCAAATCCAAAACGGTGGTGGCAAAGAGGCGAGCGATGGCAGCGGCGCGTTCCTTCTCCGCTTGCGAGGGGACGGTGCCAGAGAGCACCACAGCACCCTTGACAATCTCCACTTGCACGGTGGGAATACCGATGAGCGACAGCAATCGCTCCCGTAGCATTGGTTCGGGAACAACCTGCACTTCCATTGTAGTCGTGCGCCCATCGGCAACGACGATGAGGGTGGTGTTTCCCACGCTCTTGCCCAAAATGCTCAAGTGTTCAGGGCTAAGCACCTGCACATCCGCCACTTCGGGGTTGGCGATGCTGACAGAACGCAACTTGGGGATTGTCAACACAACCGCTTTGCCCACTTGCACTTGAATAACCCGTTGAGAAAACCTGAAGGTCGCTGTTGGCAGGGAAGGCATCGGTCTCGGTTGCGGCGGCACGGAAGGTTTTGAAGGTGTGGGGGGAGCAGAAGGTTTTGTTGGCTGCGGGGTGCGGAGTGGCACTTTCACTTTTTCGCCGACCTTCAGCGGGCGAGGAGCCGTCCAGCCATTTAATTTGACCAATTGGTCAACGGTGATGCCGTAACGGCGGGCTAACCCGAACAGGGTTTCGCCCTTCTGGACAGTGTGCCACTGCCATGCAGCAGGGGACTGCCCAAACGCCCCAGTTGTCAAAAGCGCCAAAAACAGCAACACACCCCTACCATATCGGGACACAACAAGACACCTCCTCTTAGGGCGCGCTGGAGCCCCCTCGCCCTCATCAAATTTGACACATCGTCAACCCTTGTGTTGTGACGGCTGTCCATTAACAGAGGGAGAGCATAGTTCCCGCCACAAGGCACGGTAGTAGCGCAGCAGCCGGATAGCGTCGTCAACGGTGCTCATGGTGTAGGGCAACTCAATCATCGTGAAGCCTTCATAGCGAATTTGGCGGAGCAGGGCAAACAGTTCGCGCCACGGGTAGTCTTCCCGCCACAACTCGTTGATATGGGCATGGCGAATCCATGATTGCACCAGCGCAAAAGTGGGCTTGACTGAGCCATCCACCACATCGTCTCGGTTGGAGTTCCAGCAAACGCCCACTTGCGGGTGGTTAGCGACTTCCATAATGGCTTTGATGACTTCCAAGTTGCTGGTGCCGCGACCGTGCACTTCCAACCAGACTTCCACGCCGTGCCCTTGGGCGAATTCGCCCAGTTCCCGCAGCGCTGAGCCAATCTGGCGGATGGTTTGTTCTTTGGGCACTTGCGGGGGCAAATCGTTGGGGCGGACTTTGATTCCAATAGCGCCGACATCGTGGGCGAGGACGATAAACTGTTTCGCTACTTCCATGTTGCGTTGCAACTCCGCTGCGTCAGGGGAGTGGAACTCGCACACTGTCCCCAACCCAACCAACTTCACGGGCGATTTCTCAAACAGTTGCCGCACTTGCTCACGCTCTTGCGGTGGGAGCGAAGGTTCCACCCCGTGCCTGTGGGTTGTCCGCAATTCCATCCCTTCCAATCCAACGGTCTCACACACCCGCAAAAGCGTTGGCAAATCCCAATCCTTTGCTAAGTTCCAAGTCACCAACCCCAACTTCATCCCCAGCGCACCTCCGTAAGCATAAGGCTCTTTTTTCGTCTCTCGTCCCCTGACCCCCGTCCCAATTAATGGGCGTGCGTGTGGGGTTCGCCTAACGAAGGAATCGGGATGTCGGGAAGGTTGAGGATGATGCCCGTCACCCGCCACAATCGCACTTTGCCGTCCTCCATTGCTGCAACAAGGGTTTTGCCGTCAGGGAGGAAGGCAACACCCCGCACATCGCCCCAAGGGTCCGTTCCTGCTTGTCGCTCCACGGTGTAGCGGATGGTGCGAACCCGCTCCAACACTTGGTTCTTGGTGCGGGTTAGGTCGTAAATCCAGATAGCGTTGTCGCCCGCTCCAGCGGCAGCGTAGCGTCCGTTGGGCGAGACATCCACTGCCCACACGGTTCCTTCCATCCCGTAACCCCAACCGAGGAGTTTTCCTTTCTGCCAATCCACCACCCGCACCCCTTTGCTGCCATAGGAGCCCATGACCAACTGCGAGCCGTCAGGGGTGAAGACGAGCACATAGGGATCAAAGGCTTGAATGGAGGGAAGTTTCGCTTGGGGTTCTCCCGTTACCACATCCCAGACGATGACACCACCGTCGGTGCTGCCTGATGCCAGCAAGTTTTCCTGCTGCGGGTGGAAGGCTAAGGCTGTCACAGCATCGCTGTGCCCCCACAAAGTTTGCTTCAATTCGCCTGTCGTTAAGTCCCAGACCTTGACCGTTGTGTCACGACTGCCTGTTGCTAGCCACTTGCCGTTAACGGAAACAGCGATGGCTTGCACCCAACCCGTGTGCCAATCGGGAGTGTGATCGCTGTCCCATTGCCGTTCCATTTTGCCCGTTGCCACCGACCACATCCGCACGGTCATGTCAGCGGCAGCGGAAATGAGGTGCTTGGTATCGGGAGTGAACGCCAGCCGAATAATCGTGCGGGTGTGTCCAGTCAAGGTGCGCAAGTGCTTCCCTTCGGGCAACTGCCACAGTTTTATCGTGTTGTCTTGCGCCGCCGTCGCCAGCAACCGCCCATCTTTAGAGACAGCCATGGTGGTGATGGGTGCCCCATGAGCGTCAATGGTCTTAATGGGCACGATGACCATGTTACCGACATTCTTGCGATATGGTTCGGCGAAATCCCAAAGGACGATGAACCCAGCGATAACTAAAAGCACCAAGATGACCAAACGCTCGCGCGGTGTCGTCATGCCCGTTTCCCTCCTTTGCCTACGGGCTCATCGCTCAAAGTTTAACGCTGCCAAAAAGCAAATTGCCAATCAGGACGCGCGCAACCGCACCAAAATTGACGGGCAGCAACGGGAAAGTGGGGATCAAGGACTGGAGACCGTAAAAGCGAAGGAGGGACAGCGACATGGCTGCTGCTTACCGGATTGCGGTCATCCCTGGCGACGGGGTTGGTCCTGAAGTGGTGCGGGAAGGGTTGAAAGTTTTGGAGGCGGCTTGTCAAGCGGAAAAAGTGCGCTACGAGACGGTCTTTTTTGACTTGGGAGGCGAACGCTATCTGCGCACGGGCGAAACGCTGCCTGACAGCGTGTTGGATGAACTGCGGACTTTTGACGCCCTCTACTTTGGCGCCATTGGTCACCCTGATGTCCTGCCGGGCGTGTTGGAGCGGGGGATTTTGCTCAAACTGCGGTTCGCTCTGGACTTGTTTGTCAACCTTCGCCCCGTCAAACTTTACCCTGGCGTGGAGACGCCCCTGAAAGGGAAAACGCCAAACGACATTGACTTCGTCGTCGTCCGCGAAAACACCGAAGATGTCTACGCTTTAGAGGGCACGGCTTTTCGCGCTGGAACAGCCGAAGAGGTGACCTTGCAACCCGCTATTTACACTCGGCGCGGGACGGAGCGCGTCATCCGCTTTGCTTTTGAGTTGGCGCTTAAGCGTGCCAAAGAGCGGGGCAAGCCAGCAAAAGTGACGCTGGTGGACAAAGCCAATGTGATGACCATCGGACACGGTCTATGGCGGCGGGTGTTTGCAGAAGTAGCACAGGAGTTCCCGCAGGTGGAGACGGAAACGCTCTATGTAGACGCTGCCGCAATGGAGTTCGTGCTCCACCCCGAGCGGTTCCAAGTCGTCGTCACCACCAACTTGTTCGGCGACATCTTGACCGATTTGGGCGCCGCTATCCAAGGGGGCATCGGCATCGCACCATCAGGCAACATTCACCCTGGCAAAGTTTCCATGTTTGAGCCCGTGCACGGTTCCGCACCAACCATCGCAGGCAAAGGCTTGGCGTGCCCGTTGGCGGCGATTTTGACCGCTGCGCTGATGATGGAACACTTGGGCGAGAGCAAAGTCGCTCAACGCATTGAAACTGCCGTCGCCCGCGCGTTGGAAACGGGCAAAATCCGCTCGCTGGAAGCGGGCAAAATGGGCTTGAGCACCACGGAAGTGGGCGATTTGGTCGCCTCGTTTGTGTGAAGAGATGGGGATGGAAGATGGGGGACTGGGGATCAGGGATTGGGGATTGGAAACGGTGGGCGTCAAATCTTTGCGCTTGCTACGGCTTTCCGTTCCAAAAGGCGATGGGCTGAGCAACCCAGCATCTGCAGCAGCCCCTGCGCTTTGGCGATGGTTTCTGCGTATTCCGCTTCAGGGTCTGAGTCGGCAACGATGCCACCGCCCGCATGGAAGTAAGCCTTTCCCCGTTGCAATACGGCGGTGCGGATGACGATGTTGAAATCGCTATGCCCTGTGAAACTCCAGTAGCCGATGCTACCCGTGTAAAGACCCCGAGCGACAGGTTCCACCTCGTCAATGATTTCCATCGCTCGGATTTTGGGTGCACCCGTGATGGAGCCACCGGGGAACATGGCGAACAGCAAATCCACCGCATCTTTTCCTTGCGGGATTTTCGCTTCCACTGTGGACACGAGGTGCCAAACATTGGGGTGCGGCTCTAAAGCGTAAAGGTGGCAAACCTTCACGCTGCCGATTTCCGCCACCCGCCCCAAATCGTTGCGCTCCAAGTCCACAATCATGATGTGCTCCGCTTTGTCCTTCTCGCTGGCGAGCAACTCTTCAGCCATGCGTTGGTCTTCTTCGGGCGTTTGCCCGCGCGGGCGCGTGCCCTTGATGGGGCGCGTGTGAGCAACCCGCATTTGCGGGTCAAAGTGCAAAAAGCGCTCCGGCGAATCGCACAAAACGAAAGTGTCGCCCAAGTTCAAAAACGCCATGAAGGGGGCAGGGTTGACGCGACAGAGCCGAAGGAAAAGGGACGGCGCATCCGCCAAAATCGGCGCTTGGAAGCGTTGCGCAAAGTTGACTTGATAGACATCGCCTGCTGCGATGTAGGCTTTGATGCGCTCCACAGCAGCGCGATACTCGCTCCAAGGCATATCGGCGAAGAAAGGTTGCTCAACAGGGCTGTCAGGGGCAGGTTCCCAAAGGGGTGGCTGCTCAAGCCATGCCATCAATTGCTCCAACCGCTGCGCCGCCAATCGCTCCGCTGCAGCACCTGTTTCTGGCAAGCCTGTAGCGACAGCGTAAAGTTTTTGCTCCCGAAAGTCCCAAGTGAGGGTTGCTGTGTAAGCGCCCAGCCACAAGTCAGGCATGGGCAAATCCCGCACCGCTTGAAAAGGCAACCGCTCCAGTGTCACCCGCAAGTCGTAACTGAGATAGCCCAGCAGACCGCAGGGGAACGGTGTCGGCAAGTCTGGCAAATGCCCTAACCGCTCTCGCATCTCTTGCCAAAGTTGTCGCATCACGATAAACGGGTGTGCGGTGGAAAACGCCACAGAGTTGTTCACCCGAACCTTGACGAAAGCATCGCCAACGCGGGTTGTCAACACAGTGAACGGCTCGGCAGCGAAGAAGCAAAAGCGCGCCAGTGGGTAAGGGTGCTGCGGCAGCGGGTCCAAACCGCTGTGCAAAATTACAGTGCCATATTGGTCAAGCGGCAACCGCCGATAAGCCTCCAGCGGTTCACAAAAAGGCAACTCCACAATGCGCACCATCTGGCAAATCACCCCAAAGCGGCTTCAAAGAGGCACTTGCGGCTGTGTTTGCGTCCAAAATCCTCGCAGCGTGTCTTGTCATTCGGTGTCGGCGCACTAACAATTTTACAGCACAGCGGTGATGGAAAAGTTGGGTGAGCCCAAGCAACCGAAAGGAGGCGCAACAGGTGACCCTGAGCGAGTTGCAAGAGCAAATTCGCCGAACCTATTTTGAACGCGATGCGAAACGAGGGTTGGAACGGACTTTCCTTTGGTTTGTGGAAGAAGTGGGGGAACTGGCGCGCCTGCTAAAAAGCGATGCTCGCGACACGCAGGCGCTGCAGGTGGAGTTTTCCGATGTTTTGGCGTGGCTGTTGAGCGTGGCGAACTTGGCAGGCGTGGACATAGAAGCCGCTGCCCAACGCTACGCCAACGGCTGCCCCAAATGCCACGCTTCCCCGTGCCAATGTCCGATGCGGTGAGGCGAAGAACTCGGCAATGCCGTGCCCCTAAGGCACGAAGGAAATTGCCGCCACTTCAATGAAGCCGCGCCCTTCCCGCTCGCTCGTTGTCCCGTGCATCCCAACAATGAGGCTGCCGATTTCGTCCAAGTCCAACTGCCCGTCCTCGTCTTGCGACCAACCACCCAAACGGAACTCGTTGAAGGGGAGCACCATCGTTCGCCATTCTGCCGAAGGAAGCGCCAGCCAGTCGGTGTAATAGTGCGAGCCATCCCGTTCCACCAAAGTCACCAGCAACGCCTTGATGTTTGCGGGCAACTGAGCGCGGTAGGTAAGTTGCAACCCACGATAACCTGTCAAGTCCGCATCGGGCACAGGGATGGACGGCAGCACCCACATGTGTTGTCCGCCAACGATGACGAACTCCGTCCGCCAAACCCATCGGTCACCTTCGCCCTTGACAATTTGCGTTTTTACTTTGGCAAGGGAATGATGAGCGAGGGACAGCGACGCCTCAGGCACAATAGGGACAATGAGCGGGCGCGTGGGGCGGAAAGGTTCAGCGCTCAGGACAATCTCACGAACTTCCCAGACGCCTTCACACGCGCCGTCCAAAACGAGCCCCACTCGCAATCGTTGAACTTTCGCGGGGTCAAAAGCAGGGGGGTCTTGACGGAACGCAACAGGGTTAAACCCTGCCAACGGCAAGTGCCACTCTGCTTCCCCGTTTCCCTGTTTCTCCGCCTCCCCGTTTCTTCCCCGCTCCTTGTCCCGTTCAACGGGCAACACGGCTCCCAAGCGGAACCACATTGCCCCTGCGGGACCGACAGCAATCGCTGCTAAGCGGGGTGGCTGTCCCTTGACAAGGCGCAAACGGTAGCGAACCAACAGGGTGCGATAGTTGGCTAACCCAGCCACGGGTGCCTCTAACAGCAGCAAGCGACGCTCGGCGCTTGTCTTGACAAATCGCGCTTGCCAACCGGTGGACACCCGCTGCCACTGAACGCGCAACCCGACTGTTGGCACTGGCTGCCATTTGACAAGGTCGCGCGGTTGCGGTGCGAGAAGGGAAAAGGCAAAAGCAACAACGCTTGCCATCAGCAACCATTCCCATCGCTTCATCGTTCCCAGCCCCCTTTTCTGCGCGCCAATTGAGCGAGGGTTTCATGAGCGGCTTGCGCCCACTTGAGAGCGTCGCGTTCGCTTATTCGTGGCAAGCGGCGCAACTTCTCCGCCCATTGCCAAATGCGCCGAATTGCCGAGCGGTCATTCGTCGGCAGCGCATGGAGCGCTCGTTCCAGTTCGTTTGAAGAAGGCAACCGCCACAAAGTGGGTTGGCGAAGGGCTTGACGGAGGAAGTGCAACTGAAGCAGCGCAATCACTTCAGGCAAAGTGTTGCCCCGCTGCAGCAAGGTGGCTAAGCCGTGCACGAACGCGGTGCGGCTGAAGGGTTGCGGGGGCAACTGCACGGGGCGACCGAAGCGGACGCTGAGGGCAACCAGCACCACAATGCCTGCCACCAGCAACTGCACGATTGCGCCCCGTGTGTTGGGCGACACCACCCACCACCAGTGTTCGCCGACCCCCAACCCGCGCCCCCACTCGTCAAACAGCACCGTGCCTTTCTCCCCCGCCACGCTGCTGACCACATTCAATACCAACCGCAAGTGGTCGTGCTTGCTGATGGCTTCGTTGCTGAGGGCGTGCGGGTTGCTGTCCACAAGGAGCAGCCCGTCGCCCATCACAATGGCTTTCAGCACCACGCCGTGTTGATCCGCCAGCAGCGGAATTTCTACCGCCTTTTGCAGCAACTCTGGCGATTTACCGTTCGGCAATCGCCACGCTTTTGTCAAGCGCGTGATGCTTTTGACTTCGCAGCGCTGAACGCCGCGCAGCCACGCAGCGGGAAAGAGCGGTCGCGCCTCGCTTACAGGGAAAGTGCGCAAGAGGACTTTTGTTGGGCGCGCCGAAAAAATGTCGCCACGAACCGTTTCTGGGTCTTCGGCGGCGAGCCAGACCACATTGCCCGCTGCCGCAAACTGCACCAATCGCTGCCAATCGTCAGACTTCGGGAACACGCCCGTCATCGGTTCAACCACGAACAGAACAACGCGGCGCTCTTTCAGATTCAGCAAGCGCCAGGGTTTGCGCCATCGTTCCACGCGGTAGCCCAGCGCTTCAAGGGTGCGGTAGAGGGCTTTAGTGCCCGGCGGGCGCGCCGAGTAACTGGAGCGCGCCATAGGCGAAGGCACTCCTGTCTCAACCCCTTGCTGTTGCACGGTGAGCAGGACGAGAAACGCAAGGGCAATGAACAACCCGACGAGCACCGCCCAATGGCGTTTGCTCCTCATGTCTTGCCCGCCTCCCTTTCCGATCCCCAGTCCCTGATGCCCAGTCCCTTCTCTTCTCGGGCACTCTCCGAAGGCGAGTTACCAGAAGGCTTGGTGGCATGGGCACGCAAAGCCAACGCCCACTCCCGCACCAACGCAAACTCCTGCGCTGTAGCGGTGTGGCGGGCATAGAAGCAGCGGTCAAAAAGGCGGGTGGCTTCCTGAAAGAGGTGCGTTATCGGCTGTGGCGCTTTCGCCCGCACTTCGGACAGATACTCCCAATTGGTGCGCTGCTCGCGGAAGCGGATAAACCCCATGCGGTCAAGGAGCAGCAGCAGCGCCCGATAACCTTGTCGCACCGCTGTCAAGTAATCGCCCCGTTGCGCTGCCCTTTCGGCTTCCTGAAGCAACTGTTCGGGAGTAACCAAATGGTGCACAATAGCGGAAGGAACGAGGGCATGCTGGTAGCGCCGCCACCAGTGGGCGAGGAAGAGAAAGAGGGCGCTAAGGATGAGGGCAGCCAGCGCTGCCACCAGCCCCCAACCCAGCAGGGGTGAGAGGCGGAACAAAAGTTCCAACCATCCCCAAACCCACAAAGCGATGGCTTCCATGATGCGCAGGAACCATCGCCACAGCGGTTCCAATTGTCGCCAAATCCAGTTGAGCAAGCGCCCCAGTTGGTTCAACAGCCACTCCGCCGGTTTCTCCAACCGTTCCAACACTCGTTGCAGCCAGAGCCGAAGAGGCGCAAAGGGGTCGCGGAACTCTGGGCTGCTCAGCACTCGTTGCAAAGTTGCGTAGGCATTAGCGAAATCCGTTTCGGGCACGGGTTGACGGAGCAGCCGCAATGCTCCTTGAACGGTTGCCAACGCTTCTTGCAAAGCGCGTTGCCCTTCTGCCGACGCCAACCCAACTTTGTGCGCTTGTCGCAGTTTTTGTCGCACCACATCGGTGACGGGCGAAGGCGGGAGACGAGAGAGTAACTGCTCCGCTTGCGTTGCTGCCCTTTGGCGTGAGCGGAGCGAGGAGGCGGAGAGCGCTCGCTGCAACTTTTGCGCGACTTCCCGAAAGCCTTGCGCTGTTCCCGAGACAGCGTTTGTTTCTTTCAGCGGTGTGGAAACGCCAATCGCTGTGACGGCGAGAATGAGCGCTACGAACAGGGTCAGCCTTTGTGGTCGCCCTGAAAAAGGGCAATCTCGCGATTCGCTTTGTAAGCAGTGGCGGACAATGTTTGTCCAACGAAGCATGAGCCATCCACCTACGATTTCGCAGCGCCCAAAGTTTCCCATCGTTGCAGCAACACTTGCAAATCGTGGGCTTCGCGCCGCGCCCGCAAGTCAAAGTAAAGGAGCGTCAAGAAGACTGACCAGTAGGGCATAACCAGCGCGTTCGCCAGTTGGTTCCACAGGTTGCTGATAAAGACGAGGCTAAGGTAAGTGGGCAAGGGCAAGGCTTCTCGGGCAATTTCCACACTCATCAGCCCCATGGCGCCACCCCAACCGAGGAGCAATTGAGCAACTACTATCACCAAGTAGGCGACGAGCAAGAAGCCCAAGACCTTGAGCCAGTCGTTCCAAACCAACCGAACATGCCGAGCGATAGCACGAAAGTAAGCGACACCTTCCAGCAAGACCACTTGCTCCAACACGGCGAAAAAGAGCGTCGTTGTCACAAGGACACCGATGCCGCACAGAAGAACGCCTGCCATGGTCGGGAAGATGGCGAGGAACAAAGTGAAGAAGAGCGCAACCGCTCGGCGGAGCACTGCCACCCAGGCTTCGCCGAAGCCGACGGGTTGCCCCAGCACAATTTTGCCCGCCGCCCAGATTTGGGCACCGTAGCCGATGAACGCCACAATGGCGGTTAGGAGGTAACTGACGACAAAACCGACGATGAAGAGGGCAGTATACAAACCAGGCGTCGTTTGGAGCAGGGTAGGGAAGAAGGCGAGGAATACGCTCAAAAGCGCTGGCACTAACGCCAAACCGAACAGCAGCGGGAAATAGCGTCGGTAGAGTTCCAGCGACTCCTCCAACATCTCCAGCAACCCCATCGGGTAAGGCAGTTGGAGCCGACGCCCAAACTCTCGGATGAGCCATTCCCGTTGCACTGAAGTCATTTCTGCCATTGCTGTCACCACCGAGCACTCAACGCTGACGCTTTCATTTTGGCACGGCTTCAAAAAGGTTTTGGCACGCCCTACAATAGTGGCGGGCTGTTGTGCAGCGCTCGTTTAGGAGGTGGGCGTGATGGCAAAATTGGCAGCCTTAGGTGGCACACCCGTTGCCCCTGAAGGGCTCAAAGTTCGCTGGCCAGAGTTCGGCGAAGAAGAGCGGCAAGCCATCTTGAGGGTTTTGGAGCGCGGCGAGTGGTGGCGCTTTGGTGTCCCCGAAGAGGAAAGCGAAGTGGCGCTGTTTGAGCGGGAATGGGCATCCTACCACGATGCTCGCTTCTGTGTCGCCGTCTGCAACGGCACCGTTGCCTTGATGGTGGCTTTCTGGGCGTTGGGCATCCGACACGGCGATGAAGTCATCGTGCCTGCCGTGACCTTCATCGCTACTGCCGATGCGGTCGTCTTGTGTGGCGGTGTTCCTGTCTTCGTGGACATTGACCCCGCCACTTACCAAATTGACCCCGAGGCAGTAGAAGCCGCCATTACCGAGCGCACCAAAGCCATTTGCGTAGTGCACTACGCAGGCTACCCGTGCGACCTTGACCGCATCAAAGCCATCGCACAAAAGCACGGTTTGCCCGTCGTGGAAGATTGTGCCCACGCACAAGGGACGGAATGGCGCGGGCGGAAAGTAGGCGCCCACATCACCTGCGGTTGTTTCAGTTTCCAACAAAGCAAGAGCCTGACCGCTGGCGAAGGGGGCGCTGTCATCACCGACGATGCTGATTTGGCGGAGCGCATCTGGGCGTTCCACAACTGCGGTCGCCCCAAAGGGGTTGGGCGCTACGAGCACCACATCGTGGGCGGCAACTTCCGCTTGAGCGAGTGGCAAGGTGCTATCTTGCGCGCGCAACTGAAGCGTTTGCCTGAGCAAACGCAGCGGCGGATGGAAAACGGGGCATGGTTGGCAGAGCAATTGCGCTCCCTCGGCGGTCTGGAGCCGCTGCCGTCCGACGAACGCATCACCCAACGCGGCTACTACTTCTTCGTCATCCGCTACAACCCTGACGCTTTCGGTGGCGTCCATCGCGATGTGTTCCTGAAAGTACTGCGCGCTGAAGGGGTTCCCGCGTTCGCAGGTTACGGCGTGCCCGTTTACAAAAACCCCAGTTACGCCCAAAGCGATGTGCCTTACAAGGTTCACCCGTGCCCGAACGCGGAGCGCGTTTGCGCGCACGAACAAATCACCCTCAGCAACCACCTGCTTCTGGACCGCAAAAACTGCCAAGCCATCGTGGACGCTTGTGCCAAAATCAAAGAGAACTTGCACGAGTTGCAGCAACTGGCACAAGAGATGACAAGGTGAGATGGTGAAGTGAGCATTGAAAAGGTTGAAACGCTTCTTTGAGACGCGCAAAAGCCGCCTCGTTTACTCAGACTCGTTCGGGCGCAGGAAGACGATTTCCCACTCGGACACGCCGCCCATAAAGAAGCGGGCGACCTTGCCCGCCACCTTGTCCGTTTCACCCCGCTCCAATCCCATCACCTGCGGATACCACCGACCGCCATCAAGAATTTTCTGCGGTGGTGTCCAACCCGTTGGGTTGGCAAGGTCGGCGTTGAAACTGACATAGATGCCCTCCTGCACCCACCCTTTGCCTTTTGCCCGATTGAGCAGCATGACATAGCAACCCAAGTGCGTGTTGAAGTGCACCGACGGACCCCAAAAGGATTCGCAGTCCGCCCGCTGCCATGCGACAGCGGCAGGGAAAATGGGTGTGACTTTGCCGTCAAGCCCTGGCTCTCCCCATTTGCCATCGTGCCACTTCCAAACTTTGCCGACAGGATTGTCGCGGTCGCACCAACGCATCCGGGCAACGCAGACACCCTGCTCTTCCAAAGCGCCGCCGTAGTTGCCGAAAAAGAAGTAAAGCCATTCGCTTTGCGGGTCCAGAAAAACGCAAAAGTCGCCATGCCCACCAGCGAAGTAGCCATTCTGTGCTGAGCAGTCAATCGTTTCGTCACGCGCCTTTAGAACGATGCCCAAGTCTTCCCAAGTGGCGCCGTTGTCGCGGGAGCGCAGCGCCCCAATTTGCGGCGCCGTCAGGGTCGTGCCAGGGCACACATCTCTTGGCTCAAAGTGATACCAACCGTAGAGCGTGCCGTCTTCCGCCTTCCATGTGGACTCAATCCAACGACCACCGTTGACTTCGTTGTTGAAGCGGACAGGCTGGGGTTCGCCGAGGGTAAACAAACTCTCGCCGAAACTGCGGAAGGGGTGACCGGCGGAGGTGAAAACGAACAGGGTGTCGCCATCCCAATGGGCAGGGCTGTTGCTGTCCACCTGCCCGGGCAACTTGAGTGGCGCTGCTGG
>FWWM01010307.1_pt1 | contig 16711 bp, 12 predicted proteins | sample 2228351 | NCBI WGS metagenome assembly FWWM01 (sample SAMEA103939774, study PRJEB20133) | metagenome | reverse complement strand
GGCTCTTGTAGGGTGGGCGGTCGGTTGCACGAGGCAGCCACCGGGGGCTTGCGCCCCGGCTGCGGTTACGTCGCTAGGCCTGGTTGCAACGGGCAGCCACCGGGGGCTTACGCCCCCGGCTCTAGTGGCTTTACCATTTTCGCGTGGGTGCCGAGCATCCACGTTGCCTGGCTCTGCGCGCATGCCACACCATCTTCGCGTAGTTGCAAGCAACCAACCTGTGACGCGCTTGTGGGGTGGAACACACTGGCAAGGGCCAGCCCCGGCCGACCCCCCTCCGGCTTTTCGGGGGGCTGCTACGTCACGTCGCCGAGCCGCTATCTGCCGAGGCCGGTTGGCGGCTGCCCAATTCCCGGTCGATCAGGAACAGCGTGGCAGGGGCATCGCCGGCCAGCTTGAGTTGCTGGACGATGGCATCCACGGTGGCTTCCTCTTCCACTTGCTCGCTGATGAACCATTCCAGGAGGGTATGGGTGGCGAAATCGTTTTCGCGCACCGCTTGTTCCAGCAGGCGGTTGATGCAGCCGGTCACGTGGGCTTCGTGTTCGGCGGCGGCCTCGAACACGGCCAAGGGCGATGCCCAGTCTCCCGGTGGGGCAGCGATGGCCCCCAGTCGCACCCGCCCTTTGCGGTCCACCACGTATCGGAAGAGCTTCATCACGTGCTGCATCTCTTCCTGGCTCTGTATGCGGAACCAGTGGGCAAAGCCTTTGAGATTAGCGCCTTCCGACCAGGCCGCCATCGCCAAGTATAAGTAGGACGAGTAATACTCGGCATTGAGTTGGGCGTTGAGCGCTTCCTGCATGGTAGGGCTGAGCATTGGGCAAACCTCACGAGATTCAAAGGGCAGCCACGGAAAGACCATTTGCACGATGCCCAATTGTGGCGGCTTGGCTGGTTTGGGCAACCCCCCGCCCCGGTAGCGGGTACTGGGGTGCCCGCAATGCGGGTGGCAGCGGCCCGGACCGGGCCAGGCGGGCGAGGTCAGCCTGGCCGGTTCACCCCCGCCCAGGGGGTGTTAATCCGCGTCGGCCCATCCCAATCGGGCCAGAATGGCTTGCGCCGCCCCCTGGCCGCTGCGGACCGCGCTTTCCATGGTGCTGGGCCAGCCCGTGGCCGTCCAATCGCCCGCCAGCATCAGGTTGGGCACTGCGGTCTGGTGGGTCGGCCGGAGCCGTGCCGCGCCGGGAGTCAGGGCGAAGACGGCCTTCGGTTCGGTAACCACGCGGCTTCGCAGCAATCGGACCGCGGGGGCCGAGGGAAAGGCCTGGCGCAGCTCGTGGCAGACGCGGTGCACCAGGTCGGCCTGGCAGGTGCCCCGCAGTCCATGGGAGGCGCTGATGACCACCTGGCAATAGTGTTCGCCGGGCTGGCCGGCAAACACCGGCTGAAACAGCCAGTGGCTGGTCCGGCCGACGAGCACCGCATGGGCAAGGGGCGTGACTGGCCGATCGAACCACAGATGCACGGCGGTGATGGGTGCGGGGGGGAGCTGGCAAGCCGCTTCCAGTTCGGGGAGCATGGCCCGGAGCGGCCTGGCCACCAGGCGCGGCGCCTGCCACCACGGCACGGCCAGCACCACGAAGTCAACGCTGCGCCGGGTTCCATCGGCCAGCAGCAGGCTTGAAGCCCGGTGGCCGGTGCTTTCGATGGCCACCACGCGCCTTCCCCGACCGATGGCGACCCCTTGCTGCTCCAGCCATCGGCCCAGGCGCTGGTCGAACAATACGCCTGGCGGCTGGGTGGGGAGATAGAGTTGATGGGCGTGGCGTGAGGCCATCAGTCCGTGGCGGCAGACGAATGCGCCGGCGTGGGCGGCGACGCGATCCAGGGTCTCGCCCAAAGCGCTGGTCAGCAGCGGGGCCCAGAAGCGTTCGATGGCTTGCGGCGTTTGTCGCTGCCGTGCCAACCATGTGGCCGCAGTCTCGTGGGAACGGGCAAGCTTTTCCGACTCCCGCGACCAGCGCCACACGGTGCGCGCGATCTGCCACCGCTCCGAAAGACCCAACAGCCTCAGCCGCAACACCCCGCCCAGCAGATGGAAGGGGGCGGGGAGCCACCCAACAGCCGAGAGCCCATGGCATTGGCCGCCCGGCCCGATGAAATGGAACCGGGGCCAGGCCCGCAGTGCGTCGGCCAGGTCCGCCCGGCGGAGGAACTCGACCAGCGCGGTGCATGCCCCCAGGGCCACGTGCTGTCCGTGGTCGATCATCTGGCCGGACCGCTGGTCTTCAAAGGAAGCAGCCCGGCCGCCCAGCCGGCGCCGCGCCTCGAAGAGTTCGACGGCCAGGGGATAGTGGCACAGGGCGGCGGCGGTCGCCAGACCCGCCAGGCCGCCGCCCACGATGGCCACACGGGGGCGGACGCTGTCCGCTGGGGCGCAAGTCATGGCAACGCCGATTTCCGCGGTTTCAAAAAGGTCCAGCGGGCCAGCAACACGAGCTTCTGCCACCGGCCCAGACAGACCCGCCGTACCAGCAGGTCCTTGCGGCGCCGCACCACGCGCTCCAGCAGGTGGCGATACAAGCTGAACATCAGGCCGAAGACCCGCTGGCCGTCGCGGTCGAGCAAGTCGAACAGGTCGGCCCCGGCGCGATAGGCGGCGCGGGCCCGCTCGGCCAGACGCTCCACGACACGCTCCAACGCCGCGTTGGGTTGCTTGCAGTGCAAGGCTTCGACCGAAACGCCGCACGCGGCCAGATCCGCGCGCGGCAAATACACCCGGCCCCGCGCGGCGTCTTCGCTCACGTCGCGCAGGATGTTGGTTACCTGGAAGGCCAGGCCGCACTGATCGGCCAGCGGCAGTGCCGCTTCGCAGTGCGCTCCCCAAATGCACAAGCAGGCCCGGCCCACTGCCGAGGCGACTTGCCAACAATACTCCGCCAGCTCGTCGAAGGTCTCGAACCCTCGATGGTCCAGGTCCATCGCCGCGCCGTCCAACACCGCCCACAGATAGCGCGGCGGAATGTCGAACCGCCGCACCGTATCGGCCAGGGCGGGAAGTATCGCTTGAGGGACCTCGTCGGCCTGAAGACCCGTGACGCCGCAGGGACCAATAGCCGGCGTTCCAGAAAGGGGACCAGCAAGCGGCGAGAAAGAAGGGGCCGCGGTGGCCCGATCCGGCACTTCGGCCGCTCCGCGCAACACCGCCGATACCGCCATCCGCCATCGTTCCAGCCGGGCTTGCCGCAGCGCAAGTGGCAGGGGGCTATCGGCCAGGTCGTCGGTATGGCGGAGGAAGGCGTAGAGGGCTTCCATAGCCCGGCGTTTGGCCGGCGGCAACAGAAGCATCGCCGGGTAAAAGCTCGACCTCGACCGCCGAGCGAGAAGGCGGCACCGGGCATAGCTGGCCCCAAGGGGATCGGAATCGCGTGTCATCGGGCCACCGGGGAACCAGGCGTGGCAGGGAGGGGGCTGCCCAGGGTCCCGCGACGCCAATGCCAATAGCACCACAAACCCAGCCGCAGCTTTTCCCCCCGCGACAGCACCGGCCGGCGGTTCCAGAGGTCGTAATCCACCCGGCGGATGGCCTCCAAAATGGCCAGCCCGCCGTAAACGAACAGCGCGGTATCCAGTTGCAGGGCCCGCGGCATGTGCGGGACCAGCGGCAACCCCCGGCGGAGCCAGCCTTGGGCCTCGGCCGTCTCGGCCGCCATCAGCCGGCAAAACGCCTCGTTGTATTCCCGCCGGGCGAACATCTCCTCGGTGTAGCCGAACTGTCGACAGTGCGTTTGCGGCAGATACACCCGGCCGCGCTCCCAATCCAGGGCCACATCCTGGCAGAAGTTGGCCAGTTGGAGGCCGGTGCAGACCGCGTCCGAGAGGACGATAAGGTCTTCCCGGGCGCAGCCAGCCAGGTACAACACCAACCGCCCCACCGGATTGGCGGAGTAACGGCAGTATTCCAGCACCTGTTCCAGGGTCTCGTACCGGTGGACGCGCTGGTCCTGCCGAAAAGCCACCAAGAGGTCCACCAGGGGGTCCGGCGGAATCTGGAACCGGCGGATCGTCTCTCCCAAGGCGATGAACACGGGGTGGCTGGCCCGGCCCTGGTAACACTGGCGCAATTGCAACTCCCACCAATCCAACAAGGCCAGGCTGCGGGCCGGACTGCCCGCTTCGTCCGCCAGATCGTCGGCCCAGCGGCAATAGGCGTAGATATTGTACAGGTGCTGCCGGAGGCCTCGGGGCACCAACAGACTGGCGACCGTGAAGTTCTCGTAGTGCCGCCGGGCCACCTGCCGACAATACCGCCGGGCCTGGCGCAATGAGAGGGATTTTGGCCTCGCGGCCCCCGGCCCGTACAATTCCAAGTCGGCCAAGAAACGTTCGTTCGGCATGATGGCTGGGTGGCGTTTGCGGGACCAAAGACCGGGGGCTGGCCTCGGCGAGCCGAGGATTTTTCCCCTCGGCAAGCCCCGCCATACCGACACCGGCCATGCTACGGTTCATTATGCACCCTTCATGGGCCTGAGCAAACCATGCGAGTCATCCTGGCCAGTCCCCGAGGCTTCTGTGCCGGCGTCAACATGGCCATCGAGGCGCTGGAACTGGCGCTTGCGCGCTACGGCCCGGCGGTCTATGTTTATCATGAGATCGTCCACAACAAGTGGGTGGTGGAGCGGTTCCGCCGGCTGGGGGCCGTGTTCGTCAACCGCGTGGACGAGGTGCCGGAAGGCGCGCTATTGCTCTATTCGGCCCACGGCGTATCGCCCGAGGTCCGCGCCCAGGCCGCCCAGCGCCGGCTCCGCACCGTCGATGCCACCTGTCCCTTGGTCACCAAAGTGCACCGCGAGGCGATCCGTTTCGCCCGCCAGGGATACACGATCATCCTCATTGGCCATGCCGGCCACGACGAGGTCCTGGGTACCATGGGGGAAGCGCCGGAAGCCATCGTCTTGGTCCAGAGCGAGGACGAGGTGGAGCGGCTAGTGGTTTCCGATCCCACGCGCGTGGCCTACCTGACCCAGACTACGCTTTCGGTGGACGAGGTGTCGCGGATCGTGGATCGGCTGCGGCAGCGGTTTCCCGCCATCGTGGGCCCGCCCCGCGACGATATCTGCTATGCCACCCAGAACCGGCAGGCGGCGGTTCGCCACCTGGCCCAGCAGGCCGACGCCGTCGTGGTGGTGGGGAGCCAAAACAGTTCCAACAGCCGGCGGTTGGCCGAAATCGCCCGTTCATGCGGCGTGCCGGCCTGGCTGATCGACGACGCCTCGCAACTGCGCCCCGACTGGTTTCGCCCGGACCACACCGTGGTCATCACCGCTGGGGCCAGTGCCCCCGAATCGCTGGTCGGCCAATGCGTCCAGTGGTTCCAAGACCGGTTCGGGGCGACGGTCGAGTCGGCGGCAATCCGCGAGGAAAGCGTGCGCTTCCCCCTGCCCCGCGAACTCCGCCAGTAAGCCGCACGTCCCCCCTACGCTTGGCCCCCGTGCAGGCGGGGCGCCATTGTCCGCCCTGCGCCGCCGGCTTTACGGCAAACCAGGCCCACTCGGTGTGCTAACCTTCCAGCTCCCAGCCCTTGCGATACTGGCGCTGGACCAGGGCATTGAGTTCCGGATGGCTGGTGACCCGCATGGCGGCGGCGTCCCAGGTGATTTTCTGGTGCAAACCGGCTCGCTCGGCCAGGCACCCCACCAGCACCATCTCCGTAAGGCGTGCGCCGTACTCGAAGTCGGAGCAAGCCTTGGTCCCCTCTTTGAACGCCCGGAGGAAGTCGGCCTGGTGCGTCCCTTTCAGCCGCGGCAGCTTGCGTTCGGGCACGGGAAAGGCCCGGTGCTTTTCCTCGGGCACGATGCGGGGGCTGTCGCAGTAATTGCCGCTGAACATGATCCCCTTGTCGCCGACGTAAATCGTCCCCCCGTCGCCGAACTTGCGGTTGTACTTCTTTTCGAGTTCCAGGACGATGGGCGGCCGGTTCTGCGACAGCTCCAGCGAGTCGCCCAGCTCTTTTTTGGGATTGGCCGTCTTGGCCGCCCGGTAACCGTCGTACCAATACACCTTCACGGGCGGCCGATCGCCCCGGGCAGGGAAGTCCCACCGAACCACGTTGACCAGGGGGAAGCGTTCGTCGCTGCCGCCGACCTGCTCGATCGCCTCGGCACTTTCGGGCTGGGCCAGGTCCAAAGCCCAAAACGCTCCGTCCAGGTTGTGGCACCCCCAGTCGCCCAGCGATCCGTCGCCGAATTCCCACCAGCTCCGCCACAGGGCCGGGTGCAGCTCGTCGTGATAGTCGCGATACTGGGCCGGCCCGATCCACTCGTCCCAATGCAGCCCCTTGGGCACCGGCTTGGTGGGCAGACGCCCGCCCGTGCCGCCCCGCCCCGTCGGAGCCCAGGCATAAACCTCGGTCACGTTGCCGATAGCCCCAGCCCAAAGGTATTCGCACAAGCGCCGGATCCCCTCTCGGCTGTGCCCTTGATTGCCGAGCTGGGTGGTAACGTTGTATTTCTTGGCGGCCTGGGCCAACAGCCGGCATTCGTGAATCGAATGGGCCAGCGGCTTCTCGCAATACACCCCTTTGCCCAGGCGCATGGCGATCATCGAGGCCGTGGCGTGGTGGTGGTCGGGTGTGCACACGAACACCACGTCGATCTGCTTGTGCAGCTTGTCGAACATCTGCCGGTAGTCGAAGAACCGGGGGATCGCATCGAAGTTGATTTCGGGGTATTCGGCCAGAATCTTGGCGGTTTTGGCGAACTGCCGTTCATCCACATCGGCGAACGCCACGAACCGCTCGCCCAACCGCGCAACCTCGTTGACACTGATCCCCCCCTGATTGGCCGCCCCGATCACCGCCACCTGCACCTTGGCGTTGGGCGAAGCATTGCCCAACACGTATGGAACTCCCAGCGGCCTGGCTGCCACCGCCGCCAACGCCGCGCCTTGCAACAGCTTTCGACGGGAAAAACGATAGTTCATCGCGGGTCTCACACCGAAGGCAGGACAAAACACGCGCGACTAGGCCCACTCGGCCGACATGTCGGCCAGTTGCCGACGCCAACCCGCATCTTGCCCCGCCCCCAGCCTGCCGTCAAGGTCCACGGCACGACCAACCCCAAGAAAAGATTGGCCGCAGGCTGTGCCACTTTGCTGGGTGGAGTCGCTTTGAGCGCGGCGGGCGTGCAGCGCATCCACCCCACGAGGCGGCAGGGCGGTTGCTTGCAACCACGGGCAAAAGGTGGCGCATGCCGGCACAGCGCGCACCCTACACCAACGCGGAGCCTCACTGCGAAAATCGCCGGGGGCGCCATCCCCCAAGACCTCTGCCGGGCAAACACAAGACATGTCCTGCACCCGCCGAGGTAAAGCGCCGCTCCGCTTCTACTCGAAGCAAAGGAGCCCAAAGCCTTCGGGCAGTCTGGCCATCGCAGCGGGCCTGGTCCACGACTGGAATCCGATCCCCGGGATGATCCGTTGGATGCCCACGGCCCAGGCGTCGCCCGGCTTGGCCAGCTTGCCGAATTGATCGAGCGGTACGGCGACTTCGGCGGTCCAGGCCTCCTCATCGCGGCCGCTGGCCACGTACCAGGTGGGGTCCCATCCGGGCTCGCCGCGGCAATCGTCCCTGGTCCAGCCCCGGCTATCGATAGTCAGGCGGAACCAGGTGGCCAGGTCGCGGTCCACATCAATCAGAAGTTCGACGCGATCGTAGGCCGCAAGATCGCCGTCACGGGGTCGCGGCCCGGAGGGTTTGTCCGTCTTGGATCCCTCGGCCCAGTGGGCGCGGATGGCCCAGTACAAGAATCGGCCGTCGGTGCCTACCAGCACCGTGGCGGGCCACGCCGCATCGTCGCCCAGAAGGCTATGGAGCGTGGCGGCTGCGGCCGACTGCCATACCAGGTCGTCCAGCCGCCCATCCAAGCGGGGTGGTTCCTCTGCCCGCACGCATCGCAGGACCGGCTTGGAAGGAGTGCCGCGGCGCTCGGTCAGCCACCGTTCGCTTTGGGCACAGGCCCACCACAGGTCCCGCCCGGTTCGATGGCCCAGCGGTTCCAGCAACCGGTCGGCTTGGTCGGTACGCCCGAGTTGCCGCTGGATCGAGGCTGCCAGAACCAACACGCGGGCCGAGGCAAACAGGTCGGGGTGATGCTGCTGGAGCATGTCCGTCAAGGATGCCGCGCGCTGGAGTCGCCATTGCCGGTCCATCGGCTGGGCGTTGGGCGAAAATGTCGCAGCTTGCCGGAGCGCCTCGGACTCGGCGGCACAGGCCGCTTCCCACGTCTCTGCGCTGCCGTAATACCCGATCAAGCGGAGCATGGCCGCCCGGCCGAAGACATGATGCAAAAACCGCCGTGCCAACAGCTCGTCCATCTCGGCGGCAAGCCGCCATCGTCCGGTTTGCCAGGCCTGCTGCGCAAGCCGGTCCAGCAATTCCGGGCCCGAGTCGTGGTCCAAGCCGTCCAGCAGTTGCTCGACCTGGGTGGCCAGCGTGGCGGCCAAGCGCGGATCGCGTTCCGCGCGCTGGAGGAGCATTTGCGCCGTACGTCGCTTCTGCGATCCCTGCTGAACCCGCTTGACCGTGTTGGGATCAGGAAACAAAGGCGCCCGGCGAGCCTCGCTGCCCGGCGGCTCGGCCAACCCCGCCAATAACTCCCTCCCCGCACGCTCCGCCGAACCATGCTCCCATAGCAGGTCGAATGCCACGGCCCCCGGGGCTGGATGATATCGCTCGACCACATGCGCCCGGGCATCTTCGGCCAGGTCGCCCACCGACGAACCCAACCGATCGGCCAACTGGCTGGCGGGAATCACTACCGCGCCCTGCGCCCCAGGGGACAAAGCGGCATACACACTTTGGACCCGCCAGGGGGGCAACCCCATTTGCTCCATTGGATGGCCAAAGGCATCGGCTGCCTTTCGGACGGCTGCAAGGACGGTCTGCTGGATGAGGGCGACTTCGGGGCGGCTTGCAGCGGCCGAAAGCTCGCCCAACACGATCACCTTGGGCCGCCACATGCGGATCCTGGCTACTAGCCAGCCTTCCAGTTCGTCCAGGCCGTTTCCGGCGTGGAGCGCATCCCATAGCGCCACGGTTTTCGCCTTCCCCAGGGCAAGTCCTGAAGGGTGCAGCGGAAACTGCCAGGCCACGTTCGCCTCGCTCCCCCCAACCCGCAAGACGGCTTCGGCGAGGCGATCGGAAAGTCGAACCCGCTCGTCCGTTGGCGTATCGTATTCTGCTCGGCAGACCACCTCGATCGCGCTGAGATACCCTTCGTTGCCGGCCACGCGAGCCAGCAGCTCAAACGGGATATCCTCCGGACGCGCGACGATCCCCAAGACCGCGACGCGGGTACCACCGGCCCGCTGCCGGACCCACGTTTGCCCCCCATCTTCGGTGGCCAGGATAGTGCCCAACGAGCCCACAGCGTAGCCGTGACGGTCGTCCGGAAAACACAGCGCCCGAATGGGCAGGGTCTGCCCCGTGGCCGCGGCAAACCAGCTTCGCCCCGCGTCGGGTGAGTAGAAGACTCGACTGCCGGGCGCGCCAGCGATCCAGACTTTCGCCCCTCGTACCGCCACGGCCGCGAAATCAAAGTGGCGGACAATATCTTCTGGCAAAGGTTGCAAAGGCGGCTGCCAGCTTGCCCCTCCATCGCTGCTACAGAGCACCAAGCCCCCTTCCCCCACGAGCCAACCCTCTCCCGACGAAGTAAGCCGAATCTGCGTTACCCTGCGCAAACCAAGTTGCGGGCAAGACGCGGGTTCCAGCCGCCCCTGAAGAACCATCGCCAGGCGCCCCGCCGAATCGGCCAATGCCCCTCTGTCTGGCGAAATAAAATCGCCGGTGACCCACCCGGCCGTGTGCGTCCCTGCGATCGGAACCCATTCACCGCCAAAGCTTTGGGTACGACAGGCTCCCGATGGATAAAGGCCTGAGGTGCCACCTAAAGCCCATCCCCCCCTGCCGAGGAATATCCCCGCCCGCTTGAGCCAAGGCAGCCGCGACTGTCTTTGGCGCACCCAGGAGTCACCCCCATCCTGGGTCATTAGCAAAACGCCTTCGCCGGTATGGAGATAGGGTTGCGAGGCGCCGCCCACTGCCCAGCCCACATCAGGGGTTGCAAAGCATACCGATTCGAGGCAGCAGGAGACGCCCGACCGCTGAAGGACCCACTGCTTGCCACCGTCGCGGGTGTGCCAAATCGTGCCGCGGTCCCCGACTGCCCACCCTCTTTGGGGGCTCACGAAAAACACATCACGCAGGCCAGCATCGCTCCGGGCTGCGTCGCACGCAAAAGGTTCGCGCAGGGGAGCCTCCTTGGCGGCTGGATCTGCCGGCTCCGGAGAAGCCCCCGAGGCGCCTTCCCAGCACCAGGCGGCAACGAGAATCGCAAAAAACCAAACAAGTGGTCGCTTGGCAGCGGGGTGCATGCAATCCAGGCTCGGCGAAAACGGCGCTTGGCGTGCAGCACGATTCTACCCGCACCCTTTTTGCGTTCCGATAGCAGTCCATTGTTCAACCGTGAGTTGGACTGTTGGAGAACCAAGCCGCCCAATCCACCCAGGCAGCCAGCCAAGCGCACCAAGCCGGCAGCGACCGAAAGGTGACCCGAATTGCCGCACTTTTCAGGGTCTGCCGGCTCGTGTGACCGAGTGGCTGCCGGCTCGTGGGACCGAGTGGCTGCCGGCTCGTGTGACCGAGTGTCTGCCGGCTCGTGTGACCGAGTGGCTGCCGGCCGGGCCGCCGCTCTGCCTGCCCTGGCACCGTATTTTCTCAAGCCCCTCGGCAAGAGAATCCCTGGCTCGGCCCGCCTCACCACGCCCCCATAGGAGGGGCGGTGTTTTCTCAAGGCCGGGGACATAGAACCTCCCGCCACCTGCGTCGTCTCCCACCTAAGCGGTCGGCCGAAATGTTTTACGGCTCGGCTTTCGACTGGTCTGCCAGCCGGAGCACAGCCACCACGGCCCGATGATCGGAAACCTCATCGGGCAGTGTCGAATACTCGGCGAACTCCAAGTCCTTGGAAACCAGGATCCAGTCCAGGCGCCGTCGGAGGCGCGGAAATGTGTGCGGCTTGTCGGCCTCGGGTCGATAGGCCCGCAGATGCAAGGCCGCGGCCGCGGCTTGCACCGCACTGTGCCGATCAGACCATTCCGCGTTGAAGTCGCCCATGACAATAAGAGGCTGTTCGGCCCCGGACAGACGTTTGGCCATTTCGGTGACCTGTTGTGTCCGCACCCCCGATCGGGCGAAGTCCAGGTGGACCGAGACGACCTGGACGAGCGTTTTAGGCCGGCCCGGCCAGGCCACCTTCGCTGCCACAAACCCCTTGGTAGGGGTCGGCGGGCTTGGCGCAAAGGCCACCGAGAACGGCTCGATCAGCTTGGTGCGCGACACAAGCGCCGTCCCGTAGCAAAGCCCTACCCGGTCCACATGGGCCCCCCGATACCGGTGCTCCATCGCCGTCTTGTCGCCAAGCCATTGGACGTGGTCGAACAAGCCGCTCCAAATCGAAGGGCCGTCGGCCTCCTGGAGGGCGAGGATATCGGGCCGCTGGCGGCGGACCAGTTGGGCCACTTTCTGGAGATTGGCTACGATCTGGTCGCGGGTCTGCGTGGCTTGATGGCCCCCCACACCGCGCCCGTGCGCGACGTTGAGCGTCATGACCCGCAAGCATCCCGGGCAAGATGCCGCAGGTTCCGCCCCTGCACCAGGCCCGGGCTTTGCGCAAGCGGCCGCACCGAAGACCAGTGTGCCCGGTGCGCTCAAAAGCACCAGCAGCGCCAAAAGCAGACTGCCTGACGGGGCGGCTGTCCGGTCGGGCAAGCCTTTCTTGCATGGCCGCAGGCCACCGCGATCGGCTCGTCGGCCGCAAAGCGCAGGGCCTGAAAACCGGGACATGCGGCCGGCGACCCGAACTCGCGCAAGCGGGTTCATTTCCCACCCCCTTCCCGCGCTGGTCTCCAGAAGGATAGGCACCCCTTAGTCCCGAGTTTACAATTCACCGGCTCTTCGTGCAAACTTCCCGTGGGCCACCCGATTGCGAGGCGTTGCGATGTCGCTGCCGAACACCCTGTACCTGCCGGAACTTCGCGAAATGCTTGCCGAGAACAATGCGGCGGAACTGCGGGAGTTCTGCACCGCCCTGCACCCGGCCCGCACGGCCGATTTCATGGAAGGTCTGACGCCGGCCGAGGCCTGGCGCGTCCTCCAGTTCGCCGATATGCCGGTCCGCGTGGAGATCTTCAGCTACTTCCAGCGGGACAAGCAACTGGACATCATTCGGCTGGCCGACCGGCAGGAGATCGCCGAGTTCATCGCCCACCTGCCGCCCGACGATCGGGTCGATATGCTCAACGAGCTGGAACCCGAGTTGGTGGCCGAACTGCTCCCCCTGTTGCCGGCGGCCGAGCGCCGCGACATCCTCCGGCTGCGGGCGTATCCGGAGAACACGGCCGGGGCCATCATGACCACCGAGTTTGCCCGCCTGCCGGAAAACTTCACGGTTCGCGAAGCCCTGGACGAGTTGGCACGCCAGGCCGCCGAGCTGGAGACCATCTACTACATCTACATCGTCGATAACCAGGACCACTTGCAGGGGTTGGTTTCGGCCAGGCAATTGCTCTCCGCCATGGGCCGGCCCGACACTGTGCTCCGCGACCTCATGGAACGCGAGGTGGTGGCGGTCAACGTCAGCGACGACCGGGAAGAGGTGGCCCGAAAGGTCGCCCGCTTCGACCTTCTGGCCATCCCGGTCGTGGACCAGGAACGCCACATGTTGGGCATCATCACCCACGACGACGTGATCGATGTCGTGGTGGAAGAGGCGACCGAAGACGCCTACCACATGGGCGGTATGGCGCCTTTGGTCGAAAGCTACCTGGATACGGCATTTTTGACCGTCTGGCGCAAACGCGCTGGCTGGCTGGCCATGCTGTTCGTGGCCGAACTGTTCACCTTCACCGCCCTGGCCAGCTTTGAAGACGCCATCAAAGAGATCGTGGCCCTGAGCCTGTTCGTCCCCCTGTGCATCTCCACCGGCGGCAATTCCGGCTCCCAGGCCGCCACGCTCATTACGCGGGCCATTGCCCTAGGGCAAATCACCGTGCGCGACTGGTATCGTGTGCTGGCCCACGAGCTCCTGATGGGTTCGGCGCTGGGGGCCACGCTGGGATGCATCGGTTTTGTGCGCGCCGCCTTGACTCCCCAAGGGATCCTCGGCAGCGTCAGCCACTGGGAACTGGCATGGGTCATCGCCCAGGCCGTCGCCCTGATCTGCCTGTGGGGGACCATCACCGGCTCGATGCTCCCCTTGATCTTCAAACGCCTGGGGATCGACCCTGGTTTTGCCTCCAGCCCGTTCGTCGCCACGCTGGTCGATGTGACCGGCATCGTGATCTACTTTACCATCGCCAAGGCGTATCTCCTTTAGGCCAGTTGAGGCGTGCTTTGCATGCACGCCAAAGCATTTGCGCTATCGCTTGGCTCTGGCTGTGCGCCGCACTCGCAGCGAGGGCCTACGCCCCCGGCTCCTGCGTTGGGTGATGCGCCCTGAACGGATGGGAAGGGCGTAGCAGACGCCCCGGCCATCGCTGCGCTCTGGCCGTGCCACGAGGGAGCCGCACGCCGTCAGCCCGCGGTGGAAGGTGTCAAAGGTCGTTGGGGCGATTCCACTGCCGGCTCACGCCGGCGGCTCCCAGTAGCCCCGCTGGGCTGCATGCTTTGCCCGCACGCGTCAGCTCGATCGCTGGGATACGCGGTACACATTCCGCGGGGTTGCGATCAACCATGCGACGGTGTCTTGCCGCTGCTGGGGGCTGGGCCCGCGCGAGGCCGCAGGCTGTCGAATGGGCACGGTCGCGGTAACGTTTCTGCGTTCAGTCGGTTTCCCCTTTTTCCCTAAAGTCGCCAGCTTCTCGGCAAAGACCGCGTTTCTGTCGCATCCAGGCGGGTGCCGCAGAAGCCGGCGCGGTTGCGCCCTTGTGTTTCCGGCCCATTGGTGGGGCAATTGGGGTCGTTTTGGCCAGGCCATCGCGTTATAATCCGCTGTTTGGGTTTCTCGAGATCGAGAACCGGCAGGGTTCGTCACGGTGGTTGCAGGCGTTTGCGGGGTTTGTGATGAGCCACACTGATACGCTTCCGTCCGTAGGCCCGCGGCCGTGGGCAGCCAACCTTCTGGCTGCCGAGACCTTGTACGACAAGTGCGTGGCTCTGGCGAGGAACCTGTGGTGGAGCTGGCAGCCGGAGGTGATCAATCTTTTCCGCGACCTCGATCCGATTCGTTGGCGCCAGCTCGACCACAATCCCATCGCCCTGTTGAGCGAGTTCACGCCCGAGCGCCTGGAGATGCGCGCGGCCGAGTTGGTGCTATACAGCCGCATCAACCAGGCATATCGGCGGTTGAAGGAGTATACATCGGTCACGCCCGCCTGGGGGCGGACCCATGCCGGGGTGCTGGGATCCAAACCGGTCGCCTATTTCTCGCTGGAGTTCGGGGTGCACGAGTCGGTGCCGATCTACTCGGGCGGGTTGGGAGTGCTCTCGGGCGACCACATCAAAAGCGCCAGCGGCTTGGGGGTGCCCCTGGTGGCCATCGGGCTGTTCTACGACCAGGGCTATTTCAAGCAGCACCTGGATATGAACGGCTGGCAGCACGAAGAGTATCTGGACACCAAAGTCGAGAACTTGCCGATGGAGTCGGCGTTTGGGCCGGACGGCCGGCCGGTCACCGTCGAAATCCAGACCCGTACCGGCAAGCTCTTTGCCAAGGTGTGGCTGATGCGCGTGGGGCGGGTGAACCTGTACCTGTTGGACTGCGATGTGGAGGGCAACAGCCCCGAGGATCGCGAGTTGACCTCTCGGCTGTACGGGGGGGATGTGCGGACCCGCATTCGCCAGGAAGTGGTGGCCGGCATCGGCGGCGTGCGGGCGTTGCGGGCCCTGGGCATCACTCCCGGGGTGTATCACCTCAACGAGGGACACAGCGCCTTCGCCACCCTGGAAGCGATCCGCGAGCGGATGAAAGACGACGGCCTGGGCTTTGACGAAGCCCTCCGCGAGGTCGCCGAGCATACGGTCTTCACCACGCACACGCCGGTGCCGGCCGGCCACGACCGCTTCCACGGCGGCCTGATTGAAGAGCACCTGGGACCCCTGCGGGACGAACTGTGGATCTCCTTTGAGCAGCTTATGGGCCTGGGCCGCGTCGAACCCCAAAACGAGCACGAACCCTTCTGCATGACCGTGCTGGGGCTGAAGCTCTCCCGGCGGGCCAATGCCGTAAGCCATCTGCATGGCCGGGTCACCCGGCGGATGTGGGCCAACTTGTGGCCCTGGCGGGTGGAGGAGGAGGTGCCCATCGGCCATATCACCAACGGGGTGCACATCCTCAGTTGGGTGGCCTACCAGATGCTCCAATTGTACGACCGGAAGTTCCCCGCCGGCTGGCAGGAGCGGATGGGCGAGCCGGAAATCTGGCAGCAGATCCACGATGTGGACCCGGGCGAGCTGTGGGAAACCCACCACGCGCTGAAGAACCTGCTCTTGGCCTTCGTGCGCCGCCGGGTCAGCCGGCAGTGCCGCCGCCGGGGCGAAAGCGATGAAGCGGTGGAAGCCGCCCGCAACATGTTCGACCCCAACGTGCTGACCATCGGCTTCGCCCGGCGGTTCGCCACCTACAAGCGGGCCGATCTGATCCTCTACGACCTCGACCGCCTGGCCGCCTTGATGAACGATCCCGAGCGGCCGATGCAACTGATTTTTGCGGGCAAGGCGCATCCGGCCGACGAGCCGGGCAAGCGGCTGATCCAGCGGATTGCCAACCTGCGGCACGACCCGCGGTTTGCCGGCAAGATCGCATTCGTCGAGGACTACGACATCAACGTCGCCCGCCACCTGGTGCAAGGGGTGGACGTTTGGCTCAACACCCCTCGCCGGCCGCTGGAGGCCTCGGGGACCAGCGGGCAGAAAGCGGTGCTCAACGGGGCACTGCACTTGTCGGTGCTCGATGGGTGGTGGGCCGAGGCCTACGACGGCACCAACGGCTTTGCCATCGGCAAGGGCGCCAGCCACGTCCGCGATGAAGTGACCGACGCCCGCGACGCCGCCTCGCTGTACCGCGTGCTCGAACAGCAGGTCATCCCCCTGTACTACGACCGCGACATCGACGGCTTGCCCCGGCACTGGATCAAACGGATGATGAACTCCATCAGCTCGCTGGCCTGGCGGTTCAGCGCCGACCGCATGGTGGCCGATTACGTCCGCTATGCTTACCTCCCAGCCGCCGGCGGGGTTAGTTGTTCGATGCCCTTCCGTTGATGCCCGCGGTCTTCGATTACCCCCACACGGTCCTCCCCGAAGAGATCGACGCTTTGGGCCACGCCAACAATGTCGCCTATGTGGCCTGGATGCAGGCGGCCGCAGTGGCCCATTCCGAGGCCCAGGGCTGGCCGGGGGCCCGTTACCAGCGCCTCGGCCAGGGATGGGTCGTACGGACCCATACGATCGAATACCTCCAGCCGGCCGAACTCCACGACCGCATCATCGTCCGCACCTGGGTGGCCAGCATGAGAAAAGCCACCTCGGTGCGGCGCTACCGCATTTTCCGACCCACGGACGGTGCTGTGCTGGCCACGGCCGAAACCCGTTGGGCCTTTATCGACTACGGCACGGGACAACCGGCACGCATTCCCAGCGAGTTGGCCCAGGCGTTTACGGTGCTGGAAGCCGAACCGCCCTGATCTCCCCAGCCGTAGTTGGGAGGGT
>FWWM01010304.1_pt1 | contig 16714 bp, 11 predicted proteins | sample 2228351 | NCBI WGS metagenome assembly FWWM01 (sample SAMEA103939774, study PRJEB20133) | metagenome | reverse complement strand
CGAGATCTTCGATGCGGGTGCCAAGGCCGACCCAACCGGGCGGTGGCGCCTGGCGTACGTGGCCATGACGAGGGCCATGGATCATCTCACCATCACGGTCTCGGGCAAGGGCGAGATCGGGGCAGCGATCCTTGCGGCGGCGGGATAATCCACACGTGGGCGGCGCCCTGGGGAACACATGTTCGTGTCACCGCCCCGGGCCATCCTGGCCCCGCCATGAACTCCTCCCCCTCCATGGCACGCGATGGCCGCCCGGGGGCCCGGGCCGGGGCTCCGCGCCCCATGTTCCCCTTGTGGTACAACCCTCCTCCGTGGAGGCGAGTGTCCGACGCTGGCCCGATGCGGCGGAGGCACTCCGCGTGGAGCTGGCTGACCGACCGGGGCGCTTGGCCCTCCTCTGTGGAGCAGGTGCGGACCGAGCGGCGGAGATGCTCGGCGCCGCGACAGGTTGGTCACCACTGCGCGTGGGTCGCGTCCTCACGGCCACGGACGCCCCACCGGATCCAGAAGCGGTGCGGACGGTACTGTCGGACGCCAACCTCCTACTGGACTGTGAGATCCTCTTCGACCCTGAGCTTGGAACCGACCCGCTCCAGCTGCTCCGCGTGCTCGCACGCCGGAGCCCACGGGTGGCCGTCTGGCCGGGCCGCATCGAAGGGGGTCGAGCGACGTACAGCCGCCCTGGACGCCGGGACCACTACGAACGTCCGCTCTCGGACGCCGTCGTCCTCCGGCCCCGACCGTCCGGGTTCCCCGATGAGGTTCCGTATACGCTCGAGAGGATCCCGTAGATGAAGTACGGCGATGTCATCCGCTTCGACCCGATCGAAACCGTCAAGGTCCTCACCGACGCCGACGATCCGGATCGCGCTCGCGACGATGTCCGGACGTTCGTGATCTCGGACCGGATGCTCCGCCTGTTCGAGGACGTGATCATCCCGAACCTGCGGTTCGATCGGCCGACCGACGCGAAAGGCCTGCTCGTCGTCGCCAACTACGGGACCGGGAAGACGCACCTCATGTCCGTGATCTCGGCCGTGGCCGAGCGTGCCGAGCTCCAGCAGGAGCTCAGACGGCCGGAGGCCTCGGACGCCTTCGCGCCCATCGCTGGCCGGTTCCAGGTCATCCGCGCCGAGATCGGAGCGACGCAGATGTCGCTCCGTGACATCGTCTGCCGCGAGCTCGAGCGCGGGCTCCAGCGCCTGGGCGTCTCCTTCACCTTCCCGTCGCTCGCCGAGGTCCCCCGGACCAAGGATCCCCTTCAGGACATGATGGTGGCGTTCGAGCAGGTACACCCCGACCAGGGCCTGCTCTTCGTCCTCGACGAGCTCCTGGACTACCTCCGCGGGCGGCGTGACGCCGAGCTCAACCTGGACCTCCGGTTCCTCCGCGAGGTGGGAGAGGTGTGCAGGGGGACGCGCTTCCGCATCATCTTCGGGATCCAGGAGGCGCTCTTCGACAACCCGCGCTTCGCCCACGTGGCGTCCGATGTGATGCGGGTGAAGGACCGCTTCGAGCAGGTGCGGATCTCGCGGGAGGACATCGCCTACGTCGTCGAGCAACGCCTCCTCGCGAAGACCACCGAGCAGCGGGACCTGATCCGCGAGCATCTCCGGGGCTTCACGCCCCTATACGAGGGTATGGCGGAGCATCTCGAGGACTTCGTCGCGCTCTTCCCGGTGCATCCCGCCTATCTCAGGACCTTCGAGCGGATCACTGCGGTCGAGAAGCGAGAGGTCCTGAAGACGCTGTCCCGCGAGATGGAGCCGCTCCTGGACGCTGAGATCCCGGCGGACGCGCCCGGCCTCATCGCCTACGACAGTTACCGAGCGCACCTCGCCGAGGACCCCTCCGTGAGGACGATCCCTGAGGTCCGTGAGGTGCTCGAGAAGTCGGAAGTGCTGAGGAACCGGGTGGAGAAGGCGATGGCGACCCCCCAGTACGTCCCGGTCGCGCTCCGCATCGTCGATGGCCTTGCCGTGCATCGGCTCACGACCGACGACATCCACGTTCCCATCGGCCCCACACCGGCCGAGCTCCGGGACGACCTCTGCCTCCTCCCCGCGAACCTGCCCGAGCGGGACGCTTTCTTCCTGGAGACGACGATCCGGAGCATCATCGCCGAGATCGTGCGCGCGGTGAGCGGCCAGTTCATCAGCGAGAACCGCGAGAACGGGCAGATCTACCTCGATGTGCAGAAGGACATCGATTACGACCAGCGGATCGAGGAGCGCGCGGCCACGCTCGATCCCGAACGACTCGATGCGGCCTACTTCAAGGCGCTCGAGGAGCTGCTGGAACGCCGGACGGAGCCCTACGTCTCCGGGTACCGCATCTGGGAGTACGAGCTGCTGTGGCCGGAGCATCGAGTCACCCGGTTGGGCTACCTGTTCCTCGGAGCCCCGAACGAGCGGTCCACGGCCCAGCCGCCACGCGACTTCTACATCTACTTCCTCCAGCCCTACGCCCCTCCGCGGTTCACCGACGAGGAGAAACCTGACGAGGTCTTCTTCCGTCTCGAGAGCCCCGACGAGTCCTTCACGCAGGCCCTGCGACGGTACGCCGGCGCCACCGCGCTCGCGGCCGAGTCCACCGAGACCCACCGCGCCGTCTACGCGGAGAAGGCCAGGGCAGCTCTGCAGGAGATGGTGGCCTGGCTGCGCATCCACATGGGCGAGGCCGTGAGCGTGACCTATCGAGGCGGGCAAGAGCCGCTGCAAGCGTGGCTCGCCGCCTCGCAGGGCGCGCGGGCCACCATCAAGGAACAGATCGACACGATCGCTGCGCGAGCCCTCGCGGGCCACTTCGACGCCCGCTACCCCGGGTACCCGAGGTTCGCGGCCGAGATCACCCGGGACAACCTGGAAGAGACCGCCCGGCAGGCGCTCGCGCACGTGGCCACGGGGCGCCGGACCGACCTCTCCACGAAGATCCTCCAGTCGCTCGGGCTCCTCGACGTCCGGGGGGATTTCGTGGACACGGGGGAGTACGCGAGCGCCCTGGTGGAGCGCCTCCGTGGCTCCGGCGGCAAGGCCCTCACGCGAGGGGATCTCCTCGAGGAACGCGATCCGGGGGTCGAGACCTGGCCGCCCTGGCACCTCGAGCCGATCTGGCTCGTGGTCGTGGCGGCCGTGCTCACCCAGCTCGGGCGTGCCGAGATCGGGCTCCCTGGTGGTCAGGTGGACGCGCTGAGCCTGGACCGCCTGCCCAGGATGAGCCTGGAGGAGCTCGAGGGCTTCACGCACGTCGCGCCACCCAAGGAGCTGCCGGTGCTCCAGCTCCGCGAGGTCGCGAAGCTCCTGGGGCTCCCGCCAGGCATCGTGGGGGATCACGGGGTGGATGAGCCGGGGGTGCAGCAGATCCTCAAGTCCGCCTCCGAGCTCCTCGAACGCCTCGTGAAGGCCCGGGCTGTCCTCGCGGAAGGCCCCGACATCTGGGGGGAGATGCTGCTCGATCAGCCCGAGGAACGTGACCGGCGTCTGGAGGACGTACAGCGATCGCTCGAGAACCTCAAGGCGCGGAACTCCGTGGGCAAGATGAACAAGCTCGACATCGGTCTCGAGGCTATCGAGGCCGCGCGGGCAGGCCTGGAGGAGCTCCACCACGTGGAGGCGGCCGTCGAGACCCGCGGTCACCTGGCCTCCGACGTCGAATACCTGCGTGAGGCCGCCGAGGTCTTCGGCCCGGAGCACCCCCTCGCCGATGAGGCGAAGGAGTATCGCCGCGCGGTCATCGCCCTCTTCCGCACAGGGGCCCCGCCCGACGCGAAGGCGGTCGCCGATCTCCGGGCCGAGGGGAGCGATCTCCGCCGGAGGTTCGCCGAGGAAGCCGCCCGGGCGCACGCACGGGAACGGCTCGACGGACCGGCTGACGAACGGAAGCGAGCGATCCTCGAGGGTGAGCCGTGGTCGGACCTCAGGAGGCTCGCGTCGGTGGGCCTGCTCCCGCAGGGCGCGTTCGGCAGCATCGAGAACCGGCTCGTCGGCCTCAGGACCTGCAAGACCTTAGACGAGCGGCGCCTGCGCGACTCCGTGATCTGTCAGGAGTGCGGCTACCGCCCACGGGCGTCCTCGGGCCCGACCGCGAAGGCCGCCCTCGAGCACATCGAGCAGGAGATCCTGAGGCTCCGGGAGGAGTGGGTCAGGACCCTCCTCGATACGCTCGCAGAGCCGGAGATCCAGGAGCAGGTCGCGCTGCTCCCGTCCGGAGATCGGGCGGCGGTCGAGGCCTTCGCCACGTCCCGGGAGCTCCCGCGCCCCCTCACCGAGGAGTTCGTCAGCGCCCTCAACCAGGTGTTCGAACGGTTCGAGGTCCGGCGGATCACCCGCGGAGACCTCTGGTCGGCGCTCTTCCCCGAGCGCGCCCCGACCACGCCCCAGGACGTGCGTGACCGCCTGGAGGATTACTTGACGACCCTCGCGGGCGGTGCGCCGGAGGAGAAGGTTCGCATCGTGCCAGCGGAGGAGGGATCGTGACCGATCGCCTGATCGAGGACCCTGCCGAGGGGCGCAGAGGAGATGCGGCCGCCGCCCGGGAGCTCGCACGCAGGCTGCCGGAGCTCCGGTCGGTGTCGGGGTTCCCGAAGGCTGAGGATGGAGCCAGGAGCCGGATCTCGCTCCCCCCTGCATACACGCCATGCCCCAACCCGTTCCTGCGTGACTGGCTGAAGGCGTCAGAACCCGAGGGCTACGGGGAAGAGCCGTACATCGACCCTGGGCCGTTCGCCTCCGACGTGTCGGTGGGCAAGGGCCACGCGATCTACAAGGCCCACTCGTTCCCCACCAAGGTCCCGCACGAGGCGATCATGCGCTTCATCCTCCACTACACGCGACCCGGGGACGTGGTGCTCGACGGGTTCTGCGGGACGGGGATGACCGGGGTCGCGGCTCAGGCCTGCGGAGCGCCGGAGCCCGAGGTGCGGGCCCGTATCGAGGCCGAGATGGGGAAGGTCCGCTGGGGCCCGCGCCGGGCCGTGCTCCAGGACCTCTCGCCCTCGGCTACCTTCATCGCGGCCGGGGTCAACCTGCCCATCGACGCCCAGGCGTTCGATCGGGGCTCGAGGGAGATCCTGGAGCGGTTCGACGCCGAATGGGGCTGGATGTACGAGACGACGCACGGCGACGGCCGCAAGGGCGCTATCGACTACACGGTCTGGAGCGAGGTGTTCACCTGTCCGCACTGCGGAGGAGAGGTCGTCTTCTACGATGCGGCCTTCGACCCCGGTACGGGGAAGGTGAAGGAAACCTTCCGCTGCCCTTCGTGCGGAGCTGGCCTGTCGAAGCGCTCCCTGGAACGGCGGAAGGTGCCGGTGAGGGCGCTCGCGGGCGACGTGATCGAGCGGATCGAGTTCCGTCCGGTGCGGATCCACTACCGGGTTGGGAGGGCCCGTTTCGAGAAGCAGCCGGACGACGGCGACCTCGACGTGCTGCGGCGGATCGCTTCCGTTCGGGTGCCTCCGTTCCCCACCGACCCTATCCCGCTCGAGCACATGTATCACGGTTCTCGGCTTGGGCCCAAGGGCTTCACGCGCGTCCACCATCTGTTCAGTGACCGGGCGCTGGCCGCCCTGGCGGTCCTCTGGAACTGGTGCTCGGCGGAGGAGGACCCGATGCTCCGCCTCGCCCTCCTGTTCTGGGTCGAGCAGGCGATCTGGGGCCTCTCGTGGATGAATCGGTACCAACCCATTCAGTTCGGTCGAGTCGGTGGATCACAAGTGAACCGCGCGCAGAGCGGCGTCTACTACGTCCCTGCATTGCACTCGGAGTGTTCGGTCCGCTACAACCTCGAGGGAGCGGATCCTCGGAAGGGGAAGCGCACATCGCTGGTCAAGACCTGGGCCACGAGCCCCGCGCGCCCGGGTCAGGTCGTCATCTCCACCGCCTCCTCGACCCAGCTCGACCTACCCGACGACTCGGTGGACTACATCTTCGTCGACCCGCCGTTCGGCCAGAACATCTACTACGCCGACCTGGGCTACCTCGTCGAGCGGTGGCACGGGGTCGTGGAGGATCCGGGGGAGGAGGCGATCGTCGACCGGAACAAGGAGCGTCCGAAGGGCCTGCCCGAGTACCAGGAGCTCATGGAGGCCTGCTTCCGTGAGTTCTCCCGCGTGCTCAAGCCCGGTCGGTGGCTCACGGTGGAGTTCAACAACTCCTCGAACCAGGTCTGGCTCGCGATCCAGGAGGCGCTGTCCGCGGCGGGCTTCGTGGTGGCGGACACGCGCGTCTTCGACAAGGAGCAGGGTTCCTACCGGCAGGTCACCGCGAAGAACGCCGTGAAGCGGGACCTCATCATCTCCGCATACAAGCCGGCGCGAGAGCTGGAGGAGCGCTTCTCGGTGGTGGCGGGATCCGAGGAGGGCGCGTGGGCGTTCGTCCGCGAGCACCTCGCGCACCTCCCGGTGACAGAGGGCAAGCGCGGGCAGGCGCTCCTGGTCCGGGAGCGGATGGCGGACCGCCTCTACGACCGGATGGTCGCCTACCACGTCCACCGCGGTTACGCGCCCCCGCTCACGGCCGCCGAGTTCTACGCGGGCCTCGAGCAGCGGTTCCCGGTCCGAGACGGCATGTACTTCCTGCCGGAGCAGGTCGAGGCCTACGAGCGCCACCGCATGACGTTCAAGGAGCTCGCCCAGGCGGAGCTCTTCGTCACCAACGAGTCCTCTGCCATCCAGTGGTTGCGCCGGTTCCTCAAGGAGCGGCCGCGGCCCTTCTCCGAGATCCAGCCGGCGTTCTTCCGCGAGCTCCAGGCCGGCCTGCCCGACTGGGAGGACCTCCCCGACCTCAAGGTCCTGCTCGAGGAGAACTTCCTCCAGGACGAGAAGGGCCGGTGGTACGTCCCGGACCCGAGGAAGGCGACCGACCTGGAGAAGCTGCGCACCAAGGCCCTCCTCAAGGAGTTCCAGGCGTACGCGGAGGGGCGGGGAAGGCTGGAGCGCTTCCGCTCCGAGGCCGTCAAGGCCGGCTTCAAGGACGCCTGGGCCCGGCGCGACTTCGGGCTCATCGTGAAGGTGGGCGATCGCCTCCCACCGGACTGCTTCGCCGAGGACGAGCAGCTCCTCTACTACTACGACAACGCGAAGCGACTGCGTTCGTGAGGAGCGTGTGGCGGTGAGCGCTGCGGACGCCGAGGCAGGCACCGGGGAACGGTCGCCCCATCTGTTCTCCGCCGACCGACCCATCTCGTCCAGGAGCGAGGACCTCCTCGGACGGGCGCCCTTCGCCGAGCACCTGGCCAAGGCCATCGAGGGATGGAGGCAGAAGGACAGCCTGGTCATGGCGCTGTACGGCCCCTGGGGCGTCGGCAAGACCTCGCTCAAGAACCTCGTGGTCGAGCAGCCGGGCGGCCGGCTCGCCGTCGTCGAGTTCAACCCATGGCAGTGGTCCGCCCAAGACCGGATCGCTCAGGCCTTCTTCGAGCACCTTGCCCGGGGGATCGCTTGGAGCCCTGCGCGGGGCTTCGACCGTCTGAGGGCCCGGTGGGTCGCGATCCGGGTGCGCAACTACGCCCGTCTGCTCAATGTCGCGGCCGCGGGCCTAGGCCTCGCCGGGCGCATCGGCGTTCTCCTTGCTTCGCTCGTCTCGCCTGATACGCGGCCGGGGCTCGCCCGGGCGAAGGCGAGACTCGCCGAGCTACTTCGGAAGCTCGACCGGCCGGTCCTCGTCGTGATCGACGACATCGACCGCCTGACCGCCGAGGAGATCCGTCTCGTCTTCCAGCTCGTCAAAGCCAACGCGGACTTCCCGAACCTCGTGTACCTCCTCATCTTCGACAGGATCATGGTGGAGCGCGCGCTCGACCAGGCCGGCCACGCGGGTGGCGACTTCCTCGAGAAGATCGTACAGATCGGGTTCGATGTGCCTCAGCCGGATCGCGCCAAGCTGGAGGATCTCCTCTTCCAGCTGCTGGACCAGACCATCGCGAAGCCGGGGGTGGCGGAGAGGTGGGACCGGCAGCGGTGGGCGCGGCTGTTCCTCGATGGCCTCCGCCCGTTCCTGGAGACACTGCGGGACGTGAAGCGCTTCGTGGGGATGGTGGACTTCCACGTTTCGCTCCTTCGCGGGGAGGCCACCTTGGAGGTCAACCCCATCGACCTCATCGGCCTCGAGGTGCTCCGCGTCTTCGAACCGGCCGTGTACAGGGCCCTTCCGTCAGCCAAGGGTCCGTTGACGGAGGTGCCTCCTGCCTTGGCGGGCTCTGCTTTCGCGCAGCGGGACCCCCGGCAGGACGCCAAGGCGCAGGTCGTTCGTTCGTTGGTCGAAGCAGCCGACCCACGCCGCCGGGAGGCGGTGAAGTCCATCCTGCTCGAGCTCTTCCCGGCGGCCGGATGGGCGTTCGGAGGTCCTGTGCACGCGAGGATGGAGAGGGCCTGGCTGCGGGACCTCCGGGTGTGTCGGCCCGAGCTCTTCGACCGCTACTTCCTCCTGTCGATCCCTGAGGGAGACATCTCGCAGGCTGAGCTCGACGGCCTCATGGCGACCACGGGGGACCGGGACGCGTTCGCCGCACGCCTTCGCGACCTTTTCGGACGGGGAGTCCTCGACGCGGCTCTCGAACGGCTTGACGCGAACCTGGGAGCGCTCGACCCAGCTCACGCTGTGTCGTTCGTGACGGCGCTCTTCGACGTTGGCGACGAGCTCCCGCACGGGGCGACGGGCCTGTTCGACCTGAGCACCGTGGACCGTGCACACCTCCTCCTCAGGAGGTACCTGACGGCGTTACCCGACGCTGCGGCGCGTGCCCACGTCCTGCGCACGGCGCTCGGCGCGACGGAGGGCACGGTGCTCGCGGTGCTGACGGTGGCCCGCCTGCGAGGGCAGACGGAGGACTCAGACAGCGCGGCCGATCTGCTCGATGCACCGGACCTGACCGAGTTGGAACAGCTGTGCCTGGATAAGATCAGAGCCGCGGCGGCTAACGGAGCCCTCCTGAGGAGCCCTCTCCTGCTCGCCTTCCTGCACCAGTGGGAGCGCTGGGCCCCCGGTGAACCCAAGGTATGGGTGACGCAGCGGCTGGGAACCGGCCAGGACGTCGCCCTGTTCCTCCGAGGGTGCCTCACGCGGGTGCTCTCTCAGACGGCGAGCGAGTACGTGCCGGAAGAGCGGTACGTCATCCGCCTCAAGAAGGTCGAGCCGTTCGCCGACCTCGGGCGCCTGTCCGAAGCGGTCTCCAGGCTCGACGTCGCGGCGCTTACCCCCGATGAACGACGGGCGGTCGAGGCCTTCCAGCGTGCCATGCGGCGCCGGGTCGAAAAGCAGCCCGAGGACGAGTGGGACGATGAGTGACGGCGTTCTCGCTCCACGCGGGCTCCAGGCGGTGACCGGGCAGCGGAGCTGGGCGTGGTGGCCACAGGGACGCGAAGCGGTCCGAGTGACCGCCGAGCTCGATCTCTGGGGGCGGCGGACCGTCGAGATCTGCGTCCCTTCCAGCGGCAGCGTGCACCGCGTCGCGGCCGATGCGCTCGCGGACATCACCTCGCGTCCGTGGAGCGGTGACGAGGTCGCCTGGCGAGCGGCAGCAGCTCGAGCGCTCCATCTGATGGCCCGGCGCGATGCCGTCACCTTGGGACGGGACCTCGAACCGCTGCCGCATCAGTTGGCCGTGCTCGACCGCGCCCTCGCCATGGACCCGGTGCGACTGCTCCTCGCAGACGAGGTGGGCCTTGGCAAGACCATCGAGGCGGGCCTCATCTTCTCCGAGCTGAAGGCGAGAGGGCGGGCTGAGCGCGTACTGGTCGTCGCCCCGAAGGGCGTGCAGCTGCAATGGGTGGCGGAGATGCGCCAACGCTTCGGCGAGGAGTTCGCGCTCGTCGGGCCGGGGGGCGTTCCAGTCGACGTGGGCATCGACCCCTGGCGGGCGTTCGATCGGGTCGTCTGCTCGCTCGACGCCGTCAAACCGCTCCGCGGACGGGTCGGGTGGTCGCCCGAGCAGGTCGAGGCGCACAACCGGCAGCGGTTCCGCGCGATCGTCGAGGCCGGGTGGGACCTCGTTGTCTTCGACGAGGCCCACCACGTCGCGGGGAGCACCGAGGACGTCGCTCGGCATCAACTGGCCCGCGAGCTCGCCGCGCGGACCCCCCACGTGCTGCTCCTCTCCGCCACGCCGCACTCCGGTAAGTCCGAGGCCTTCGTCCGGCTCCTCGGCCTCCTCGACCCGGGGTTCCTGGCCGGTCGGCCGATCGTCGCCGAGGAGGTGGGGCCCCTGGTGGTGCGGACCGAGAAGCGGCACGCGGTGGATGCGGATGGCCGGCCGCTCTTCCAGCCCCGAACGACCTCGCTCGAGATCGTGCCCTATGGCGATCGCACGCTCGAGCGGAAGCTCTACGAGGCCGTGACCGACTACGTCCGTCACGGCTACGACCGAGCGCAGCGTGAGCGGCGCCCGGCGCTGGGTTTCCTCGTGCTGCTCATGCAGCGCCTGGTGTCGTCGAGCACGGCGGCCATCCTGGCCGCGCTGGAACGCCGAGCCGCAGCCCTGGCCCAGGCGGGCGCGCAGCTGCGCCTGTTCGCGGAGCGAGCCGAGGAGTGGGGAGAGCTGACGGGGGAGGAACAACTCCAGGCGCTCTCGGAGGCACGGGGTGCGGCGTGGGGCGATGAACAGGCGGAGGTCGAGATCCTGCTGGATCTGGCGCGGAAGGCGGCCGCCGCAGGCGTGGACGCAAAGGCGCGGTTCCTCCTCGACCTCCTGCGCCGGATCCAGCGAGAGGAGCGGGATCCCTCGGTCAAGGTGGTGATCTTCACGGAGTTCGTGCCCACCCAGGAGATGTTGCTCGAGCTGTTCAGCGAGGTGGGGATCAACGCGACCGCGATCAATGGGTCGATGAGCATGGAGGAACGTGCGCTGGCGCAGGAGGCTTTCGCCACCGACGCTCAGGTCCTCGTCTCGACAGATGCTGGTGGGGAGGGGATCAACCTGCAGTACGCCCATGTCGTGGTGAACTACGACCTCCCCTGGAACCCGATGCGGATCGAGCAGCGCATCGGCCGCGTGGATCGGATCGGCCAGCGGCGACCGGTCAGGGCCTTCAACCTGGTCCTGGAGAACTCGATCGACCAACACGTCGTCCGGGTCTTGGAGGACAAGCTCTGGCGGATCCTGGAGGAGCTGGGGACCGACAAGTGGAACGACGTATTGGAGAGCGCGGGCCGAGGGGTCGAGGAGCTCTATGCCGAGGCCATCGCGGATCCCCAGCGCGTGGAACGCGAGGTGGTCCGGCTGGCGGAGAGGACGAAGGAGGAGGTTCGAAGCAGGGAGACGTGGCGGGCCGTGCTCACTGCTGGCCCGCCCGGCGCGGTGCCGACTGGGCGGCGCGGTGAGGCCGCCGGCTGGTTGATCGAGGCGGCGGAGCGGTATCAGGTCTGGTCCGGGGAGGCCTTGCGGCGCCCCACGGAGGTGCTCCGTCGGCTCCGTGAAGCCGCCCCTGACGAACCGGTTCCCCAGGTGCGAGGAGGGACCGCTGGCCTGTGGAGCTTGTGGGAGGTCAGACCGCACGGCACGGAGGGCGTCCGGGATTGCTTCGCCCTCTTCCTCACCCCTGCCGGTACGGTCCGACCCGACCTCGCGGACCGCCTGTGGGTGGAGCTGGGCCGCGGGACCCCCGTCGAGCCGGGCGAGCCGCTCAGTGCCGACGAATGGGCCGAGCTCACCCGCCGCGGGGCGGACCACGCGTACGCGACGTGCGCTCGGCTCGCGCCAGTGGAAACCTGGCAGGCCCCCTGGCTCGTCCTGCGGATGGTCGTGAGGTTTGTGGCGTGAGGCGGTGGGTCCAGGAGCAGCTGGCCCCCTTGGAGCGTGCAACCGAACCCCTCGCGATCGTGCTCGATCCCGAGGATGCGCTCCAGCTCGCGGACATCGAAGGATGGGGCGACGTCGAGATCGTCCATGGCTGGTACGAGCTGCGTCGCGCTTACGAGCAGCGTGGTCGTGGGCGTGCTTCCGCGGAAGGTCGCCTCGTCCTCCTCGTCAGGGGACTGGACTTCCGAGAGGCGAGGGACCTTCCCTTCGACATCGAGCAGGCCGCGGCGGTCGCGGTCGTACAGGTGCCAGGCCCCCCGGCGTTCAGGGAACTGCTGCTCGAGCTCCCCGAGGATCTCTCGGATGCCGCGGCGGCGATCCTCCGTCGAGAGGTCGCCGATCCCCTCTCGGCGCTCGTCTCGGGGTTGTGGCGAGCACAGCTCGGCGGCGGTCCGACCCAGGAGCTTGAGCTCGTGATCCGGTTGCTATTGGACCCCACCGTCCCACCGGCGCTGTGGCGGCTCTTGGCCCCCCGGCTCTCGTGGGAGCCTGCCCGGGCACTGGCCGCGGAGCCCCGGGATCCCGAACCCCTGCAACGCCTGTGGTCCCGATGGGCGACGGAGGGATCGGGAGAGGCGGACGACGTCTTCCGGGAACTGGGCGCACGGATCACGCCCTTGTTCCACGTGGGGCTGCTCCGACCCGTTCCGACCCGGAGGGAGGGGCTGCCGGCCTGGGCCCGGATCGGGCTGACGGAGGTTGGGCCGCGCGATCGTCTCGAAGAGCTCCTCTCACAGCCGCCCGAACCTCATCCCCCAGCGGACCTGGCCGGTTGGATCGCAGCGGCCCAATGGTGGGGGGAGGTGCGAGCAGCGCTCGCAGAAGCCGGCCCAGAGGCATCCGGGCTGAAGGATCGCGCGTGGGACCTGTGGGGGGAGCTGGATCGTGCCTTCCGGCCTTGGCTCCAGGGTCACCTGGGCGAGCTCATGCTCCGTTCCACGCCCCTCCCGATCACGGTCGACAAGATCGCGCCGTTCCTGGCTCGGCGCCTCAGGGAGCGACGGACGGACCGCATCCTCCTGGTTGTGCTCGACGGGATGGGGCTCGCGCAGTGGTCCCTCATCCGTCGCACCGCGGGACTGTCGGTGCTGGAGTCGACAGCCGTGTTCGCGATGGTGCCGACCCTGACACCGGTCTCGCGGCAAGCCATCCTCGCTGGAACCCCACCCCTGGGGTTCCCGGAGACCATCCGAGACACCGGGGCCGAAGCGTCGAGATGGCAGGGGTTCTGGGCCTCCGAGCGATTCGATGTCACCGCCGTGTCCTACGCTCGCATCCTCGGCGCTCCAGCGGACGAAGCCTCGGTCCCTTGGAGCGCCCGGGTCGTGGGACTTGTGGTGACAGCAATCGACGAGATGCTGCACGGAGCTCGGGTCCTCGGGGACGCTCAGGTCGCCGCGGGGGTCCGCGCGTGGGCCGATCACGGCTTCCTGAGATCCCTCATCGATCGGGCGGTGAGCAACGGGTTCGAGGTCTGGGTGACGGCCGACCACGGCAACCTGGAGTCCTATCCACTGGGGCAGGTCCAGGAGGGACTCATGGTGGAGGCAGCGGGCGTCCGTGTCCGCTGGTACACGGACCCCGCGCTACGACGGTCAGCCCGCGTGCATGGCCTCCAGTGGGACCCGCCCGGGCTCCCCGAGGGCGCGTGCTACCCGCTCTTCGCGCCCGGTAGGGGTGGTTACTTCAGCGGCGAGGTGCGGGTTACCCACGGGGGCATCAGTCTGGACGAGGTCATCGTGCCACTAGCATGGGTCGGGCCATGAGGCTGGGACCCATCATGGACAGAGCTCTCGAGCCTCCATGGCTCGATGTGGCGCTCGCGGTCGCCCGAGAGGCATACGGGCGGTCGGGCCGGTCCCGGCTCGCGATGCGTCTCCGCGACCGGATCGATCTCAGAGAGCGGTGGGACAAGCGGCTGACGATCCTCACCCGGATCTGGCTGGACCCTCCGCCCGAGGCGCGCTCCCTGATCGCGTGGGCCGTCGAGCGCTCAGAGCTGGCCCCCGATGCACGGATCCTCCACGTCGGGGCGATGCTTGGCACCTACCCTTTCTTCGGAGATGCGTGCGCGGCCGTCGGTCGCGATCTCGCGCTCCATGGAGAGGCCGCCATCTCGAACGTCCGCCGGCGTCTCCGCGCTCGCTGGGGCGACAGGGTCGAGATCGACGTTGCCGCCCGCGCGTCCGTGAGGACGCTCCGGAACCTCGGGCTCGTCGTGGGCCGCAAGGGGGCACGCGCCGTGACCCAAGGCGATCGGCCCGCGGTGCCGTCCCCGTTCGTGCCGTGGATCGTCCATGCACTTGCCCTCGCACGCGGCGTTCAGGAGATCGATGCCCGTGAGGTGCGCTCATCCCCGGAGCTGTTCATGATCACACTCCCTGGATCCTGGAGGCCGCAGTACCCGTGCTTGGAACGCTACAGGGAAGGCGGCAGCCGCGTAGTGTTCAGGGTGCGAAGCAGCCCCCCATCGCACGCGGAGGAACGGCCGCGGCAGGAACAGCTCTTCGGTGCCTGGAAGCAGGGACCGAGCTGACAGCGAGGGACATGCGATGGCTGAGAGGATCGGTACGCTGCTGGATCTGATCGACAACGGGTCTCTCATGCTTCCCGAGTTCCAACGGGGCTACGTCTGGAACCGCGAACAGGCCCGAGCCTTCATGGGGTCCCTCTACCACAGGTACCCCGTCGGAAGCCTTCTGGTCTGGCGGACCCGGTCGGAAGCCGCTGCGGTGCGAGGGAACGATCCAGCTCCTCCTGGATACGTCGATCTTCTGCTCGATGGCCAGCAGCGACTCACGACGCTCTACGGGATCATCCGTGGCGCGCCTCCTCCGTTCTTCGAAGGGAACGCGCAGGCCCTCACCGGTCTGCAGTTCCACGTCGAGGACCAGGTGTTCGAATTCTTCGCGCCGGTCAAATCGAGTTCCACATCGAGAGGATCACCGGTGAGGACAAGACGATCGATGTCGTGGTCGAGATCTTCGACCGTGTGAACGCGGGCGAGACGAAGCTCTCGAAGGCGGATCTCGTACTGTCGAAGCTCTGCGCTGAGTCCCCCGTCCTCAGGGATCGCATGCGCTCAGCCCTCAACAGATGGGCCTTCGCCGGGTTGCAGTTCCGCCTCGAGTGGCTGTTGCGCGTGGTCACGCGGTCGTCACGGGAGACGCTCGGTTCGAGGTCCTTTCCCGGGTCACCGCCGAGCAGTTCAGCGGGGGCCTCGGCAAGAGCGAGCGAGCCATCGATACGCTTCTCATCAGCATCGGCTCACAGCTCGGTTTGGATCACGACCGAGTGCTGGCGGGCAGATACGCACTGGTCGTCATGGCGCGCCACCTCGTGAACCGTGGCGGCAGGATCCCGGATGCTTCTGAGCTGGGGAAGCTCCTCTACTGGTACGTCCACAGCTTCATCTGGGGTCGTTACGCGGGGCCGACGGAGACGACGCTCAACCAAGACTTAGCGGCGGTGGATCACCAAGGCGTGGACCGACTCCGGGCGTCGCGGGGTGACCTCGAGGTCCGAGCCAACGACTTCGCAGGATACGGCATCGGCGCCCGCTTCTACCCGCTCCTCTACCTACTGACGAGGGCTCATGGTGCACGCGACTGGTGGAACGGAGCGCCCCCGCTTTCGGCTCACCCCCTCGGCAGGTTGGCGAGACTCCAAGTCCACCATATCTTGCCCAAGGCGCTCCTCTACGCGCATGGCTACCAGCGTGCGGAGGTGAATGCGATCGCCAACTTCTGCTTCCTGACGACGGAGACCAACCTCTGGGTTGGAGCACGCGAGCCCGAGGAGTACTTCGAGCAGATCGAGGAACACTACCCAGGCGCCCTCGCCTCTCAGTGGATCCCGGGCGACCCGGCCCTCTTGGAGGGTTCCCACGTACCGTGACTTCCTCCACGCGCGGCGCGTGCTCCTGGCCGAGGCCGCCAACCGGTTCCTACAAGGCCTGCTGCGCGGGCTGGGAGCTGTCCCTGCCGCCGGATACCCCCAGCGGGTCACGACGGAGATGGAGACCGACGAGGAGCGGGAGCAGGTTGATCGACTGGCACAGTGGGCGGTGAGCCGGGGTCTGTCCGAACCCGAGCACGCGGAGATCCCAGACCCGGTGACAGGCGAGACCATCGCCGTTGCCGAGCTCGCATGGCCGCATGGACTCCAGGAGGGGCTGGGAGATCCTGTGGTCTTAGATCTGGAACTCAGTCATGAGGGTGAGGCGCGACTGGCAAGGCTCGGCTACCGGGTCTTCTCAGATCAGACCGTGATTCGCGCGTAAGCGCGGTTGTGGGGCACGAACTTCCCAGCCGAAGTCAAGAAGGGGGCCTCCTGAGCTGGGAAGATGGGTTGACAACAGACCCGCGCGGCCCCAGGAAGGAGGCACCTTGCGGGTGAAGCCTACCCCCCGGAGGCCCCGGGTTCACGTAACGGCCGACGATCGCTCCCTCACCCCCTTCGCCGGCTCCTCCACGTCGGCGAGCTCGTCTCGAGGATCGGCCTCATCCGCCGGATCGACGCGAGGGTCCCCCACCTGAAGCGGCGGGACCGGGGGCTCTCCCCGGGGGAGTTCCTGGTCTCGGTGGCCGAGTCCCTCCTCGCCGGGGGCGACTGCCTCTCGGACCTCGACGTGCTCCGCCGGGACGAGGCCGGGGCGCCGCTCCGGGCCGTGGCCTCCCCTCCCGCCCCCACCACCGCCGGGCAGTACTACCGCCGGTTCCGCCTCCCGGATCTGTGGAGGCTCGAGGAGGCGGTCGCCGAAGACCCATCCGGTCCGGTAGCGGCGCGGCCGCGGCGCGAATGTTTCGACGGTCACCCCTCTCGGGCGACCCTCCAGGGCGCCGTCATGCGGAACTCAAGGAGCCCTGGAGGTTGCCATGACATGACGTCGCGAGGAGTGACTCGCATCCCCTTGACATGC
>FWWM01006754.1_pt1 | contig 16724 bp, 9 predicted proteins | sample 2228351 | NCBI WGS metagenome assembly FWWM01 (sample SAMEA103939774, study PRJEB20133) | metagenome | reverse complement strand
GCTGCCTCCGATGCACACGATTGGGATAGAGATAAGGGTTATAACGTGTTGGCGATTTTGGTAAACCCGCCAGAAAAGCCGCCTCAGACCATGAAAGATCGCCAGCAGGTTTGTCTAAATAAGTACGGCTGGCAGCCTCGATCCCGAATAATTGATTACCATAAGGGATGCGATTAAGATACTGTTCCAGTATCTGCCGCTTGCTGAGGTATATTTCCAGTCTCACAGCTAAAAGCGCTTGTAGTATCTTGGCTGGCCAAGTGTGAGGCAAGCGGTACATATGCCGAGCCAATTGCTGGGTAATAGTCGATCCGCCAGAAACCACACGACCTGCGCGCAAGTTGGACCATGCCGCCCGCGCCATCGCCATGGGATCGATACCAAAATGATGATAATAACGTTTATCTTCTACAGCGATGGTGGTGGCGATGAGATAGGGGGATATATTATCTATGGAAATCCACACACCACGGCCTTGTTCATCCGATAATAATTCTCGCAATAACTCCCCATTACAATCGTAGATACGCAAGGATTGCCACTTGCTGTTATCCAGTCGTTCACGACTTACTGGCAGAAAAACCACCACTAATAAAAGGAGCCCCGTTAGCACTAAACATATCTTGATTAATTTCTTCATTCAAACAATCATTCTTTATACTTTGATCCTTGGATTTTAAAAACAAAACCTAAATCATGGTCTATATGATCTTAATAAAAAACATAAGATCCAATTTTCACTCGGATTCTGAGTCAATTATCCTTTAGAACCTATTATAGTCGTACAGTGAGTTGTCTGAGGAAAAATCAAAAGCATAGATGACACAAATCTTAAAGTGCAGTATCCAGACAAAAAATTTCAATAGCCACAATTAAATATTGACTCAAATATACTAAAATTGATTGAATTTGTAAAGTCAATGTCGATAGTTTTGAAAGCTAAATTTTGAGGATCATTTAATTGCCAATTTCGCTTGAAAATAAACGATAAATTTCTTACGTTGATACGTAAAAAATTCACGAATGAGAAAGGAAAAAATTCATGATGAATTATGAAGCGCTGTTAGCCAAACGAACAAAAAACATGGGTGCCAATGTAATTCGTGAAATTCTCAAAGTAGTTTCGCAGCCTGGAATGATATCACTGGCCGGTGGCATTCCAGCACCCGAGAGTTTTCCGTTGGATATTATCGAAGAGCTAACTGAGAAGGTATTGAGCAAATATGCTTCGCGGGCATTGCAATACGACCCCACTGAGGGTTTTATGCCGCTGCGCGAAGCGTTGGTTCCCTACCTTGCTAAAAAAGGCATTCAAACCACTGCAGCAGAGATTTGTATTTCCAGTGGTTCCCAAGGGCTTTTGGATGCAATCGGAAAGATCCTCATTTCCAAAGGAGATGGCGTCGCCGTCGAGTCTCCAACCTATTTGGGTGCTATCTCAGCGTTCAATCCCTACGAACCCCATTATTTTTGCATGAAAATGGATGACGACGGCTTGATCCCCGACGAATTGGAAAAGGTCTTGAGAAAAAATCGCGTCAAATTCGTTTATCTCGTGCCGACTTTTCAAAATCCAACTGGACGAACCATTCCTCTGGAACGGCGCAAACAGATCATCGAGATCATTGAAAAATACGACGCCCTCTTGATTGAAGATGATCCCTATAGTGACCTTCGCTATCGTGGTGAGCCCATTGTGCCTTTCAAATCTCTTGCGCCCGAACGCGTGGTGTATACGACAACGCTATCCAAAGTCTTCGCCCCAGGATTACGAATCGGCATCTATGTGGCGCCCGAACCCATCCGCCGCTGGTTGGTGCTGGCCAAACAAGGCATAGATTTACACTCCAGCACCTTCAATCAGGCTTTAGCGAGTGAATATCTTTCCGGAGGTTATCTGGATCGTCAGCTACCGAAAATCATCAACCTTTATAAACCAAAACAGGAAGCAATGCTAAAAGCAATGGATAAATATTTCCCCCCAGACTATTCTTGGTCAAAGCCAGAAGGGGGCATGTTCATCTGGGCTGAAGGGCCGAAAGGCGTCGATTTAGAAAAATTATACTGGAAATGTATCGAAAGAAGGACGGCCTTTGTGCCAGGGAAATATTTCTATACAAATCCTTGTCAAGGCATAGAGACCATGCGACTCAATTATACCATGAGCGATGAGGCAACTATCGAAAAGGCTATTCAGACCATTGGGGAGGTGATTCGAGAAGGTTTCTGAAAAGGGTACTCTAACGGTAGTAATTTTAATACACGGTATTGACCACGCAAAAGGATTGAGGTAAAGAAACAATAAAACAAAAAATTATTATTTTGGGGATTATCATTATTTTAACGGCATGGCCATCGATCCAGATTAAAGCCTGTACCAACTTTCTCATCACTCGTGGCGCCTCTGCCGATGGCTCCACTATGATCACCTATGCCGCCGATTCCCATACCCTATACGGCGAGCTATATTATTTTCCTGCTGGCCGCCATATTGAAGGCACTCTCATCGATGTCTATGAATGGGACACTGGAAAATATCTTGGCAAAATTAAACAGGTGGCTTATACCTATTCTGTCGTCGGCAACATGAACGAACATCAAGTGGCCATCGGAGAGACCACCTTTGGTGGCCGCGAAGAATTGCACAATCCACAAGGTGGCGTGGATTACGGCAGTCTGATGTATCTGGCCCTACAACGGGCCAAGACCGCCCGAGAAGCGATCAAAGTCATGACAGATCTTGTTGCCGAATACGGCTATTGCAGCGAAGGGGAATCGTTCTCTATTTCCGATCCCAACGAGGTGTGGATTATGGAGATGATTGGCAAAGGTCCAGAAAATAAGGGAGCCGTATGGGTGGCGCGACGCGTCCCTGACGGCTATATTTGCGGCCATGCCAACCAGGCGCGTATTCGGCAATTTCCGTTGAATGATCCACAGAACTGCCTATATTCACCGGATGTCATCTCGTTTGCTCGCGAAAAAAAATATTTTTCCGGCGAAGACAAGGACTTTAGTTTTGCCGATGCTTATTCACCCGATACTTTTTCATCCAGGCGTTTTTGCGACGCGCGTGTTTGGAGCGGCTTTCGACGAGCGGCCCCCTCTTTAAATCTCTCCAGCGATTGGGTCAAAGGTCTCGATGCAAACGCCGAACCGCTACCGCTATGGATCAAACCGGATAAAAAACTGACCGTCCGCGATGTCATGCAATTGATGCGCGATCATTTTGAAGGCACCGAATTCGATATGACCAAAGACGTCGGCGCTGGGCCGTTTGCCCTCCCCTACAGATGGCGTCCTTTGACCTGGCAAGTGGATAGCATCAAATATTTCAACGAAAGGGCTATCTCCACCCAACAAACCGGCTTTTCCTTTATCGCTCAATCGCGAGCTAACCTTCCCGACCCCATCGGCGGCATCCTCTGGTTTGGAGTGGATGACACATATACCACGGTCTATGTACCCATGTACTGTGGCATTCAACGTATACCTAAAAGCTTTGCTGTTGGAACCGGTTCGTTCTTCGAATTCACCTGGGACTCGGCTTGGTGGGTATTTAACTTTGTTGCCAATTGGGCTTATTCCAGATATTCCGATATGATTCAGGACATCCAAAAGGTGCAACAAGAACTGGAAGGTCAGTTCTTAGCCGACATCGATGAAATTGATCGCACCGCTTTGGCACTATACAAATCTTCACCGCAACAGTGCCGCGATTACCTCTCCGATTATTGTCTCCGTATTGGAGAGAGCACCGTCGCCCGGTGGAAAAAATTGGGGGAATTCTTGCTAGTTAAATATCTAGATGGCAATATAAAGACGGAGCTGAAACAAGTGAAGCATCCTGGATATCCGCCGGCTTGGTATCGCATCATTGCCGAGCAAACAGGTGAGCATCTCAGAGTACCTAATAAATAACAGTTTTTACACGATCTCATATTTTGGGGTCCACTCAACGGTTTTTTCGGACGGTTGATTGGTTATTATAAACATCAAAATTATTTTGAGGGTTTACATTTGGACGTATCTACACTTCTTTTAGGGATAGCAGTGTTCCTTGCCCGTGTTACAGACGTTACATTAGGAACCGTACGAACCATTAGCATTGTGCACGGAAGAACCAAGGTTGCCTTCCTGTTGGGTTTTCTCGAGATCAGTCTTTGGCTAATCGTTGTCGCCAAGGTATTGCAAAAGGTAACCCAAGAACCACTTTTAACCATCTTCTACGCTCTGGGTTTTGCCACTGGTAATGTGGTCGGCATTTATATCGAACGCCGTTTAGCATTTGGTTATTCGGTGTTGCGTATCATTTTACCACAACATGATACCTTGATGAGCGCCACCCTACGAGAAAACGGTTATGCGGTTACAACCTTTACTGGACAAGGGAAAAACGGTCCTGTGACGATGTTGATCATCGTCTGTATGAGGAAACAATTGAAGGATATCCTTGCGACGGTGAAAGATATTTCCCCCGATGCCTTTTACATCATCGAACCAGCAAGCAGTGTTAGTAAATTATATCAGCCCTCGCTGATGGAGAGCGGAACCGGCTGGCAGGCGATCTTTAAAAAGAAATAAAATAAAGGGCGCGTTCTTTGATACCCTGCCCTCCTTTACCGCTAAGCGAACGCGCCCGACAAAAATCTATATTTTCACCTTATCGGGTCAATACCATTCTGATTGTCTTTGAAAAGGATCGCGCCTTCATCTGACAGAGGTAAATACCAGCTGCCACCGGTTCTCCATGGCTATCCTGACCATTCCATATTAGTTCATAACTGCCAGGGAAATATTCTCGATCGACCAAATTGCATACCTGTTGGCCTATAAGATTGTAGATATCCACTGTAACTCGATCTTGTTGAGGGGTTTTAAAAACAATACACGTCGATGGATTGAAAGGATTCGGATAATTTTGCAAAAGATCATAGCCCAATGGGACCCCTGCGTCGCCTTTTTCGACCCCTGTACTGCCAATGAGAAATATGCCATTGACTGTAGTCGTAGCAATCAAGCCCACTTGTCGGTTGTAGACCGTCGGTGGCGAATAAAAAACCAAATCCAGTATTTTTAAATTGTTCACATCCGGCGCCACCGAGTAACTGATATTTAATATGGCTCCTGTATCCGGTGGGATGCTTGCCGTTGGGTCAAAAGCAAAAAGGATAACGGTATAGATACCATTGGTATCATGACTGCTGACGGTAAAATTGGCTGCCCTCGAGGTCACCCAAATAGAATCCGGCTTGAGGTAATCCGGAATGTCGGCAAGGGAAAATTGTAAAGTATGAATAGGAACATCATTTTCCAAGTAAATTCTGACAATGTTGTTTCTTGTACCCATTTCACCTTGTCCAACCCCTATTTTTAAGATGGCCTCTATCGAAAAAGCAACAGTGCCTCTAATAAAAAGGAAAAACCAAATTATTTGAATATACCTCTTCATATAACGATCCTTGTTAATTTAATTACAGTCTACGTCCACACATAGGCTCCCCCAAAAATCTAATTCCTCAGTAGACGATATCAAAGATCGCCAATAGATCGAATAGGTCGAGATCGCCGTCGTTGTCCATATCACCACTCATCTGTTCATAGGGAGTCATGGGCGTTCCGGTCTTCATCACAATGGCTGCAGCGCGGTTGATATCGTCGATATCTACATCGTTATCTCCGTCCAAATCCCCTTTGACGACAAAGTAGAATTTGCCGTGTGTAAGCTCCGGTACCACCAGATTACTATTGGCATCGGCTACGGTTACCTCAGAGAGAATCATTTCCGAAAACAAACCTACGGGGGCACCTGGTGCGACATCATAGGAAATTTGTGCAATGGGGCCTGACCCCACAGGGATGATACCACCCGACATGTGCACCATGAATACAAACAACAAGAGACCATTTTCGGAACGTGTGACCGAAAAGCCGGTGGCACGGCCGATGGCAGTCACGTTGGCAGCAGTCAACATATTTGGAGTATCCGTAAGTCGAAAAGAAACCCCACGAATATTGACTAGGTTATTCAACCAAATAGTAACCAAACTATTGGTCGCGCCTGGCTGTCCGCTTGCATCTTTCACGATCAAGTTAACCAAGGCAGAAATCGAAAAGGTGTTATTGCTCATGTCGGTCGGTAGCCCATCGATGTCTTCCACGCGGATACGGGCTTTATCTGTAATTTGCGCCGGAACCGTCCACATGAACGACCCGTCATTTTCGGTCGATAAAACAATAATAGACCACGTTAATCCGTCATCGATGGAGTAGTAAATATTGACAAATGGCATGACGCCAGCCCCAGGGCCGGTCCAGCGGATTTCCTGTTGCGTGCCGATGATCCAATTCTCACCGCCGTTGGGGCTCAACACTTGCAGATCGGGTGGCACTGCCGAAATTTCGAAATTGGCATTGCTCACATCTACCGGATCGCCGTCGGCGGCATCGGAGATGCGGATTCTGCATTGTGTGGAATAGCTGGCCGGAACAATCCACTCATAACTACCATCATTTGCTGTTGATGCGGTCACCACCGTATAGGTCGCACCGCCGTCTATCGATAATTCTATTTTGACATTTCCAGAATACACCGTAGCGGTCCACGTAATCGTTTGTAAGGAGGAAGCATACCACACCTCGCCGCCATTGGGGCTGATTACTACTAATTCTACAGGTTCCGGTGCGATGGTAAAATTCGCATTACTGATATCCACCGGATTCCCATCGCTGGCATCGGAAATACGGATGCGGCAAGTTGTGGAAGGAGAATTCGGCACCGTCCAAAGATATGATCCGGTATTGGGTGTAGAAGCAACGACCGTAGAATAAGAAGTGCCGCCATTGGTCGATAGCTCGATTTTTACATTACCGGCAAAATTCAACGAGGTCCAAGTGATGGTTTGCGTGGAATTGGCATACCACACCTCTCCGCCATTGGGAGAGGTTACGGTAATACTTTCAATCGGCCCAGGTGGTAAATTGCCCTTGGTGGTATAATCATCGATATTATTGTTACGTTGACCATAAAGTGCCAGCCCGCCATAGAGATTTGTGCCATTACCGTAGAGCTTGCCGGCATCTTTGACGGTGCCATCGAGGGAACCATTGATATAGAATTTGAAAATATGGCCGGTCGCATCGGAGGAACCAACAACCTTAATAATATCTCCTGGTTTGGGTTTGGGCAGAGCCGGCGTAGCAACATTGATGTAAACATCCCGCTTGATGATGCCTCCGATGATGGGGTGCAAATCTATTTCAGAATGCCGTCGCATGATAAAATACCCACTATGGTTGGTGCGATCGTACCTCATAATGATACCGCCAGAATTGGTACCCTCCTCATCTCCCGAAAGATCCCATTTAAAAGAGATTTCGGTGGGGTCTACAATTCCCAAAAAAATAGCGTAATAATTCCATCCGGCTTCCGTGGAGGTATTATCCAAAGTATTACTGACAATCTGGTATACTGGATCTGCCTCCCAATCCGGCCCCAAGCTTGCGCGGTTGAAATTATCAACAATGGTCGTTTGCCCGAACACACGCACACCTGCAACCAATAACAACATCGATAACATTGATAATATCTTTTTAGGTTTCATAGGTGCACCTTTTAGCTAAACAAAGTTGCCTCAGATTGTATTTTTAATCATTAGTTTCTCTAATGATGTAACCAAACGATATCAAAGATGCCCAACAGATCGAAAAAATCAAAATCGCCATCATGGTCGATATCGCCGCTCAGCAATTCATAGTTGGTCGGCGGCGTTGATCGTTTCAACACAATGTCGGCGGCACGGTTGATGTCGTTACCGTCGACATTCGAATCAGCATTCAGATCGCCCATCTTCACATAATGGAATTCTCCCATGACAAGTTCTGGTACCACCAGATTATTGTTGGCATCGCTGACGGTGACGCTGGACATATCCAAAATCGAGTAGGTCCCTATATCTGCAATGCTAGACACATCATAAGAAATTTGTGCTATGGGTCCACTTCCTTGTGAAATGACACCGCCGGCATAATGAACCATAAAAATCGTCACCGAAGTGCCATTTTCAGATCTAACCACATCAAAGCCCGAAGCGCGACCTACGGGCACGACCGCCGTATTCGTGAGATGGTTAGGGCTATCAGTAATTTTTAAAGATATTCCACGAATATTGGTCAAATTATCCATCCACAGATTGACGACGTTACCGGTCGAGCCGGGTTCACCACTGGAGTTAGGAATCCGCAATGCCACCAAAGCGGAGATCGAAAATGTGGCATCGCTATCATCCGAGGGCACACCGTCCATCGCATCGGCAATCCGAATAAGGGCCTGAGTGGTTAAGGGTGCCGGAACCGTCCAGATGAATGAACCGTCATTGGGGGTGCTGGCAATGATCTGGTTCCATGTGGTTCCGTTATCGGAGGAGTAGAGGATGCGCACAAAAGGAATGGAGGAGCTGGCATACCATCGTATTTCTTGTTGTGAATTGACGATCCAGTTTTCTCCACCATTAGGCGAAATGACTCTGAGGGTCTCTGTTTCTGGAGCAATTTCAAAGTTGGCATCGCTCATGTCCGAAGGTACGCCATCGGCGGCATCTTTAACCCGCACCCGACAAGTGGTGGAAGTAGTGGGTGGCAGCGTCCAATTGTAAGAGCCGGTATTAGTGACGGAAGATGCGATGGTAGTCCAGGTTGCGCCACCATCAGTAGAAAGATCGATAGCGACATTGCCGGTGAAATCCGAAGATGTCCAGGTGATGGTATGCGTCGAATTGGCCAGCCACGACTCGCCGCCGTTGGGTGAAGTTATCGTGATGGATTGGGCGCGAAGGGTAAAATCATCGATGTTATTCCTTCGATTTGCATATAAACTCACGCCTGCATAATAAGGGTTGGGGATCGGCGGACGCGTGGGGCGATTGTCCCGTACCGTGCCATCTAATACACCATTCAAATAAAAATCGAAATAGTACGCCGAGGCATCTGAACGGAACACCACCTTGATGGTATTGCCCGGCGCAGGCGTCGGTCTGGTTGCGGCTACTGTATGAATCAGCCCTGCTGAGGTACGGTCCACCACCCCGTTGACGATCCGATTCAAATCAATGCTGCCATATCGGCGCATAATAAAATAGCCATTGGCTGTTACACTGGCATTATCCAATAAAAGTGCAATTCCACCCGAATTGACCCCTTCCACATCGCCGGACGCATCCCATTTGAAAGAAACCTCGAAAGGATTGGCTAGGGCATTATACACCGCCAAAAATCCAAACGCTAAAGTTGGATCGGTTACTGTTGAAGTATTATCTAATGTATTGCTGACGATTTGGTATTCTGGATCAGCGGTCCAGTTAGGACCTAATGAAGCACGATTAAAATCATCGACGACTTGTGCGCTGCCTTCCATCATCAAAACCACCGTCAACCATACAACCCAAATAATCCTCTGTGAGTTCATTTTATTCCTCTCTTAACATTGATTCGTGTCACGTTTATTTCATCACAGCCATCTTTTTGGTGAGGACAACGTTATCGGCGGTCAGCTTGTATAGATAAACGCCTGAAGACACGTATCGACCCATATCATCCCGACCATCCCAGTTAACCGTATAACGTCCTGCACTTCTATGTTGATCTTCCAATATTCTTACTGTTTGACCCTGAGAATTATAAACCGTGATCCGAACTTTGGTAGGCCCTGATGGCTGTTGAGGTACCTCATAGGTAATTTTGGTCGACATGTTGAAAGGATTCGGTATATTTTGCATTAATGCGTAGGTCTCTGGCAAAGCCGTTACTGATTTTTTCTCATCTCCATAAATGGCTTGTAATTGCTCACCGCCGCTTGTAGCCACCACAGCATTCTGAATTTCGAGTGAACAATCCTCTTTCAACGGCTGGAGAATATTGACGGGCAAGTTTAAAACCTTTCCTTCGCCTGCTGGAATCGGTTCGCCGCTCAAGCTGTAGACCATAACATGCAGCAAATTATCTTTCTGGGACACCGAGACAGACATTTCTTGACTAAAGTCGGTTACCTCTGGTTTAGCAAGTTGGAACTTGTAGGGATCGATTTTGAAGACCAAATGCATGCCATTCACCGGTTCCGAGGCTTGCATGATCAAGGGGACGTCTACCGTGCCACGATAATTTTTAGGCAGCAAAGGAAGCTCTAAACGTGCGCTGCCAGCCATGGGTCTGCTTTCATTTGCGGGCATTTCCTGCCAGGAGGGCGTAGAGGCAATGGCCAAATCAATACACATGACAATGTCCGCCACATTGATTACCCCATCGCCATTCAAGTCACCAGCCCATCTTTCATATTCAGTGGGCGACGGTTGACGACCCAGAACAATATCGATGAGGCGTAAAACATCAAAGAGATCGATGCTGCCATCATTCTTTACATCTCCCTTTGTCCCGAACCAGAAATAGCCGTCCTTATTATAACAAACCACTGGTTGGTTGCTAGTGCCGGCGACTACCAAGCTATCCAAATACAAAGTGGTTTTTGTGCCATAGGGTGCGGATGCATTTACACTCACTGTGAGATTGCAAACAGCACCGTTGCCAGCGGAGATCATGGGAGTGGTATTATCAGTGGGGAACAATAATATTTTCACCGTACCACCAAACGTTGCCATCTCCGCGCGAAAACCCGATGCGCGGCCTGTAGGGGTTACCCCAGTAACAGTAATGGAATCGGGAATATCACGCACCTTGAACATCAAAGCCTTAATGATTGTCACATTTCTGAGATTTATGGCAACGGTATGCCCACTTGTTCCGGGCAGGCCACTGCCATTAGCAACGGACAGAGTGTCGCCCACAGCCGCTGAAAGCGAAGCGGCCAAGGCGAAGGTTGCCAAGACCACCATCACAACGATGGTATTTTTTGATGAAGAATTCATCACTTCCTCCGTGTGTTTAGTTCAATGTTTCTGTGAATCATCTTTTTTCTCAAGTTCTAATCGAATCTTTTGGCGAAGATAATTGTCTCTCACTGAAACGATAACTCATCACAATACAATTCATCTTTACTTTACTTCATGCAATTAATAGATTCCGTGGGAAAATTATCCCGTAAAATTATTGCTTTTCTTCTCCTTGTTATTTATTGAATTATAAAAAGTTAATTAACCATCAATTATTACTGATTAACTACTTTTATTTAATTTTTTCAGCAACCTCTTTAGGTTCTCCACATCATTCTGCAACTAATATGCCATACCATTCCTTCGACCTTATCAGATCATTGCATGATAAGTATTTATAAGGCGCTTTTTCGCTTGTATTGCAACTTTTTTTTAATTATCTTTATTGAAAATTGCGACTGGTTAAATACGAATAATGGTAAAAGGAATGTTTAAAATCAAAAAATATAAGGTAATTGCTTCCCTACCGGAAGAATTAAAAGATCTGCGCGAACTCGCTTTTAATCTTTATTGGACATGGAATCATGAGGTGCGCAATCTCTTTCGTCGCCTCGATAGAGAACTGTGGGAAGCGACAGGGCATAACCCGGTGTTGCTGCTAGGCCAAATCGATCAAAAAAAATTAGAGAACCGAGCCAGGGACGAAGGCTACCTATCCAATCTGCAACGCGCCAAAGAGTCGATGGATAAGTATCTCAATGCCAAAACCTGGTTCCAGAAAACCTACCCTGACCTCACGCCTTTTCATATTGCCTATTTCTCCATGGAATATGGTTTAACCAAAGGTCTGCCTATGTACTCTGGTGGTTTGGGAGTACTCTCCGCGGATCATTTAAAGTCTGCCAGTGATCTGGGGATTCCTTTAGTTGGGGTCGGATTGTTATATCAAAAAGGCTATTTTAATCAATATCTCAGTAAGGATGGGTGGCAACAAGAGTCATTTCCGACCAATGATTTTTACAACATGCCGTTAAAGATGGAAAAAGACGAAAAAGGAGATCCCTTAACCATCGAGGTCGATATTCTTGATCGTAAGGTGCGAGTTTATATTTGGCGCGCGCAAATTGGACGTATACCATTGTTTCTGCTGGATACCAATTGTCCAGAAAATATCCCTGAAGATCAGGATATCACCGATCAACTTTATGGTGGCGACAATGAGATGCGCATCAAACAAGAAATTGTCCTCGGCATCGGCGGATTGCGGGTATTGGAGCGCTTGGGAATACGTCCCGAAGTATGTCACATGAATGAAGGACATTCTGCATTTATGGCACTCGAACGAGTACGCCAGTTGATGGTGGAAAACAAATTAACGTTTCCGGAAGCTCGTGAGGCTACGAGGCCGAGCAACATTTTTACCAGTCATACACCCGTCCCCGCTGGTATCGATGAATTCGATACTCATCTGATCGACCGTTATTTGGGGCGTTATTACGAGGTATTACAAATAAGTGCGGCAGAATTCCATCAATTGGGAGGAGTTCATTATCCTCAAAGCAGAGGCAAATTTAATATGGCAATCTTTGCCATCAATATGTCAGGAGTCTGCAATGGTGTGAGTCGTCTGCATGGCCATGTGGCCCGTAAAATGTGGCATTATTTATGGCCGGAATTACCAGAGGCTGAAGTACCCATCGAACACATAACCAACGGCATCCACATTCCCACCTGGATTTCAGAGGATATGGCGGAGTTGTTCAATCGCTATTTGGGCCCTAAATGGTTTCAAGATCCTCTGGACAAGAACATCTGGAGCAGAGTTCAACAAATCCCGGACGAGGAACTGTGGCGCACCCATGAACGACGTCGCGAACGTCTGGTGGCATTTACCCGCCGAAAACTTCGTCAACAATTAGAAAATTCCAGCGCTTCAGCCAGCGATATTGCATTAGCGGATGAAGTTCTGGATCCCAAAGTTCTGACCATCGGATTTGCCCGCCGTTTTGCAGAATACAAACGAGCCAAACTCATCTTTTACGACCTTGAACGATTGCTGGCGATCTTAAATAACAAAGACTATCCCGTCCAGATCATCTTTGCGGGTAAAGCGCACCCTCATGATAACATCGGCAAAGGTATCATTCGCGATCTGGTAAATATCATCCGCGCCGAGGAATTTCGTCACCGTGTGGTATTCCTAGAGGATTATGATATGGAGATAGCCGCCAACCTCGTTCGTGGGGCGGACATATGGTTGAACACACCTCGTCGACCTCGAGAGGCCAGTGGCACCAGTGGCATGAAAGCCGCCATCAATGGTGTACTGAACGTCAGCATCCTCGATGGTTGGTGGGATGAAGCCTATCGCAACGTGCATGGGTGGGCCATCGGTCGCGGTGAGGAATTTGATTCATTAGAAGATCAGGATCGGCATGATGCCGAGTCGCTCTATTCTCTTTTGGAGCAAGAAATCGTTCCACTTTTTTATAAACGAAGCGCCAATGGCTTACCCCGTGAGTGGCTACGGATGATGAAAAGTAGCATTCAAAATTTGAGTCCCATCTACAACACCAACCGAATGGTTCTCGAATATTTTTCAAGCTATTATCTGCCCAGCATGGAAAAATGGCACCGTCTTTGTCAAAATAATATGGAACTTGCAAAAAATCTTACCTACTGGAAGGAAAAATTGCAACAAAATTGGCAAAACGTTAAAATCATAAGCGCCGAATCGGAAAATGGACACGAAATCCCCGTCGGCGGGAAAATCCATGTCATAGCAACCATTGATACTGGCAACCTTAAACCAGAAGATTTACGAGTTGAAGTCTATTACGGCCCCCTTGATACCAATGGCACAATAATTGCAGGCCGTCATGTGGTGATGCAACTCCAGAAGCAGCTAAAAAAGAATCAATATCAATATGATGCAGTTGTACCGTGTGAAACCACTGGTCAACATGGTTATACCATCAGGGTTTTCCCATTTCATGATGAAGCCAACAAACCCAGCGACACCGGCCTCATCCGCTGGTTTGGAAATTAGCTTTTAATAAAACGCGCGTTTATTGTTCTTTGCAAATTACAAAAAATTTTTATATTTTGTAGTGCAGCCAATATTTAATTGAGCAACTATAGGTGAAAGCAATGAAGAAAATCAGCTGCATTTGTTTATTATGCTGGCTTTCCACTGCTGGGGCATGGATATTGGTGCAAATAGAAGACAACATTGTGCCCTTGTACGAGATAGCTGTACTCTCAGCCAGCACCTCTAACACCTACACTAATCCCTTTCAGGATGTGGCGTTTATCGCTACCTTTACTTCCCCGAGTGGCCGTACGTTTCAGAGCCATGGTTTTTATAATGGTTCGCAAACCTGGTTAATGCGATTCATGCCCGATGAAGTTGGTACATGGTCTTATTCCTGGCAATTTGCATCCACCACTGGTAACGGCAATTTTACTTGTATCGCCAAACAAAACCCCAAGTTGCATGGCCATGTCCGCATCGACCCCCAAAACCGACACAAACTGCGCTTCGATGACGGCACACCATTTCATTGGATAGGGGGAAAGTATCTGTCCTTTAAACGACCTTTTGGTTTTCCCGACAAACAGCCTCTGAGCGTCCCCGAACGTTACTCACCAGCTACTTATGTCGCGTATTGTAAGAACTATTTGAACCAAATCGCAGCAATGGGCCTCAACGGCGTGGTGCTGAAATTCAGCGTTCTGCCCTTGAACTATGATTTATGCACTATGGACCTCGAATATTTTGCCTATGCAGATCAAATCATGTATCACGCCATGAATTTGGGCATTATGGTGCAAATAAACATCTTTGACATTTGGGGAAAACGCAAAGAGAATGTCGATTGGGTAAACCCAGAAGCCCCTCCTGTAACCGATTTGCTGCTCGAACCATGGAATCCTTCTACTTATGCACAACAAACTCATTTTTATTTAAAATATTTGGTCAGCCGCTATGCAGCATTCCCCAACACCATGTGGGAATTATGGAACGAAGCCCAGCGACGTGGAGATTCTGCTGCTGCTGCCACCAGTGCATATGTGCCCATCATCCGCCAATATGATCCTTATAAATTACCCATCGGCGCTTCGGAACTTTATGTGGCAACTTATCCCGAATTGGATATCACCTTTTTTCACGGCGGCTACAAATGCGACCACACCGCTTGGAATTGGATGCATAATGCAACCTTGGATCCCGCTTCTACCGGCCTCAGTAAATGGCGGCCTTATGCTGCCTATGGCTTCAGCTTCGGACGACCCATATTATGGAATGAACTATTCCCCTATGAACCAGAAACCCAGGAACAATTAGCCTCCTGGTATCGCGCCTGCTTTTGGGGCAACCTGACCGCCGGTAGCGTCGGTACCAGCGAATCCCCCTGGGAATACATCGATCAGGTCCCTAATCTATCCACCACCTATCACTCATACTTTGCCTCTTTTATCAATCAATTGATCGATTTGAATAGTTTGATGCCACGCGATAGTGAGGTTCAGTGTTCATCTGGTACCGCAACCATGTGCGCCAATTTACAAAAAGAATATGTCATCTATCATTTTACCCAGAGCAACAATTCGCAAACAACCTTGCAAATTTATCTATATCCTGGCAATTATTATTATCGCTATTATAACCCCAAAAACGGTCAATGGCATGGGGATCGGGCATCGCGCAGTTTTTCTAGCGCTAATTTCAAAAGTTTCACCACACCTACTTTTAATCAGGATATCGTCCTCTATATCGTGGAACAAGGTTTTGCAGATCATGGGACTCCTGTAGAGCTGGCTGGTTTTACTGCACAAAACGATAAAAATGGCATTCTCCTTAGATGGCATACCCTTTCAGAAACGAATAACTACGGGTTTGAAGTCCAACGAGCTTATTCGCAAGAAGAGTATATCACCTTACAGTTTATTCCTGGCAATGGTACAACCCAAGTGCGACAGGACTATTCTTATAAGGACTTTCCCGATAAGGAAGGATGGTATCGCTATCGTTTAAAACAAATAGATTTGGATGGCAGTTCGGAATATTCCCAAGCGATAGAAGTGTGGTTTTCTCTGCCACCGCTATCTCCCCAATTACAAATTTTCCCTAACCCTACTCATGGTGGCGCGACCTTTTCGTTCCGACTCGAACAAGAGAATGAAGGGGAGCTGACTATTTATAACATCCTCGGTCAGCCAGTATATCGTAAAACCCTCTCTTCGAGCAATCGCGGGGTTGTTTCCGTTTATTGGGATGGACTTGATGAAAGCGGCAAGGAGATAGCAGCGGGCGTGTACTTTTGCATAGTAAAATCGGTGTCCACGCAAGTCACTTCAAAATTAACGAAAATGTTGGTTGTAAGATAAATATGAGATTGGTGATCGAGCATCGATCCCTATCGTAAAATATTTTTCTCTTGCTTAATTTTTCAACAGGCAATCGATATAAACCTTATTATAATAACAAATACAAAACAACACTCGAAATAATTGGTACAGTGAGATTATCTGTGCCAGCAGGGGAAAAGGCCTCCGTGAGAGTTGCCACTATAGAGCAGATGAGGGACAAGATCATCACCTTCATCAAGGGGATGGTTGCACTGAAAGGGCTTAATTTTGAAGCAGGCAGTAACCAAAGCGTTAAAAAGATAACCACAAAACTTGATAGAGCCATGGCAACCGACCCCACCCAGGAACGGGAATGGCCGAAGATGTAATATTTCTTCACCCCCCATCGCTTTCCAATCAGGCTGGCCAAGGCATCGCCCCAGGTCATGGCCATGACCGCGGCAACCGCAATGGGTGATAAATCGACCACAC
>FWWM01010287.1_pt1 | contig 16726 bp, 18 predicted proteins | sample 2228351 | NCBI WGS metagenome assembly FWWM01 (sample SAMEA103939774, study PRJEB20133) | metagenome | reverse complement strand
CCGCCCGGCGCCGGGTCGAACCGGTAGTGGTGACGGTGGAGGCCGGCGAGGTGATCCTGCGGGACGGGGAGGTCGCCACGCCGCTGGCCCTCGAAAAGCTTGCGGCCACCGGCCTTTCAAGCGGAAGCATCGACCTGTATCAGCTCGGCTCGGCCGGGCTGATTGCGGCGAGCCTTTCGGCGGCCTTAGGCCTTTTCCTGGCCGTTTTCGAGCCGAGGGCGATCCTTTCGGTCCGCCGGTTTGGCCTGATTGTCGTCCTGATCGTAGGGGCCGTCCTGGCCGCCCGGCTGACGATTCCCGGCCGACCGTACTACGAACTGGCATTCCCGGCCGCCGCCGTCCCGATGCTGGCCGGAGCCCTTCTCGGACCTGGCGTTGGTCTGGGCAGCCTGCTTGCCCTGACCGGTCTGCTTACGCTGGTGGGGTCGGGCACCCCGCAGTTCGTCGTCTACTGCCTGGTAACCGGTCTGATGGGTCTCCCGGCGGCCCGGTCGACGGCCCGGACCCACCACTTCTTTCTGGCCGGCCTGGGGGTCGCCTTTGCCGGCCTGAGCGCAACCCTGGGCTTCCGCCTTATTGCCCGGGACCTTGAGCCCATGAGTCTGGGCATCCTGGCCTTCATCTGTCTGGTGAACGGCCTGCTGTCGGCGGCCCTGACCGTGGGGTCGCTGGCTGTTCTCGGGCACATCTTCGGCATTACAACCGGGTCCCACCTGCTTGAGCTGGCCGACCCGAACCAGCCGCTCCTCCGGCGCCTGCTGGCCGAGGCGCCGGGCACCTATTACCATTCCCTCATTGTCGGGAACCTGGCCGAGCGGGCGGCCGAGGCCGTAAAGGCCGATAAGCTGCTGGTCCGGGTTGGGGCTTACTACCACGATATCGGGAAGCTGTTGCGGCCCGGGTTCTACACCGAGAACCAGGCGCCGGGGGAGAATATTCATGACCGGCTTGATCCCCGGGTCAGCGTCGAGCTTATCCGGGCCCACGTGACCGACGGCCTTGAACTTGCCCGCCGCCACCGGCTTCCGGGGCGAATCCGGGACCTTATCGCCGAGCACCACGGCACGACCCTGATCCAGTATTTTTATCATCGGGCCAAGGAGCTCGGCCTGAACGTCTCCCCCGAAGAGTTCCGCTACCCGGGTCCGAAGCCCCGCTCGAAAGAGGCGGCGATTTTAATGCTGGCCGACACCGTCGAGGCGACCGCCCGGAGCGCCCGCTCCCACACCGCCGAAGAGCTGGACGCAATTGTGGACCGGATGGTGGCCCTGCGCATTGCCGAAGGTCAGCTCGACGAGTGCGACCTTACCCTGGGCGATATCGAGCGGATAAAGCAGGCCCTTAAGGAGGGGCTGCGGGGCATCTACCATCCCAGGACCGAGTACCCGGCCCTGGAGGTGCCCAGGCAACAGCTCCCCGAAGCCCACGACGCCGAACGCCCCTGATGCGATGCCGGAGCGGTGCACCGAAGCCGACCTCTGCACGTCGCCGTAGCCGTTCTGCTTTTACTGACGGTAAGTAGCGTTCCGGTCAGGGACCAGGGCCTGAGCGGAGGGGCGGATACCGAACACCGGACGGTTCTTATCCCGCCGGAAGAATACGGCCAGCCCCGCGCCCCGGTGCTGACCGAACCGGAGCTGGCCCGCCCGCTGGTGCTCCCGGCGAGCCACAGCCCGGCGGCCGGCGGTCAGCCGGCGCAACCGGCCAGCCAGCCGACGCCCGTCCTGCGGGTGCCTATCCTGATGTATCACTACGTCCGGGTTAACCCGAACCCGGTTGACCGGATCGGGGCGGGCCTTTCGGTAAATCCCGACCTGTTCGCCCGGCAGATGGCGTACCTGGCCGATGCCGGCTACACCCCGGTCACCCTCGCCGACGTCTATGCCGCCTGGACGGCTGGCCAGCCCCTTCCCCCCAAACCGGTGGTCCTGACGTTTGACGACGGCTACCGGGATTTTTATACGGCCGCCTATCCGGTTCTTAAGGGCCGGGGGTTCAAAGCGACCGTTTACGTCATCGTCGACTTCCTGGACCGGCCGGCTTACCTCACCTGGGATATGCTGGCAAACCTCCTCGCCGAGGGGCTCGTAACCGTCGGCTCCCACACCCTGACCCACGTCGACCTGAGTACGGCCCCGGCGGAACGGGTTCGGCGGGAAATTTTCGAAAGCAAGCAGCGGCTCGAAGGGCGGCTCGGGATCCCTGTTACCGACTTTTCTTACCCGTCGGGTCGCTACAACGGGGCAGTTGTGGGCCTGGTGGATGCCGCCGGCTACCGGACGGCGGTGACGACCCGGCCCGGGAACATTCTGCGGCTGGAGGAACGGCTCACCCTGCCGCGGGTCCGGGTTGACGGCCGGGAGGGGCTGGCCGAGTTTATAACCAAGCTGAGGTAGCCGGCGGTTCAGGCGTCAAGAATAATCGTTACGGGGCCGTCGTTGAAAATCTCAACGAGCATATGGGCCCCAAACCGGCCGGTCTGGACCTTGAGGCCGAGCCCCCGGAGAGTTTCGGCAAAGAGGTTGACCAGGGGCTCAGCCTGCTCGGGCGGGGCCGCATTCACAAATGACGGCCGCCGGCCCCGGCTGGTGTCCGCCAGCAGGGTGAACTGGCTTACGACCAGAACTTCGCCCCCGGTATCCAGCACCGACCGGTTCATCCGGCCGGCGTCGTCGGGGAAGATTCGCAGGTAAGCGACCTTATCGGCGAGCCGGCGGGCACCGGCATCCGAATCATCCCGGGCGACCCCGACCAGGACGACAAGCCCGGGCCCGATTTCGGCGATGAGCTCGCCGTCGACCCGGACGGCACCCCGGCTGACCCGCTGGACGACCGCCCGCAATTAGGTGCCGGATTTATCCGAGGCTTTCGTTTCGGCGCCGGTTCCGGCACCCTCGGTGCCCGTTTCGGCCCGGTCCTCGACCTTACCGTTCCCGGAGGCGGCCGTGCTGCCCCGGCCGTAGTCGGTGCTGTAGAATCCCCGGCCTTTGAACATGACGCTCACCGGGAAAAACACCCGGTGAACGGCCCCCTGACAGCGGGGGCAGTGGGCGATAGGGTCATCCGTAATTCGCTGGAACCGCTCGAAACGGAAGCCGCAACTTTCACACAGGTACTCGTACGTCGGCATGGCCACCTACCCTGGGAAACTCCGGTCTGTGCCGGACAGGCGTTCACCATACCATTATACCCGATTGGGCCCTGCACGGGTCTGCCCCAAAGGTGGTGGGATAGGGCAGGTGCTCCCAGGGAGGTGCCTGCCGCCCGCGCCGCCGAAGGCGACTGACCCGGCCCGAGGACCGCCCTGAGGAAATGTCCCGGCCGGCACGCCTCCTCGGTAAAACCCGTGCAGGTGGTCATCCATCGTCCGGACCAGAGCCGGCGGCTCATCGTCCTGGCGGCCGTTGCCTGGGCACTGGGTTTAAGTACTCGAGCCATCAAATGGCTTAGCGGCCTTTAGCCGCTGCCGGTTTCGAATCGGCCCTGCTGCTGACCGGCGCACAGCGCGGCCAGAGGCCGGTGCTGCAAATCGGAACCCGCCGGGCCGCGGCCTCGGAATTTCCCCCACCGCCTCTGGGACAGAGCCCACCCATACAAGCGTTTGACACGGGTTTGTAGTCTCGAATAGAATCCAGCTGTAGATAAGTTGCGAGGGCCTGCCGATGAAGCGCGACCTCATGGAAATTCTCGCCTGTCCCGTCTGTAAAGGCGAGCTCGAACTGACCGTCGAGCAGGAGGACGAAAAGGAGGTCATTAAGGGCTCCCTTTACTGCAAGAACTGCAACGAGACGTACCCCATCGAGGACGGGATCCCGAACCTGCTGCCGCCGAACCTGCGCTAGGGGGATGGCCGGATGCAGGGGTCCAGGCTCGCCGGGGCCGTCCTCATTGTGGTTGCGGTCGTTGCGGCCGCCCTCTACGTCTGGGGGCTCACCCTCCAGAGCTACTGGGCCCTGGCCATCGTGGTTACCGTCGGCTTCTTTGCCGTCCTGGGCCTGATGGTCTGGGTCGGCGTTACCCTGCTTACGGCCCGAATCGAACTGCCCGAGTCGACCGGGCCCGAGCCGAACAAGGCCGAGCGGGCGGCACCCGGTCCGGAACACTGAACCTGACCCGGTTCCCCACGATGTCCGGTGACTGGCTTCCCGCCGACCTCAAGCGACGCCGAACCCTCGAAAATCGGCTCGCCGCAATTTTCGAGGCCGCCGGATACGCCGGCATTGATGTGCCCGTAGTCGAGCCGGCCGAACTTTACCTGCGCAAGTTCGGCGGCCAGGCCCTTGCCCGCATCGTCACCTTCACCGACGGCGCCGGCCGGCGGCTTTCGGTTCGGCCGGAGTTCACCGCCTCGGTGGTTCGGATCCTGGCCGAACGGGCGCCGGGCCTGCCCCTGCGCTGGTATTACCTGGGGCCGGTCGTGCGGCTCGGTCCGGACGGCCGGGCAATCCAGTTTCACCAGGCCGGGGTCGAGCTTATCGGGGTCGGGGAGCCGGATGGCGACGCCGAGGTGCTGGAACTTCTGGGCCGGGCCCTGGCCAGGGCGGGAATTGCCGGCTTTGAACTCAGGCTCAACCACCTCGGAATCATCCTCGGGCTCTTTAATAAGCTCGGGCTTACCGAACCGCTAACGACGTTCTTTATCGCCGGCCTGGATGAGATTGCGGCCGGCAACCTTCCGCCCGAGCTGCGCCGCTACCTGGACGAGCTGGCCGAAGCCGAAGAATCGGACGGCCTGCGGGACGTGCTCGCCGCCGTCGGCCCGGACGGGGCCCGCCGACTCGTCCTTTCGGTCCTGGAAAATATTGCCGCCCCGGGCCGAACTGGCCGCCGGGACCTGGACGCGATCGCCGACCGGCTTATCCGCCGGCTCAACCTTTCGGACGAGCTGGCTGCCCTGCGGACGGCCATCGAGTTTGCCCGCCGTCTCCACCCCCTGCGGGGCCCGGCGGCCGGGGTTCTGCCGGCGGCCGGGCGCCTCCTGGCCGAGTTCGGCCTGGAGCCCGGTCCCCTCACCCGGCTGGGCGACCTGGCCGCCCGGCTCGAGTCGGTCCTGGGTGGTCTGGGCCGGGTTAGCCTCGACCTGGGATTTAGCCGGGGACTCGGCTATTACTCGGGGCTGGTCTTCGAGGCTGCCCTGCCGGGGAACCCGGAGGTCCGGTTCGGGGGTGGGGGCCGCTACGACGGCCTGAGCGCCGAGCTGGGCGGGCCGCCGGCCCCGGCCATCGGGTTCAGCCTTACGGTCGAAAACCTGCTCCTGGCCGGTGGGGGTTAGGCCCGTGGAGCCGGTCCGGCTGGTCATCCCGTCTAAGGGCGAGCTTGAGGAGCCGACCCTGGCATTCCTGGCCGAGGCCGGCCTCGCCGTCGACCGGCTCAGTCCCCGGCAGTATGTTGCCCGGATCGGGGCGGTCGAAGGCCTGGAGGTCCTGTTCCAGCGGGCCTGGGATATCCCGGAGAAGGTCGCCTCCGGGGCGGCCGACCTGGGAATTACCGGCTACGATGTCGTCGCCGAACAGGCCGCCGATACCCCCGACCTGGTGGTTGCCATGTCCAATCTGGGCTACGGCCGGGGCGCCCTGGTTATTGCCGTGCCGGACGTCTGGGTCGACGTCCGGTCGGTCCGGGACCTGGCCGAGGTCGCCGTGGAATTCCGGGCCCGGGGCCAGGTCCTGCGGGTGGTGACCCGCTACCCCCGGCTCACCCAGCGGTTCCTGCTGGCCAACGGTATCGGCCATTTCACCCTGGTTGAGGCCCAGGGGGCCGTGGAGGCCGCCCCGGCCATCGGCTACGGCGACATCATTGCCGACCTGACCAGCTCCGGCGTCACCCTCCGGGAAAACCGCCTCAAGACCATCGCCGGGGGCACGGTCCTGCAGACCGAGGCGTGCCTGATTGCGAACCGGCGCCGGCTCCGGACCGACCCCGACCGCCTGGAGGTTGTCCGCCGGTTTATGGAGCTGATCGAGGCCCGGCTCCGGGCGTCCGGCTTCTATTCGGTGACCGGCAACATCCCCGGCGACTCGGCCGAGTCGGTGGCCCAGGCCGTCATCAGCCGGCCCGAGCTTTCGGGCATCGAGGGGCCGACGGTCGCCCCCGTTTACAGCAAGTCGGGCCGGATGAACGGCTGGTACGCGGTGACGGTGGTTGTGCCGATCCGGCAGATGCAGGCGGCGGTCGACCACCTGCGCCGGCTCGGGGGCAGCGGGATCACCGTGGTTCCGGTGAAATACGTCTTTGAGCCCGGCTGCGAAGCCTTCGAACGGCTAATCAAGACCCTCCGGCAGGACTGAACCGATGGCCGCAATCCGAATCTACACCGTTGACGAAGCCAGGGCAACGATTCTGCGGCGCCGGCCCCCGGCCGAAGAGACCCTGCCGCCGGCCGTGGCCGGCCGGGTCCGCCAGGTCTTCGGCGAGGACCTTGGGGCCGCCGAAGCCGTCCGGCGGATCATCGATGCCGTCCGCCGGGACGGGGACGCCGCCGTCCGGCGGTTCACCGAGCTTCTGGACGGCTACCGGCCGGAGGCCCTGGAGGTGCCGGCGGCCGAAATTGAGGCCGCCTGCCGGGAGGTCGGGCCGGAGCTTTTTGAAAGCCTCCGGCTGGCGGCCGAACGGATCCGGGCGTTTCACGCCCGCCAAACCCGGACCGGCTGGGTCGACTTTGCCGAAGGGGGCCTCGGCCAGGTCGTTCGGCCCCTGGACCGGGTCGGGGTCTACGTGCCCGGCGGTCGGGGCCGGTACCCTTCGACCGTCCTGATGACCGTCATACCGGCGAAGGTTGCCGGGGTGGGGGAGGTCGCCGTCTGCACCCCACCCGGGCCCGACGGCCGGGTTGCCCCGGTGGTGCTGGCGGCCTGCGCCGTCGCCGGGGCCGACCGGGTCTTCAGGGTCGGGGGCGCCCAGGCGATTGCGGCCATGGCGTTCGGAACCGAATCGGTCCCGGCCGTGGACAAAATCGTCGGGCCCGGCGGCCTCTTCGTGACCCTGGCCAAGCAGGCCGTTTACGGCCAGGTCGGGATTGATATGCTCGCCGGGCCGAGCGAGGCGATGGCCATTGCCGACGCCTCGGCCGACCCGGAGGTCTGCGCCGCCGACCTGATCGCCCAGGCCGAACACGACCCCCTGGCCACATCGATCCTGATGACCGACTCGCCCGAGCTGGCCCGGGCCGTCCAGGCCGCCGTTGAGCGCCGGCTGAACGACCTGCCGGATGCCTCGGCCGCCCGCTCAAGCCTGGCCGAGCGGGGCGGCATCGTCCTGGTCGAGAGCCTTGACCTGGCCGTGGACCTGGCGAATGAGTTCGGGCCGGAGCACCTGGAGCTGGCCGTGCGGGAGCCGTGGCGGCTGCTGGGCAGGGTTCGCAACTGCGGGGCGGTCTTCCTCGGCGAAACCGCCCCCCACGTGGCCGGGGACTATGTTGCCGGCCCGTCCCACGTGCTTCCGACCGGCGGGACGGCCCGTTGGGCCTCGGGCCTGCGAACCGAGGATTTTTACAAAGTTATCAGCGTGGTGGCCATCGACCGGCCGACCCTGGAGCGAATCGGCCCGGCGGCGGTGGCCATCGCCCGGGCCGAGGGCTTCGAGGCCCACGCCCGGTCGGTCGAAATCCGGCTGAAGGGAGGCACCCCGTCGTGAGACAGCTTCGGCCTTCGCCCCGTTCGGCCCCCGGGCCCGGGGACGTTTTGCGGCTCATCCGGCCGAACCTCCGCCACCGCCGGCCGTATATGGGCGCCGGCTCGCCCGAGGCCCTGGCCTGGAAATACGGCTTCAGCCTTGACCGCCTGGTCAAGCTCGACTCCAACGAGAACCCGTACGGGCCGTCGCCCCGGGTCCGGGAGGCCCTCGCCCGCCCCCTCCCGTACCACCGGTATCCCGAGCCCGACAGCGAAACCCTGCGGCACGCCCTGGCCGAATACGTCGGGGCCTCGCCCGACCAGGTCGTCGTCGGAGCCGGCAGCGACGAGGTTATCCTGCTGGCGTTTGCGGCGTTCCTCGGGCCGGGCACGGCCGTTGTCGAGCTGGCCCCCACGTTCGTAATGTACCGGCTCACGGCGGAAGCCCTCGGCGCCCGGGTGGTGACCGTTCCCCGGGACCCGGTCAGCTACGAGGTTGATGCCGAGCAGGTCATCGCCGCCCTCGGGCCGCGGGTTAAGGTCGTCGTCTTCTGCTCCCCGAACAATCCGACCGGCAACCTCGAGTCCGAGCGGACGGTCCGGCAGGTCCTGGAAACCGGGGCGTACGTCCTGGTCGACGAGGCCTACTACGAGTATTCGGGTCACACGTTTGTGCCCCTGATTTCGCGGTACCCGAACCTCGGGGTGCTCCGGACGTTCAGCAAGTGGGCGGGCTTGGCCGGCCTGCGGGTCGGCTACGGGGTCTTCAGCCCGGAGGTCGCCCGGGTGATTGCCGGCATCAAGCCGCCGTTCAACGTGAGCCTCCCCGGTCAGGTGGCCGCCCTCGAGTCCCTGGCCGACCGGGAGTATCTGATGTCGACGGTCCGCAAAACCATCGCCGAGCGGGAGCGGCTCTTCCGCGAGCTGAGCCGGTTCGACTTCTTGCGGGTGCTGCCGTCGGCGGCGAACTTTATCTTTGCGGAGCTCCGGCGGGGTTCGGCCGCCCGGGTGACCGAGGCCCTGGCCCGGCAGGGCATCCTGGTGCGCCGGTTCGACGTGCCGCCGCCCCGGGGCGGCATCCGCATCACCGTCGGCCTGCCCGAAGAAAACGACCGGCTCCTCGAGGCCCTGAGCCGGCTCGAACCGGAGGACTGAGGCCGGTGGCCGTTAACCCCCGTCAGGCCGCCGTTGACCGGGTAACCCGGGAGACCCGGCTCGAGGTCCGCCTGGTTATTGACGGGCGGGGCGAGGCCCGGGTGGCCACCGGAATCGGGATGCTCGACCACCTGCTTTCGGCCTGGGCCCGACACGGCCTCTTCGACCTGGAGGTCCGGGCCGAAGGGGACCTGCACGTGGACCCCCACCACACGGCCGAGGACGTGGCCCTGGTCCTGGGCCGGGCGTTCCGGGAAGCCCTGGGGGACGGGGCCGGCATCCGGCGGATCGCCGAGGCCTACGCCCCCATGGACGAGGCGCTGGCCCTGGCGGTCGTCGACATCTCGGGCCGACCGTACTGGGACCTGCGGCTTGAATTTACCGGGCCGGCCGTGGGCGGCCTGCCGGCGTCCCTGGTCGGCCACTTCTGGCGGAGCTTCGCCACCGAAGCCCGGGTAACCCTCCACTGCCGGCTCCTGGCCGGGGAAGACGACCACCACCGGGCCGAGGCGGTCTTCAAGGCGGTGGCACGGGCCCTCAGCCGGGCGGCCGAGATTGAGCCCAGGCGGGCCGGCGAAATCCCCTCGACCAAGGGCCGGCTCGACCTGTGAGGGGAAAGAAAAAAGCCCGACCGAAAGGTCGGGTGGTCGGGGCGGGCGGATTTGAACCGCCGACCTCTAGCCCCCCATGCTAGTGCGCTAACCAGGCTGCGCTACGCCCCGGTGGGCTCAGAGGGATTCGAACCCCCAACCAGCCGGTTATGAGCCGGCCGCTCTGCCGTTGAGCTATGAGCCCGAGCCATTTTTATTATAACGCCTCTTTCAACCGCCGGCGTCCACCACCGGCACGGTTAGCAGGGCGTGGGGCACCACCAGGGCCGAAATCCGATCCCCCAGTTCGGCCCTGACCAGGTCAAAGGCTTCGGCCATCGTGGCGGCCGGAATCATCTTGGCCTGCCGGACCACCTCCGGATACTCCGACCCAACGACGATGACCCGGCAGTGCTCCAGGACCTTCGCCATAACGAACGCCCGCTGCTCGCCGGCCTTGTAGCCCTTTGCCCGGGCCTCCTCGATAATCGTCCCGACGTCGGGCGCGTCCCGCATCGTCCGGAAGAAACGCTGCTCCCCCGGTCCCTGTCCCGGCCCCTCGTCGAGCCTGGCCGGGACGATAATAAACCCGCCGGGCCGCACCACCGGCTTCGGTCCAAAGACCAGGTAGCTGGCCGCCCGGGATGCCTGGTAAAGGTTCGTGTCTTTCGGGTAGCCGACCCCGGCAATGGCCACGTCGTAGACCCTGGGAACCTGGACGGTAAAGACCCGGCGGGCCTGCTCGACAAGCCGGGCGAACGCGACTTTGGGAGCCCCGGCGGCCACCGCAACCGGCCGCCCGTCACCACCTGGAATCACGTTAACGATAAACCGCAGGCGGGCCCGCTCGGCCGCCTCGGTGACGGCAACCTGGAACGGATTGCCCTCGACCCGGCCGAGACGGACGCCGGGATGCTCGACATAGGCCGGGCCGTGGGTCACGGTGATGGTGGGCTCACCCCCGGCGCCGATGGCCAGGGTCTTGGACCCGCCGGAAAACCCGGCGTACTGGTGGGGTTCCACAAGGCCCGTCGCAATCAGCAGGTCCGCCTCGTAAGCGTGGCGGTTAATGATGACCGGGACGCCGTTGCTGGTTTCGCCCAGCTCGACCAGCTCGGCCGGATTCTGCGCCTCGTGCTGAACGATGCGGAAACGGTCAACGGCCTCTTCGCCGAGCTTTTCGGCCAGCTCGGCCGGGGTCATCGGCCGGTGAAGGCCCAGGGCCACCAGCAGGGTAATCCGGTCATCCGGAATGCCGGCGGCCCGGAGCTGGCCGACAATTCCGGGCAGAAGCTCCCGGTCCGGGCAGGCCCGGGTCAGGTCGGTGACCACCACGCAGACCCGCCGGGCTCCCCGGGCCAGGTCGGCCAGGGGCGGCGAGCCTTCGGGCGACCGCAGGGCGGCCTCGACCGCTGCCCCCAGGTCACGAATCGGCTCGGCCGGCTCCGGCTCGGCCAGGTCCACTTCCCAGCCGGGCGGCGTCTCAAAGGTTAACTCACCTCGGCCGAACGGAACCCGGTACATCCCGACTCAGGCTAACAGGCCCCGGGCCAGGTCTGCAAGCTCGCCCTGGGCAAAGAAACCGTCCTGAAGCACCACGGTCCCATCAAGCTCGACGGTGGGGGCCAGGATAATCCCGTCGGCGTGGGACGGCGCCCCCATTCGGGCCGAGCCGATGCCGATTTCGAGGCAGCCGAACGTCCGCTCATCTTCGATGACCCGGCCGGTCGGCCGCATGACCCGGGGATTGAACCCGAAGGTGAGGTGGGAAATCCGGTACATGGCCGGGTGGCCGAAGCTATCCAGCCAGCGGGCGAAGATGCGGGCCTCCCGGCCGCCCCGGATGTCGACGATGGTCGACCCGGAGACGACCAGCTCCACCGGCTCCCGGAGCAGGCCGACCTCGGCCGGGGGCCAGAGGGTGGCGTCGATAACGACCCGGCCGTCGACAGAGCCCTCGGCCACCCGCCATGAGGCCTGGCCCGGAAGTACCAGCGACCGGCCCCGCAAATTCGCCGGGGGCGTCCAGCGGTCATTGCTGGTCTGAACCCGGAAGTCGGTGCCGGCCCGGGACGTTATCCGGCCGGTCTTCGAGGCCCGCAGAACCTCTCGAAGCTTGCTGCCGAACTCGTGAAGCTTCGGAATATCCACCTCACCGACCAGGCGAATCAGGCTATCGAGGCCGAGCCCGCCGACCAGCAGGTACCGGCAGCCGTTGCAGACGGCGTCCTGGTGGGACGGGCTGTAGATCGAGAAGTGGACGGCCAGGTCGAGCCAGACCTCGGCGCTGCGGGCAGCCCGGCCGATAATTCCGGGCGGGTCCTGACAGGGGTACGGCCGCATCGGGTAATAGACAACGACCGGGTTAGCACCGAGGGCGTAGCACTGGCCGGCAATCACCTCGACCAGTTGCCGCTCGGTTCCCGTATCCGCCGTTATTAAAACTTCCTGACCGGGCCGGACCCCAACGACCTCTTCGAGGAGCCGCCGGGCTGCCAGTGAAGCCTCAATGTTCGAGTCACCCATGCGACCGGCCCCCAGCGGCCCTCAGCTATTCAGCTTCGCCGGCGGTAAGCCATGCAAGCACATCCTCCTGGGCCGCCGCAGCGGCTTCATCCCCGCCCCGGTAGCCGAGCTCGGCCGAAACCTCCCGGGCCGCCTGAACCAGGGCTGCCTGGCAACGGGTCAGCTTCTCGCCGGTCATCCGGCTGGCCGGTCCGGCGACCGTCATCGCCGCCACCACGTGGCCGCTGGAATCCCGGACGGGCACCGCCAGGCAGCGGACACCTGGGACGAACTCCTCATCATTTACGGCCAGACCCGTCGCCCGGATGCGGGCAAGCTCGGCCCGGAGCCGCTCCGGCGACGTGACGGTATGCTCAGTATACCGCTCGAGGGGACGGCCCTGCAAGAACGCATCGATTTCGGCATCCGACCAGCTCGCCAGAATGACCTTGCCCACGGCCGTGGCGTGGAGGGGCAGGGGCGTACCGACCCGCAGGTGGACCCGCAGGAAGTTGCGGGGCTCCTCGGCGAGGGTGAAAACGACACTCTCGTCCCGGCCCACGGCGATGCCGGCCGACTCGTTGAGCTCATCGGCCAGCCGGCGGAGCACCGGCCGGGCCTTCGCCTCCAGGAGCCGGCGGCCGGACCAGCGGTCGGCAATCAGAACGAACGTTGGACCGACCGCATACTTTCCGGACTGGCGGTCCTGGCTGAGAAAGCCCTCGGATTGAAGGGTGTAGGCGATGCGGTAGACGGTGCTCGGGGAGAGGCCGAGCATCCTGGCCAGTTCACTGATTCCGGCCGGGGCGCCCAGCTCGCCCAGGGCCTTGAGGAGCTCCAGGGTGCGAAGCACCGACCGGATGGGCCGGACCGTTTGGGCCTTTTTTCCCTTCGGCAAACGACCACGTGGCATCGGGCACTACCTCCAGAGCCAGATTTTGAAAACCCGGTTTGTAAACTCTTAGGCTAAGTATAAGGGCAAACCGACCTGGCTGTCAAATTTGCCGTCGTAACTCGCACTTTGCAAAACGTTCGTTTTCATTATCTGGCACATACTGCGGGTTTTCTTGAATTTAGCCATTCCACAGCCGCAGGGGACAGCCTCCGGACCCCGAAACTTCCGGGCCCACCGTTCGTACCCCGGCCGACGGCCGAGGTCTGGCCGCACGGCCTGCCCCAGGGCTGAGCTATTCTTGGGCTGGGGACAACTGTAATCTGGATTACTGACGATGGGCACCGCCTGTTGTTAGGAATAGAGGGATGGGTACTGCGCAACCTAACCGGGGTGGCACGGTCCTGGGGGCCGCCCGAGCCGGGGTGGCGAGCCTCCACAAGCGCCGGTTTCTGCGCGAGATTGACATCTTTTGCGACCTGCTGCCTGACGATTTGGCCTGGCTCGAACAGACCGCCCGCATGGTCACCATGCCCCGGGGCCGGGTCATCTACCGCCAGGAGGACCGCGCGGAGGGACTCTTTCTCCTCAAGAGGGGGCGCGTGCGGCTCTACCGGCTGAGTCCGAGCGGCAAGAAGCTCGAACTGGCGGTGCTGGAGCCCGGGACGTTCTTCGGAGAGATGCCGCTGCTGGGCGAGCACATGCGGAACGCCACTGCCGAGGCCATCGAGGACTGTATCCTGTGCCTGCTGGGGCGGGCCGACATCGAGCAGCTTATCCTGCGCCGACCTCAGGTAGCGTTGCGGATGTTAGAGGTGCTGGGCCGCCGCCTGGCGGAAGTGGAGGCCCGCCTGGAGGACCTGGCCCACCGTAGTGTGCCCGAGCGGCTGGTCGCCGTGTTGGTGCGCTTGGCCGAGCGGGCCGATGGGGTAATTGAGGGCGTGACTCACCAGGAGCTGGCCGACATGGTCGGCGCGTACCGGGAGACGGTCACAAAGGTTTTGAATGAGCTGCAGGCCGTCGGGCTCGTAGAGCTGGGCCGCAAGCGTATTCGCATCCGCGACCTAGCTGCGCTGCGGGCACTGCTGGAAGCAAAAGGAGGATAGCGAATGGCTCGGGTAGACGCTGCTTCAGCGGTGAAGTGGGGGATCATCGGGGGCATCATTGCCGGGATCATCTTCGCCGTGAGCGAGATGGTCATGGCGGTGCTGCTGGGGATGCCGGCGGTGGCACCGCTCCAGATGATCGGGGCCATCGCGCTCGGGCCCGGCGTTCTGCCGCCGGCTGCTCCGACGGCCTACACGCTGCTCGCCGGGGTGATTGTCCACATGGTCCTTTCGGCGACCTACGGCGTCGTCCTGGGGCTGATTGCGCTGGGGCTTCCGGTGCTGCGGTCGTCGGTCGGGGTGGTGACGGGCGTCGGGATGGTCTGGGGCCTTGCGCTCTGGCTCGTCAACTTCTATCTCATCGCCCCGGTGGCATTCCCCTGGTTCGGGATGGCCAACCCGGTCGTGCAGTTCATCGCCCACGTCTTCTTCTTCGGCGGGGTCCTCGGCTACTTCTTCGGCATCAAGCTGGCCGGACCGGGGGCCCAGCTAGCCCGCAGACAGACCGAGTAGGCTAATACCATGGCAGGAGGTAGGGCATGCCCGGCAAGGTTGCCATCATCCTGCAGGCGGGCGTCGAGGATGGCCATTCCGGCCTGGCCAGGGCCTTTAACGCCGTCCTCTACGCCAAGGAGCTCCAGGAGAGGGGCCACGAGGTGACGTTCATCTTCGACGGGGCCGGCACGACCTGGCTGGCCAGGTTCCACGAGGCGAGGGAGGGGCCAGAACGGCGCACCGGCGACCTGTTCTTCGGCCTCCGTGACCGGGGCCTGGCTTACCGGGTGTGCGACTACTGCGCCGGTGCCTTCGGGGTGCGGGGCCTCCTGAAAGAGCGGGGCGAACCCCTCCTGGCCCAGTACATGGGTCACCCCGGCGTAGCCGAGCTGGTCGAGGCGGGTTTCCAGGTCTGGACCCTCTGAGCGGACCGGACGGGCGGCGGGTGGGCGGCATGTCGGTATCCCGGTGGCGGTGGGTAGCGGCGGCAGTTCTGGGGCTGACCCTGGCCCTGTCCGCCTGTGGGAGCGGGGACCGGCCGCCTCCTCAGGACGGTGCCGGCGGGGGTATCGCACCGGGCCGGCCGATGACCGACGAGCCCCCCCTCGGCACCAGGGCGGAGTTCCCGAAGACCGATTTCAGCAAGCACAGCATCCCGTACAGCGAGGTCCAGTCGGGCGGACCCCCTCGCGACGGCATCCCGGCCATAGACAACCCCCGTTTCGTCGGCGTGGCCGAGGCCGACGTCTGGCTGCAGCCCCGGGAACCGGTGGTCCTGCTGGAGCTGGGTGGGGAAGCCAGGGCCTATCCCCTACAGATCCTCATCTGGCACGAGGTCGTCAACGATGTCGTGGGCGGCGTGCCGGTAGTGGTCACCTGGTGCCCTCTCTGTAACACCGGTATCGCCTTCCGGCGGGAGGTGGACGGCCGCGTGCTGGACTTTGGCACTACCGGCCGGCTGCGCTTGAGTAACCTCATCATGTATGACCGCCAGACGGAGTCCTGGTGGCAACAGGCCACCGGGGAGGCAATCGTGGGGGAGATGACGGGCAGGCGGCTGACGTTTCTGCCGGCCGGCCTGGTCTCCTGGCAGGACTTTAAGGAGGCATACCCCGGGGGAAGCGTTCTGGCGCGGGAGACGGGCCACAGCCGGCCTTACGGAACCAACCCTTACCCGGGCTACGACGATATCGGCCGGCTCCCCTTTTTGTACCAGGGGCCTGCCATTCCCGGCAAGCTGCCGGCGATGGCCCGGGTGTTGACGGTGGAGCTGGGCGGTGAGGCGGTGGCCTACCCTTACGATGTCCTGGCCAGGCTAAAGGTGGTGAACGACACGGTAGGCGGACAGCCCGTTGTGGTTTTCTGGCGCAGGGGCACAGCTTCCCCCCTCGACGCTTCGGCCGTGGCCCGGGGACGGGACGTGGGCTCCGCAAGCGCCTTCTCGAGACTGGTGGCAGGCCGTCGCCTTACTTTCGAGGCCGCCGGCGAGCAGTTCCGGGACCGGGAGACGGGGACTATCTGGGACCTGCTGGGCCGGGCCCAACGCGGCCCCCTGGCGGGCCACCGGTTGGAGCCGGTGACGGCCATCAATCACTTCTGGTTCTCCTGGGCCGCCTTCAAACCGGAGACTCGCATCTACTCGGAGCCGTAGGGAATGAGGCCATACGGATCTCTTCCGGCCCTTGGCTGCCGGCTGACCGGTGGGGACCGTTCTGACCGCCATGTTGGCCAGCGGCCAAAGGCCCCTCCGCGCGATGGATCGGCCGGCCGACCTGCTCGGGTGTGTTATACAACCTGCATTGCATAATTCGGCAATGAAGCGGGGAGCGAGACGAGGGCATCGGTGATCCAGGACCAGCCGGCCAGCCGGATGACCCTGGCAGGGTCCGCGGCAAGCGCTCTACACACCCGCTCGGCAGCCTCGACTTGAAGTTCCATCCGGCCGTCGACCGGGCCCTCTATCCCCCGTCTTAACTCCTCGAAGATCCGCTCAACCAGGTTTAACTCCAGCGAGTATGGTGGAAGGTTCACCGTCACAACCCCGGAACGGTGGATGAGCCCGGCCCTAGGGCTCAGGGCGTTATCCCAGATCCCAGCCTCCATCCCCGGAGCCTTGAAGGCTTTCAACGCTTTTTAAAGAGCCTGGCCATCGGGTCCACCGAAAGCTTTGTCCCAAGCGCCTGGGCTCCCCACTCCACCGCTAATTTCGTCCCCTGCTCGGGACTCAGCGGTCTCCGGATCGACAGCTTCGGGCTGAGGCGTTTTTAATCAGCCATTGGTTTAAGCTTGCGCTCATTTCGGGGCTGATTTTGGTCTTTGAGGTTACGGACCTGAGGGGCCGGGTCCTGGCCAGGACGATGGGCGGGGCCCCGG
>FWWM01010284.1_pt1 | contig 16730 bp, 18 predicted proteins | sample 2228351 | NCBI WGS metagenome assembly FWWM01 (sample SAMEA103939774, study PRJEB20133) | metagenome | reverse complement strand
CACGAGACATTTCCTGTGGCTCACACTATATGCCCTTTTGTTGAAATTATACTCCTTGTTTTGTTTTTCCAAAAAGATGTGGTGCATGTCAGAAACCCTTCATGAGGAAAGTAGGGCCGCTTTCTTGGCCTTTTGTAACTCCAGTAATGCAACCCAAAGCTCATCAACCTGCCTCTGGGTTTGTGTCAGTGGGCCATCATTATAAATCACAAAGTCCGCATAGGTGACCTTTTCTTCAATGGGTAGCTGTGACTTCATTCTAGTTATTGCCTCCTCATAGCTCACCCCTTCTCTATCCATGAGCCTCTTTATCTGTATGTCTTCGGGAACATATACAACTATTACCTTGTGGAACATGTACTGGAGATTTTGTTCTATTAGCAGGGGGATATCCAAGATCACGATGGCATCTGGATCTTTTGTTACTATTATCTGTAGTTCCTTATAGAACTCCTCATAGATCCTCGGGTGGGTAAAACCCTCCAGTTTTTTTCTTTTTTCTGCGTCTTTAAATACCATGTCTGAGAGTTTTTTACGGTCTATGGTATTGTCCTCTTTGAGGACCTGTTCACCAAAGTATGTGACAATGTCCTTCCATGCAGGCTGGCCTGGTTCCACTACCTTCCTTGCAAGGAGGTCAAAATCAATTATCCATGCCCCCTTTTCCTTAAGCATCTCCACCACGGTGCTCTTGCCCGTTGCAATACCACCTGTAATACCTATGAGGAGGCGGCCATCCTTTTTACCTCGCAGCTCCTCCACCATTTCAAGGGTACCATATGAGTTTGGAAAGGCATTGGTGAGGTCTTGTTCTATTCCTGCATAACTTATTGGATAGCGAATACCTCTGCGGTAGAGGGCCTCCATCCCTCTCAGGGCCTTTTCTAACTTATCTGCAGGGAGGGCCATTACAAGGTCTTCGTCTTGTGCATGGCCATAGCGCCTTTCTCCGTAACAGGGGATAGTAAGGGATGGTTTTTTTGTGAGATAGCACCTGACAATGGCATCGGAGCAGGAGGACTCGCCTACACATGAGAAATTCATTACCTCATAATCCTCGAACTGGAGGGAGTTTATCAAGAGCATCATCTGAGCAGGGTTGGCATAGATTAAGACAATGTCAGGCTCAAAGGGGTTGTAGACCAGGGGTGCCATGACCACTGCCTCGAACTTTCCCAAGGGAAGCCTTAGGATTGATGATTCAAATCTTGCAGCATCCTTCCTTGTCTTTGTCCAAACAATACTCCTAAAGGTTCCATCCTTGTAAAGCTCTGGAAGCTCTGTCATCCCCAATATGGAAGGGCAAACAGGGCTTACAAAATCCGATGCCTCAGCACCAACGGTCCAGTCAGAATTCCTGACCATACTGATCATCTGGCAAAGGGTGACTTTTTTGTGCATCCTACGAAGATAGGGGATGTGGTCCAGCTCCCGTTTATCGGCGAGCATCTTAAAGGCCACGGGAAATGATTTTAGCCTCATGAGCTGTTCTATTCTACGGACAATCTTTTCCCAATCCCTTCTCTCGTCCATGCTCATCTCCTCTATTTATTTCTCAGTATCCTTGATATTACATCTCATAGGGTCCAGATTTGACCTATGCCTTATGGGAAGGTAGCCTCCATTTTTTAGGGCAAGGACAAGATCATGTTCGTTCTGGATCTGGGTGGGAAACCAGGTGGCATAGATCCCCACTTCAGCAATTGTGTGGGCGTCACTACCGCCAGTTGTGGGTAAGTTAAGTGCCTGGGCAACCTTGGCAGCAAAATCGTTTTCCTGCTCCCCAACCTTGCTGTTTAGGACCTCCACTGCATCCACAAATCTAAAAACTGGTCTATCCATTGCCTTTTTTACTGAAAGGCCCAGGTATCCAATGCCAAAGGTCAAAAATCCCCTAAAAGGGTGTGCTGCGATCATAAAACCGCCAACGGATATCACTATTTGCCTCAATTCAGCTAGGGGTATAATGCCCTTGATATCCTCCTCCAACCCAAAGACCAGGATATCACCCTGGTCAGTTGTAATCTCATTGCCCCTTAGTATCAAGAAGTCATACCTCTTTCCCAATTCCTCTGTCTCTTTGGGGTCCCATCTGTAGTGGTGGTCCGTAAGGCAGATTCCATCAAGCTGGATCCTCTTTGCCTCTAAAATGAGCTCCTCAAGGGTAATGGAACTACAAGGTGATGCAGGATAGGAGTGAACATGCAGGTCAATCACTGTGCCTTTAGAATAACCCTTCTTGTGACCCCCAGTTTCATCCTTTCGGGTACCCTTTTTTTGTCCAAAGAGGTTTTCAACGGGCAGGCCAGGCCTTTGTCCCATGTCCTTTTTAACATCTAGGCATTTTATGGCCTCCTTTGCCGCATCACAACATTCCAAGAGCAGATCGGCAAAGTGCCTGCATGCCATTCTTCCCACCACCTTCTGGACCTTGGAGACAAGGTTGGGATCCTCCAAGGAAAAGCCTACAGCCTCCTTTAAAAAAGGGATTGCACGAATGCATTGGGAGTTCTCCATGCGGTTCCATTTGCCCTTTATGCCTTTTATCATGAGGGTGGACAGGTCCAGGTCTATGTCCAGCTCCAGGCCATATATATCGTCCTCCAAGATGCCGTGTACTGACAAGGTCTGGCCATCTTTTAGATAGGCACCTGCTATCTTGTTTCGAATAAACTTAGGCAACTACCTCCCTCCTCATGGCTTTATCCCATCTAATCTTATTCCCTCCATCAGGGGGCTTTCCTGGCTTAGGGCAGCGCAACTGTTGTAGAGCCGCGGGTTTGCACGCACCATGTTGGCAAAGAACTCCCTTTCTCCTTCTGGGTCTACAGGGGCGCTGGAAAGCACATCCTTTGTAAAAGACAGGATGACCCCGTTTAAGCATTCTTCAAGGAGTGAGGAGATGAACTCAGAATACTTGTTATCCCCCAAGATTCCCCTGATTATCTTTCTAATACCAGGGCCAATGCGTGAGCCCACCAGTTTTTCGAGATATTTGGCGATCTCCAGTTCAGGTTCTAGATCTGCATATGAAATGTTGCAATGGACTTCCACTATTTCTAAATCCGGGGACCTTACTTTAATCTCAATATATCCCTCGCCAAAGGTATCCTGAACCTTACAGGTGGCCTTAATAATAGAGTCCCCCACATCTTCTACATAAATGCACTTGTTCCTGGAAAATATAAGTATCTCTGCCATTATATTTCCTTTTCAAAAATTCGATTGGCCTGAGCCACTCTTGTTAAAACCACATGCCCAGGACCTGATAAACTCTACATTACTACCAAAATTTATAAACTGACCAGCGCAAAAAGCTATCTTTGCTACTAAAAGTTAGTTTAGGGTAGTTTTCTGAATTCATCTTATTCACAATTGTTAACTCATGGGTTATATAGCCCGTAAAAAAAGGAGGTCTTGGATGTCGCTACTTTGGGAGCCTTTTGAACTGGGGTATGTTAGGCTCAGGAACAGGCTGGTGATGGCCCCTATTTCTACGGGATTTGCCACAGAAGAAGGCCTGTGCACTGAGGAACAGGTCTCATTTTATAGGGAACGGGCCAATGTGGCAGGGCTGATTGTCTTGGAGCCGGGGGTGGTGGAGCCCTTTGGCCGCCTTTTTCGAAACTCAGGTGGCCTGTGGAATGATAATCAGGCAAGGCGACTTGCCAGGTTGGTGGAAGAGGTAAAGAAAAAGGGTGCAGCAATCATCACCCAGCTGTGCCATTCTGGGCCTAGAACCAGGGCACAGGTGGCAGGCTCCGTGCGACCTGCCCCTTCAGAACAGAGGTTCTTCCTTGATGAACCAGTAAAACCTCTATCCATTGATGAGATAAATAGCCTCAAGGATCATTTTAAGATGGCTGCAAAAAGGGCAGCTGCAATTGGATTTGATGGTATTGAGATCCATGCAGCCCATTTCTATCTTTTAAGCTCTTTCTTGAGCCCCTTGATGAATAGTCGCACTGACGAATATGGCCAGACCGCTGAGGGACGTGCCCGTATTATTACTGAGCTTTTGCAAGAGATTAGATCAGAGGTGGGCAAGGGCATTATCTTGGGCGTAAGATACAATGGCTGGGAACCACCTGGTGGAGTGGACGCAGAGATGGCCATCCAGTATGGGCAGTTGTTTTGCAAGGCTGGCGCGGATTATTTGAGTATCACTGCCTTTGCAGTGCCTGTGCCTGCCCTGGAAGGGAAGGTGCTTGTGCCAGCAACCTCAGCCCCGGACAGGAGATTTCCCAGTGGTTGTTATCGACCATGGATAAGGCATGTGAAGTCCCAAGTAAGTGTCCCTGTGATAGGAGTGGGGAAATTGGATGAGCCTCGGGAGGGAGAGGCTGCCTTGAGCTCTGGGGATTGCGACCTGGTGGCAGTGGGAAGGGGGTTTATAGTAGACCCATACTGGCCTGAAAACATAGGTAGTAATAAACGTGCCCTAAGGTGCAAATATTGCAACTCCTGTCTGGCAAGCCTGGCTAAGGGCAAGGTACAGTGTGTTCAATGGTAGCATACCAAGTACAGATGATCAAATTTGTGGGAATAATCTCTTGTGCTTCAATTATTTTCATTATACCCTTGAGGGAAATTACTCTCCTTTTGACCTGGTTAAAATTCCAGGTCCCAAAAGGGTTGCTAAATGCCTTTTTTAAAAAGGGCAAAAAGAGATCAAGGAATTGATCTTGTTTTCAATAAGATGAAAAGATTTACTGGCAACTTGAGTAGGAAATGGTGGACTGATCCTTGGGACCAGGGTTAGCAGAAGGACTAAATAAAAGAAAGGAGACTTAAGGAAATGGCCATAGATCCAAGGCTTTTAGGACCATGCGGGTTGTACTGTGGTGTTTGTGCGATATACATAGCACACAGGGATAACAACCTAAAATTCAAGGAAAGGCTGGTGGAGCTATATCAGGGTAACATACCTGGCAAGGGAAAACTCCCTGGTTCAGAAAAACTCACTGTGGATGATATTAAATGTCAGGGCTGCATGTCAGATGATCTGTTTGTATACTGCATGGAATGTAAGATCAGGGATTGCACCACTAAAAAGGGCTACCAAGGCTGCCACCAATGCCATGAATTCCCCTGTGGTGAGATAGAAGACTTCCCCATGACCGTTGGCAAAAGGGTCATTCTGAGGGCAGTACCACACTGGAGGGAGGTGGGCACAGAGCAATTCGTCCAAGATGAGGAAAACAGGTATATATGTCCCCAGTGCGGGAATAGACTATTTAGGGGTGTGACCAGGTGCAATAAGTGTAAAATACCCCTTGATCTGGATTAAGGGACTTAACAGGTCTCTTAGAAATTAGCACCAGAGGGGGTGGGTTACAGGGAATCCCATATATCCCAAAAGCCAGGGAAGCTCTTATTCACAGAGTGGGGATCCTCAATCATCACATCACCTATCCGTGAACCAAGTACTGCCAAGCTCATGGCGATCCTGTGATCATTATGACTGTGAACAATGGCCTTTGAATACTTATTACCTGGCCTAACTGTAAGTTCATCATGAGAAGTGTTCACATCAATGCCCAGCTTTTTCCATTCTTGTTCAATGGCCAAAAGCCTGTCTGATTCTTTTATCCTGAGGTGGGGGATGTTTTTTAACACGGTTTTCCCTGATGAAAAGGCTGCCACTGCTGCCACAGTGGGTACCATGTCAGGGGTATCTCCCATGTCAGTCTCAACACCTTTTAATGCCTGGCCTTCCACCCACAGGGTTTCATCCCTTTGATAGACTTTGCAGCCCATCTCCTGAAGGATACCCAAGACCTTTTTGTCACCCTGGAGGCTGTTTTGGGGATCCACTGCCTTCACCCCTATTTTACCCCCTGTAACAGCAGCCATTGCCCAAAAATAAGAGGCATTGGAGATATCAGGCTCTATGTGGAAATCGCGAAGGGCATAGGAGCCTTCTGGCACAATTATCCTGTTAGCCTCTCTCCAGACCTGTGCCCCAAAAAGTCTCATCATCTTTAAGGTCATCTCCACATAAGGAAAAGAGAAAGGGATCTTCTCCATCACTATCTCTATCCCTCCCTTCACCAGGGGTGCTATTAACAGCAGGGATGAAAGGTACTGGCTACTTTCTTGGGCTGAAAATATTAACTCCTTTCCCCTGAGATCACCCCCTATAACAGTGAGGGGCAAAAAACCTTCCCTTCCTCCCCAACTGAACCTGGCACCCATTTTTTCCAAGGCCTTTGCCAGTGGAGCAATGGGCCTTTGCCTAAGCCTCTGACTACCGTCAATAAAGACTTGCACATCCAGGAGGGAAAATACGCCCAGTAGCAGCCTTAGGCTTGTCCCAGAGTTCCCCAGAGAAACCCTTATGCTGGGAAAGGATGTGTGTTGAAGAAGCCCTCCTGCTAAGATCCAGGTTTTGTTGGTACATAGGGCCTTACATCCAAGGGATTCAAGGGCCAATAGCGTCAGCCTGGTATCATCGCAGAGCAATGGATTGTGGAGCCTGGTCTCTCCCTGGGAGAGGGCTGCCAAGATCAGTGCCCTGTGAGTGAGGCTCTTGGATCCAGGGATTTCTATTGTTGCTTCCATTGGTTCCTTTTTATGGATTATTCTCATACTTATTTAGCTCCTCAATTAGTGATTCCTCTAATATTTGTAGAGGTGGTTCTACTCCAGTGAACATCCTAATCTGTTCTGCAGCCTGAAATAAGAACATTTTATAACCAGGGATTATCTTTGCCCCTTTTTCATTTGCTATTTTTAAAAATTTTGTCACTAATGGATTATAGACTATGTCCATAAATAAATTTGATTGTATAATTGTTGGATCAATGTAAATCTCATCATTATTTGGAAACATTCCAATGGGAGTTGTGTTTATTACAAGATCAAAAGAAAGTGAACTCATATCTTGCTTATTAAGGACATTACAATTGACTATAGCAGCAAGCTCTTGCGCTTTTTTTATATGTCTATTTATGATATAAATATGAGATGTAAAGGGGCTTAATGCCACTGCCAGGGCGCGTGCAGAACCTCCTGCACCAATTATGAGTATTCTAGTCCCTGAAGGGTCTATTACCTCTGAGATGGCCTTAATAGAGCCTGTGGCATCGGTATTATAACCATAAAGTTTTCCATCTCTATTTATAACTGTATTGACTGCCCCTATCTTGTTTGCCATTGGGTCAAGATAGTCTAGATAGGGGATAATATCTATTTTGTAAGGAATGGTAACGCTTAGGCCTTTAACACCCAGTGCCCTTACTCCAACAATTGCCGAGTGCAGATCCTGGGTCTCAAATTTTGTATATATGCCATTGAAACCTATTATTTTATAGGCCAGATTGTGCAGCATTGGGCTCATACTATGCCTTAGGGGGTAGCCCAATACTCCATATATCTGATAGAGATTATCCTGCATTTCCATTGTTCTTCGGTACTCGGTTTATCTCTTTACCCAGGTAGGCCAATAGGACCTTCATGGTCAAGGCTGGGATCTGTCCAGGTGCTAGCCCACTTCCATCTTCCAGGGAGGCAAAGGTCATAATAGAGCCTGCCTGCAAACATAACACCCTACTGAGCACACCCAATGCTCCCATGCAAAATCTTATGAGCCTTATACCAGCAGATCTAGCCCAAGAGCACAGTTTCAGGACCTGGATATTGTCCCTTATATCCGTTGCCATGGGTATTAATTTAATGATCCCATTATGGCCTTTTGCCATGTGTCTCACCATCTCCACCAATTCCTCAAATGGGGGCGTGTGATCCAAGATATGATGGGAATAAATCAGCCTCTGTCCCCCGCTGACTTTTTTCAATTCTTCCAGGTACTCCAAGGGCCAGGAGCTTTCCACATCCACATAATCTGCTCCCAGGTCTAACGCCTGCTTCATAATTGATATGGCATGGGGGTCAACCCTATTAGCAAAACCACCTTGGCCCTTTGTACGGTAGGTAAAGAGGAGGGCAATCCCCTTGCTCCTCAATAGGAGTGGGATATCCAGGCTTCCACTGGCATCTAATCTTATTTCCACTATGTCTGCTAAGGCCTCTGCCTTTCTGAGCCTCTCCATACATTCCCCTGTATGAGCTGCTGCCATGCTGACACAGATCATCATCTCTCCTGTATCCACTCTTCTATTTTCTTGCCAAAGTGTCTTCCAGAACCCTGGAGAAGGCCTAGTACCTGATCCCCCTCTTTGAGCTGGGTTATACTCTTTGGCAAACCCGATGGGTCTACAAGCCTTATGGTTTCTGCATTTTGTAAGATCACGGAAATGGATTCTTCTCCCCACTTTGCATCCACCTTCAAAAGGGGCCTTCTCTCTATCTTGCTCCTGCCCACAATGGTGGGCCTGGTGGTGCCATCATAACTAACGGCAAGGACCTGGGCGCCTGAATGGACCTCCCAAAGATACATGGTCTTATTATTGGGGGCCATTACATAGGAATGCACCGCCCCTGCATTCACTCTAAAGGGCCTTGGATCGGCATAAGGGTTGAGCACAGTTTCAGAGTGGATCAGAAAAAGGGCCTTGGAGGTATTTCCCACCAGGAGACCTTCCCCTTGCTGGAAGATACTGCATGTATCCACGCATACCCTGTCTCCCATGCCCAGTGGAAGGATGGATTCAACCACAAAGGTGGTCAGCTCCAGCTTTGGGCTGGTTTTAAATAATGAACCTGCAATTCTCTTTAATTCATTGGGATCCATGCAGTCTATGACTATACCCTTAACCCCTTTTTCCAAGACTCCCACTGCAACCTCAGCCTCTTTGAGGTACTTTATTTCCACAAGTATGTTATCTGAATTTGCAACAAGGTTTTCTAAAGGAATAACATGCCAATCAGTTGTTTTAACAATAACTGGGTTTTTTTTTGAAATAGTAATAGCCTGCTCTATATCCTCTGGGCCTTTTATTTCCTTATATATTACATCCCTTCCCAAAACTAAATCAGCGTCTTCAGTTTTAGATACGACATTTATTCTACCAAGGGTTTTTACTTCAGAAACATGCGCTTCATCCACTATCATAAAGTTCGCTCCTGATTCAATTGCTATAAGAGCGAGGTCTTTATCCCATTGATTTATTTTTACCCACAGTTCCTTCATTCTTGCCTCCCAGTAGCACTGATCTTAACCTTTGGAAAAAAATATTAAACTCTGACCTGTTTCTACTCCTTATTATTTTCAAAGCCATTGCTAGTTCTTCTTCGAAGGTATCCAGTGTGTTTGATATAAAAGGATTTTCAAATAAGTTTGTACCAAACAACCATGGTGGTTGAGCCAACATATCTGTAAGCCTTTTTTTAAACCCGGCAAAACTCTTGGTTGCCACTGATTCCAGCAACTCTATTTCCTCTGATCCCAATCTGGAAATGACACTTCCAAGCACAAGAGTGCTGATATAATTTAGCCCTTGTACAATTGACATTGCACGGTCATGTTGTTCCGGGCTCAGCAGTATGGTCTCTAAGCCCTGTTCCTCCAACAGGCATTTTAGCCACGTAATTCCTTGTCTGCCCCTTCCTGGGCACAGGGCCACTTTTAGGCCGGGTTCATGAAAGGATTCAGGCCCAAACAGAGGGTGTGCTCCTACAACCTCACATGAAGTGTGCCTCAACATGATTTCCATTACAGGTACTTTTACCGAGGTTACATCACATAAGAGGGACTTTCTTTCCATTTGGGGGCCCAACTCTCTCACAATATCCAGGGCAGCATCTATGGGTACACAAAGCATTACCACATCAGATGTCTTTGCAATCTCTGGGATGGAAGGGCCTATGCCTTTATCTGTTATGGATATTTTTATACCGGCATTTAGAAAGATCTGTTTAAAGAAAGACCCCATATTCCCATTCCCTCCAATTATAGCTACCCTCTTTGGGGTCTCTGAGATTTTGGGGTTGGGCACAGAAAGTTTACTCATGTTGCATTCCCCTGTGGATATGAGCCCAGTATTTTGAACCAGGTGGTGTATCCACACATCCTCTCCAGGGCATCCTTAACCCAGGGGTCATAAAGATGGCCTTCAATGTCCAAAAAGAAGTTATATTCCCATGGCCTTCCTTGGATTGGTCGGGAGAATATGCAACAGATGTTTATGCCGTCTTTTAAGGCCTCAAGGGCCCTATAAAGGGCCCCAGGTCTGTGCTGGAGGGTAAATGCCACTGATGTCTTGTCCCTGCCTGTGGGTTTGTTACTCCCCCTTCCGATAACCACGAACCTTGTGGAATTATTAGGAAAATTGGTTATATGCCTTTTTATAATCTCCACAGGGTAATACCTCACTAGACTGTCACTTCCAATGGCAAGACCCCCTGTTTCCAGTGCCATTAGGACCCCCCTGGATGTGCTCTCCACCTCCACGATCTGGTAATCTTTCAAGTTCTTCCTTATCCATTCTGAGCATTGGGCCAGGGCAATGGGTTGGGCATAGAGGATCTTAATTGGATCCTTTCCTAGAGGGGCCAATAAGGCCAATTGGATTTTGTGGAAATATTCCCTGAGTATCACCAGGTCAAAGTGGAGCAAAAGGTCATAGGATGGGTTCACTGGACCCTCCAGGCTATTTTCTAAAGGTATGATGCCTAAATCTGCCTCATTGCTGTTTGTAATCTCAAAGACCTCCTTTACATCACTGCATGGCAGTTCACTGAGTTCTGATCCCAGGCATGCCTTTAATGCCTCATGGGAAAAGCTCCCCTCAGGGCCAAGGAAGGCCACTTTTAGAGTCTGTTGAGCAGCCCTGCAAAGGGAGATCACCTCTGAGATAAGTGGGTTTATGAGCCTTTCAGGGATGCGATTATTTATGCTCCCCAACATGTTTTTGTGTACCTCCAACTCCCTGATGGGGTCATAGACCCCCTGACCATGCCTTTCTTTTTCTAAACCCAGGAGTTTGCACAGCTCCCATCTCTGGACCAAGAGCTCCATGATTTGTGTATCTATGGCATCTATTCTGGTTCTTAATGCCTGAAGATCTCCGATTTTTTCATCCACAGCTTGCATGGAGCACCTCTTTTGTCTCCCATAAGATCTCCATTGCCTCTTCCACAGCTGCCCCTTTGTGAACTACCATGGATATGGCCTTGGTCATGAGCATGGGGGATTCATGCTGAAATACATTTCTTCCGATGGAAGTACCTGCAGCCCCTGCTTCTATAGCATCTCTTACCATTTTGAGTAGCTCCATGTCAGACCCCATCTTTGGACCACCTGCTATAACCACAGGGACATTGGCTCCTTCCACCACCTTGGAGAAGGACCTTTGATCCCCGGTGTAAGATACCTTCACTATATCTGCGCCCAGCTCCGCACCAAGCCTTGCAGCATGGGCAATGGCATTGGGATCATATTCATTCTTCACCTTTTCCCCCCGTGGATACATCATGGCCAACAGTGGAATACCCCATTTTTCAGCCTCATCAGCCACTCTGCTCAGGTCTTTGAGCATCTCCTTTTCGTGTTCATTTCCTAGATTTACATGTACTGATACCCCATCAGCCCCCAGCCTTATGGCCTCTTCCACTGTGGAAACTATGAGTTTGTTATTGGGCTGGGGTGAAAGGTTGGTACTTGCTGAGAGGTGGACTATCAATGCAAGGTCTGGTGTATAGGCATCTCTGATTGCCTTTATCATACCCTTGTGGAGTATCACGGAATCTGCCCCGCCCATGGCCACCTCTTTTACCACATCCTTTATCCTGCCTATGCCTGTGATAGGGCCTACGCTTACACCATGATCCATTGGCACGATAACAGTCCTTTTGGTATGGGGATTTATTATCCTTTCCATCCTTATTTGTTTTCCTATCATCTCCAACCTCCTTATAGATTTGGTTGATTAATACAAACAAAAAGGCCGCAGGTCTTTTAAACCTGCGGCCATTAGTAAATACATTTGACCGCAGGTGGACCAGTCCTCCAATAAAAGTAACCAAAGAACTTTCTCATAGCCCTTTGCATCTTATACCTTCCCTACGCCTCCCCATTGGGCCCCAATTCCCAAAAGGAGCTCCTTTAATGGTAGATTTTGAGGCATGTATCTGGGGTAAAGGCCTTGAAGCCTCAAAAAGTGATCTGCCAATACAATGAGGACCATGGCCTCCAATACGGGTAAGATCCTGGGGATAGCACATACATCGAATCTGCCTGCAAGGATAATACTTTGTGGGGATCCTGTTTGATCTATGGTGTCCTGCTTAAGGGAGATAGAGGGAATGGGCTTTATCGCAACCTTTATCACAAGCCTATCCCCGTTGGAGATACCACCAAGTATACCCCCAGAGTTATTGGACCTAAACCCCTCAGGGGTTATAGGGTCATTATTCTGGGATCCAAGAAGGGTGGCAGCCCCAAACCCTTCACCAAACTCCACCCCTTTTGTGGCACCCACAGATAGTATTGCCTTGCCCAGGTCTGCCTCCAATTTGTCAAAGACGGGTTCGCCAAGCCCTGGTGGGATATTTTCTCCCTCCAGAAGCACTATGCCTCCCAAGGAGTCCCCTTTGTTGCTGGCCTCTTTCAAAGAGGCCATCATGGATTCAAAGGCCGATCTATCAGGGCATGAAAGAGGATTCTTTAATGCAAAATCTCGATCCCAATCTTTTACAAAGACATTGCCCAGTGCCAAGGTATATGCCTTTACCTTTACTCCCAGTGGATCCAATATCTTTTGGGCTATGACCCCTGCTGCAACCCTTGCCACAGTCTCCCTGGATGAGGCCCTTCCACCTCCCCTGTGGTCCCTAATCCCATATTTGATGAAATAGGTGATATCAGCATGACCTGGTCTAAATACATTGCGCAGGGGTTCATAGTCCCTACTGTGGGCGTCCTTGTTGTGGATAATCATCCCAATGGGTGTGCCAGTGGTCCTGCCCTCAAATACACCAGAGAGGATCTCCACATTGTCAGGCTCCACCCTGGAAGAAGAGTAAGGAAGCTGACCAGGTGCCCGCCTTTTCATTGCCTCAGTAAAGTCCTCTTCAGAAAGGGATATCCCTGGAGGGCACCCATCCACTATAACACCCAAGGCCTTTCCATGGCTTTCCCCAAAGGTGCTCACTTTAAAGGCCAATCCAATACTATTTCCTGGCAACTTCTTTCTCCTTCCAGGCCGTTTCAATAGTAAGGGCGATCAACCTGGCCAGTTCCATTGGATTTATTGTGTCAGTATCAAATACAAAGTCTGCTATGGCCAGGTACATAGGGGACCTTTTGTGGAGCAATGGGCCCACTTCTTCCATGGGGCCTTTTTCAGTGAGGGCGGGCCTTGGAGACTGTTTCAATCTATCTATTATTGTTTCTTCCGATGCCTTAAGCCATATAATCATGCCCAGGGACTTTAAGACCTTGAGGTTTGTGGGCCTGGTTACTACTCCCCCTCCCGTTGAAATTACATAACCATCCAATTTTATCAGGGACCTAAGCACCATGGACTCCACTTCCCTAAAGGCATGCCAGCCATTTTGGCAGACAAAATCCCATATGCTTGTTCCAAGCTCTGATTCTATGAGCTCATCCATGTCCAGGAATCCCAGGCCTAATTCCCTGGCCAGCTCACGGCCAACAGTGGTCTTGCCCACACATCTAAATCCCACCAACACTAAGTTCATGTCTCCTCCCCACAACTTCAAAACAAAAAGGCCGTGAGCACTGGGTGTGCCCACGGCCTGATCCTACAGGGTATACCTCAGCCCCTGGGCACACCTCCGCTGCTAAAATAATACCAGAAGTTAGCCTTGCTTGTGCCCTTTAGGGCCATTGTTCCCTGGTTGCCTCCTCTTTTAATATTAAGGCATCCTTATAGCCCTTTGATGATGAATGTCAAGAAAAAATTTAAGACTTGTACAAAAAAATCATACTGAATAGCATGTGGGGTATTAATTAGACTTTCATTGGAGATTGTTGGGCACCAAAAAATAATGCCATAATTAAGCCCATTAAATCATATGTCCAGCAGCGGGGGACCTCAGTTTTGTTAAGGGGTTGAAAGCCATGGAGATAGGTCCTATAAAAAGGCCTTATGGTCAGCCTATGGAGATGTCTAGCCCTGAATATATCACTGTGTATGAGATAAAGGGTGCCTTTAAGGGGGATAATTCCCTCCCTGGCCTTATGGGGGTGTGGGAAGAAGGAGGTTACTCCTTTGTATTCTTTGAAGGAAGGGATGTGGATCTGGAGGAATTAAGAGGGCCTGGGATAGAATTGAGGCATAGGCATAGCTTTAGGTATGAGGACTGGATAGGTGGTAGGTTTGAGGCAATGGAGGTGGGCTCTTTCCTGATTCATCCTCCATGGATAAAAGTTGAGCCTTCAGGAAAGACAGAACTTGTGATAGACCCTGGAGTGGTGTTCGGATCAGGCCTTCACTTCACAACCCGCTCTTGCCTTGAAATCCTTGGGGATCTCATCTTGTCCCGTGGATGCATCCATGCCCTTGATCTAGGCACAGGTACAGGCATACTTGCCATTGCCATGGCCAAGCTTGGCTCTAAAGTGATGGGAATTGACAACAACCCCCTTTGCCTCCAGATAGCAAGGCGCAATGTTGTTTTAAACAAGGTGGAGGACATGGTCTCTTTGGAACTGGCAGATGTATTGAGCCTGGATCCACCTCCTGTGGACCTGATCGTGGCTAACCTCACTGGAGATCTGATCCTAAAGCTTATATCAAATGCTGTATTTAATGTGGATTTTTTGCTCTTGTCAGGTTTAACAAGGTCTTTTGTTAATCCTGTCAGGGATACAATGGCAATGGGAGGCTATCAAGTACTGGAACACCTAAGTGATGAGATTTGGAATACGATTCTATTTAAAAGCAGGGGAGGCTAAAGGTGAGAGGAGGAGAATATATCAAGAAACCATCTAATGGCAGATGCTTTGCATGTGGCATTACAAACAAGACTGGTTTAAATATGCAGTTCTTTGTAAATGGTGAGAATATGTTTGGCGAGACTATTTTGAAGGATAACCATCAAGGTTGGGATGGAATAGCCCATGGTGGTATAGTGTCAACAATACTTGATGAGACCATGTCGTGGCTTGTCCTTTATTTTAAAAGGTCCTTCTTCGTCACAAAGAGTATGGAGATAACCTTTGTAAGACCAGTAAGACTGGGGACAAGACTCCTGTGCAAGGCCTATTTCTTTAAGGATGGCCCAAACAAGAACGATGTAAAGGCCGGTTCAGTGCTCTATGGGCCAGAGGATGAAATCCTTGCAAGGGGAAAGGCCACATTCTCATTGGTGGCCAAGGAAAAATTAATGGATTTAACTCAGAAGGATTACTCAGATATGGAGGAATTGTTCAAGACTTTTGAGCTCAAAGATTAAAAGGCCTAATATCTCCAACCATGGACACCTATTAGGTCTACGAACCTACATCCCCCAAGGCTCTCCCTTATTTGTGTGTCTTTTTGCTTAATAATCTTGATCAGTTCCTGCTCATGCCTTTCCCCCACTGGAATGACCAATCTGCCACCTTCCTTTAGCTGATCCAGCAAAGGTTGCGGGACAGAAGGTGCCCCTGCTGTAACAAGTATGGCATCATAGGGCTGGTATTCGTCCCAGCCAAGGGTACCATCAAAGAGCTTCAACTTGATATTCTTATATCCAAGCTGATTCAACTTTTCCCTTGCCTTCTCATATAGTTCCGGGATCCTCTCTATGCTATATACCTCTTTTGCCAGCTGAGCCAGGATTGCCGTCTGATACCCGCTCCCTGTTCCAATCTCCAGGACCTTCTCGTCCCCCTTTAACTCCAGTGCCTCTGTCATGAGGGCCACAATGTAAGGCTGGGAGATGGTTTGACCGTGTCCAATGGGCAAGGGGTGGTCATTATAGGCCTCATCAAGATACTCCTTTGGGACAAAAAGGTGCCTTTCCACCGACCTCATTGCATCCAAGACCCTGGGATCAAGGATCCCCCTCATCTCAATCTGATACCTAACCATGTCCTCACGCATTTTCTTGAAGTCGTGTCGTATCATAACTCAGGCCTGGATAGAATCTTAAAGGTAATTGTCATCGTTTCCATTGACACAGTTCCCATATGTTTTTATCTTACCACCAAATTTTTCTTTAAATCAAGGAGAGGAGGATGGAAATGGACAAATATGTGTGTGGCGTGTGTGGATATGTGTATGATCCTGCCAATGGAGATCCTGAAAATGGGGTACCACCAGGAACCAGGTTCGAAGACCTTCCGGACGATTGGCATTGCCCAGTATGTGGTGCAGAAAAATTTCAATTTGAAAAGCTTAAGTAGTGAAAGATTAATCAAAACATGGAGACCCCAAGGCAGCTAAAAGAAGTTAAAGACCTTCAAATCTTATTAGCTGCCTTGGATAGCATTGATGAGGCAGTAATAGTCATAAATAGTGATCATAAAGTTCTCTTCTACAATAAACCTGCAGAACATATTTTCCAGTATTCAAAAAATGAGGTAATTGGTAATGATATAAGTACAATTATGAGCCCAAGCTGTGCAAAAGATCACAAGGCAGCAGTAAAAAGATATCTTGAGCTCAGCCATGATATAAAAGAATCAAAACACACAGAAGTTGTTGCTGTAAGAAAAGATGGTAGTCCTTTTCCTGCAGATATATCATTTTTTGTTACAAAAGCAAATGGTGAATATATTTTGACAGCCATTGTAAAGGACTTAACAGTACCAAGGGAGATGGAAGAAAGGATAAATCTCTATGAAGACCTTGCGGGCCTTGGCAGAATAGTAGCAG
>FWWM01010273.1_pt1 | contig 16748 bp, 13 predicted proteins | sample 2228351 | NCBI WGS metagenome assembly FWWM01 (sample SAMEA103939774, study PRJEB20133) | metagenome | reverse complement strand
GGCCCGCCCGTAAGCCACCATATCAGCCAGGTGTCCACGGTGCCAAAGAGCGCCGCGCCGCGCTCCGCCAGGGCCCGCGCCCCCTGGACGTGCTCCAGGAGCCAGGCGAGCTTGGGACCGGAGAAGTACGTGGCGCTGACCAGGCCGGTGTGCTGCCGCAGGTAGGGCTCGAGGCCGTCGTCGATGATCCGCTGGCAGATGTCCCGTGTGCGGGTGTCCTGCCAGACGATGGCGTTGTAGAGGGGGGCGCCACTGTGGCGGTCCCAGACCAGCGTGGTCTCCCGCTGGTTGGTGACGCCCAGCGCGCAGACCTCCGCGGGGGCGACTCCGCCCTTCGCCAGAGCCTCGCGCAGGACCGCACAGGTGTTCGCCCAAATCTCCATGGGGTCGTGCTCCACCCAGCCGGGCTGGGGGTAGATCTGCCGGTGCTCCCGGTAGGCGGTGGCCAGCACCTGCCCGTCACGGGTGAAGAGGATGCACCGGGTGCCGGTCGTCCCCTGATCTATGGCCATCACACACATGGATCGTCCCACGGCATTGCCCCTCGCAGCCTTCACATGCCTCCGGTGGGGGGAAGGACTTCGCCGTCCCGCCGCGGCTGTCCTGGAAGCCCGGCCGGGAGGAGCAGGGCCTCACTCCGGCGAAGTACCCTGCCAGACAACCGAGAGCTTTGTGGTAGGACGGAGACACGGAGAAAGTCCTGCCGGCGCGGATGGGTGCCGGCGGGATTTTTCTATTGGGGGTGGAGAGGATGAGGACGCTAGGGATTGTCGCCGCGGGCCTGCTCCTGATGGCGCTGGTGATGGCGCCTTCGGCGCACGCCCAGCGCATCACCGTCGAGTTCTGGCATGCGTTCCGGGGACCGCTGGGAGAATTTCTGGAGGGATATGCTCGCAGCTTCAGCGCCTCTCAGACGCGCTACCAGGTGACGCCGACATTCAAGGGCTCCTACGCCGAGACTATGGTGGCGGCCATCGCCGCCTTCCGGGCCGGTAGGGCGCCGCACATCGTCCAGGTGTTCGAGGTGGGCACGGCCACCATGATGGCTGCCACCGGCGCCATCAAGCCGGTGCATGAGCTGTTCCGGGAGACGGGAGTGCCTTTCGACCCGACGATCTACCTCCCGGCCGTGCGCAGCTACTACAGTTCCGCCGACGGCAAGATGGTGGCCTATCCCTTTAACAGCTCCACACCGGTGCTGTGGTACAACAAAGACGCCTTCCGCAAGGCGGGGCTGAATCCCGACCGCCCGCCGCAGACGTGGGCTCAGGTGCGTGAGGCGGCCCAGCGGATCCGGGCGACCAACGCCGCGCCCTGCGGGCTCTCCACGGCCTGGCCGACTTGGGTGCAATTCGAGAACTTCGGTGCCATTCACGACGTGCCGTTTGCCACGCGGGCCAACGGATTTGAAGGCTTCGACGCCGAGCTGACCATCAACGACCCCCTCTACGTCCGCCACCTGCAGCTCCTGATGGACATGCAGCGAGAGGGCACGTTCAAGTACGGCGGACGGGATTCCGCTGGCGACGCCCTCTTCCCTTCCGGGGAGTGCGCCATGCTCACCGCCTCCTCGGCCCTGTTCGGGCGGGTGAACCGGGAGGCCAGGTTTGACTGGGGAATCACTTTCCTGCCTTACTACGACGACGTGCGGGGAGCGCCCAAGAACTCCATCATCGGCGGGGCGGCCTTCTGGGTCATGCAGGCGCCGGGCCGGTCGCTGGAGGAGTACCGGGCGGTCGCCGAATTCTTCCGGTACCTGGCCTCGGCAGAGGTGGCGGCCAAGTGGCACATGGAGAGCGGCTATGTGCCCATCACCTTCACTGGACGGCAGCTGGCCAACGCCCTGGGATACTACACCCGCGAGCCGTGGGCTCTGATTCCCATCACCCAGCTCACCCGCACTCCGCCTACCCGGAACTCCCGGGGGCTGCGGCTGGGCAACCTGCCGGAAATCCGCACCATCATATACGAAGAGATGGAAAAGGCCCTGCAGGGCCAGCAGTCGGCCCGACAGGCCCTTAACGCCGCTGTACGGCGGGGCAACCTGGTGTTGCGTCGCTTTGAGCGCACCGTGGGCCAGTAGCAGCGCGGGGCCGGGTTCTTCGGTGCCCGGCCCCGCTCCTCGGGCGGGCGAGGCTCCCCGTCCCCGGCGGTGATGCGCCGCGCGGTCTTCTCCCACCAGGGCCTGCCCTACCTGCTGCTGTTGCCACAGCTGGTGATTGTCCTGGTGTTCTTCTACTGGCCGGCATCCCAGGCGGTGGCGCAGTCTCTCCTCCGGCAGGATCCTTTCGGTCTGCGTGTCGAGTTCGCGGGGCTGGAGAACTTCGCCGCCATCCTCACAGACCCCAGCTATCTTCACGCCCTCCGGCTGACCGCCGTCTTTGCGGCGACAGTGGTGGTCGTGGCGATGTCGGCGGGCCTGTTGCTGGCGGCGACGGCCGAATCCCGCCTGCGGGGCGCGATGGTCTACAAGACGCTGCTCATATGGCCCTACGCGGTGGCGCCGGCGGTGTCGGCCGCCCTCTGGCTGTTCATCTTCCACCCGGCCATCGGCCTGGTGGGTCGGGCCCTGGTGCGCGCCGGCCTGTCGTGGGACTACCACCTCCACGGCGGTCAGGCCCTGCTGCTGGTCATACTGGCGTCGGCCTGGAAGCAGGTCAGCTACAACTTCATCTTCTTTCTGGCCGGCCTGCAGTCCATCCCGCCTTCCCTGATGGAGGCCGCTGCGGTGGATGGTGCCACCGGGCGGCAGCGGTTCTGGCGGATCGTGTTCCCGTTGCTATCGCCCACCACGTTCTACCTGCTGGTGGTAAACGTCATCTACGCCTTCTTTGACACCTTTGGTGTGGTGCATTCCCTGACCAAGGGGGGGCCTGGCAAGTCGACGGAAACACTCATCTACAAGGTGTACGTGGATGGAGTGCTTAAACTGGACTTGGGGGCGTCATCGGCCCAGTCGGTGATCCTGCTGCTAGTTGTAGTCATCCTCACCGGCCTACAGTTCCGCTACCTGGAGAGGCGGGTGGTCTACTGATGCTCCGGTCCCTGGCGCGGGAGCCCTGGCTGGCCCACCTCACGCTACTGGCGGGAGTTGCGCTCTTCGCCCTCCCGGTGTACGTGGCCTTCGTTGGATCCACCCACGACCTGGGCACCGTAGCCCGCGGCGAAATGGGGCTGCAACCGGGTCCCTACCTGGTGCGGAACTACGCCCGGATCTGGGCCACGGGCACCGGTGAGCGCATCCAGGCACCGCCGGTGCGACGCATGATGCGCAATAGCCTGATCATGGCCCTGACCATCGCCACCGGTAAGATTGTCATCTCCCTGGTCTCGGCGTTTGCGGTGGTGTTCTTCCAGTTCCCCTTGCGCATGGTCCTGTTCTGGATGATCTTCATCACCCTGATGCTTCCGGTGGAGGTGCGCATTATCCCCACGTACAAGGTGGTGGCGGACCTGCGGCTGGTCAACACGTTCCCGGGGCTCACCATTCCCCTGATCGCTTCCGCCACCGCCACCCTGATCTTCCGCCAGTTCTTCCTCACCATTCCCGACGAGCTGGTGGACGCTGCCAAGGTGGACGGGGCGGGTCCGATGCGGTTCTTCTGGAACGTGGCTCTCCCCCTTTCTTCCACTACCATCGCCGCCCTCTTTGTCATCCTGTTTATCTATGGATGGAACCAGTATCTGTGGCCGCTGCTCATCACCACCGGTCAGCAGATGGAGACCGTGGTCATCGGCATCACACGGATGATCGGGACCGGGGAGGCGCTGGTGGACTGGCCGCTGATCATGGCTACTGCCCTGCTGGCTATGCTCCCTCCGGTGGCCGTGGTGGTGATCATGCAGCGCTGGTTCGTCAAGGGGCTGGTGGAGCGCGAGAAGTGAGGATCACCCGGTACGTTCCCCGGGCGCGGATTGCCACCTCGGTGCCCTCCGCCCGCTGGCGGACCGCCGTCAGCCGCCCCTGTCCGGTCACGCGCACGGCCATGTCCCGGATGCCGACCCACTGCAGCACGTGATCACCCCGGCCGCCCCGCACCGTGGCCTCCAGGCGGTCGCCAGCGGCGCGGGCCGCCACCTTGACGCGACCCCGGGTGGTCAGCACCTCACCTACAGCGGCGGTGGTCAGGCGCAGCTGAAACATCAGGGGAAGCTCGGCCTCTCCGGAATGCTCGACCTCCGGTCCCAGAGGCAGTGCGGTGCCGTTGCGCACGAACAGAGGCACCTCCTCCAGGGGTACCTGCAGGCGTAGCCAGAGGGGTCCGCTGTACCGGACGTGGCGCCAGAAGTCCCACCACACCCCCGCGGGCAGGTATACTGACCGCTGTCCCTCGGGGGTGAGCACCGGGGCCACCAGCAGAGACCGGCCCAGCAGGTACTGGTCACTGATGTACCAGGTGGTAGGATCGTCCTGCCAGTCCAGGACCAGAGGACGCATCAGCGGCACCCCCGCGGCCACTGCCGCTGCGGCTTCAGTGTATAGGTAGGGCAGCAGTCGCATCCTCAGCCGGGCATACCGTCGGATGATCTGGAAGACCCGCCGGCCGTACCGCCAGGGCTCCCGAGGCTCGGTGCCGTGGAAACGGGCGTGGGAGGACAGCAATCCGAGCTGAGCCCACCGTACCAGTAATTCCGGGTCCCGCAGGCCGTAATAGCCCCCGATGTCGTGACTCCAGAAGACGAACCCCGAGAGGGCGAGTGACAGGCCGCTGCCCAGCACCGTCGATAGAGCGTCCCAGCGCGACGGCGCGTCGCCCGACCAGTGGACGGGATAGCGCTGGGATCCCGCCCACCCGCTGCGCGCCCACACCATTGGCTCGCCGGTGACCTCTGTGATCGCCTCGAAAACGGCACGGTTGTACAGTAGGGGGTAGATGTTGTGGAGCAGGGCTCCGCTGGTACCGTCGTGGGCGACGGCGTCCTCGGGCACCTCCTCGCCGTAGTCGGTCTTGAAGACGGCCACACCCGCCCGGAGCAACGGGCGGTGCAGGCTCTTGTACCAATCCCGGGCGGCGGGGTTGGTGAAGTCCACGATGGCCGCGTCGCGCCCCTGGAAGCGCGCCACTCCACCGTCGGAGGCGCGCAGGAAGTATCCACGGGCGGCCGCAGGCGGGTAGCGGGGACTCTCCATGGGGAAGTAGGGATTCTCCCACAGGGACAGGCGCACGCCCCGCCGGCGCAACCAGCGGATGAACTCTCTCGGGCGAGGAAAGGCCTGCGCGTCCCAGCGTAGGTCGCAGCTGTCGTAATCCCGCCTGCGGCGGCCTGCCAGCCACAGGGGATCCAGGTGCACCACGTCCACGGGGAACCGCCGTCGGCGGGCTTGGCGGATCACCTGCTCCACCTCCCGCCTGGATCGGTACATGCACCGGGACATCCAGACCCCAAACGACCACCGGGGAGGAATCGCCGGGCGGCCCACCAGCTCCGTGTAGCGGCGCAGGATCTCGGCCAGGGAGGGGCCGTAGATGATGAAGACGTCCAGGACAGGCTCCTCCACATACACCCACCCCGAAACCGCCGAGTACGCGCCCAGGTCCACCACGGTCCGCGCTGCGGTATGGACGAACAGGCCGTAGCCGGCCGTGCTCATCACAAAAGGCACCGGCTTGTAGACCAAGTCGGTGGAGTTTGTCCCGTGAGGGTCAGTGCACCACAGCACTGTCCGCAGCCCGCGTCGAGGGATCGGTCCGTAGCGCTCGCCCAGACCGAAGAACTGAGACGATGCACCCAGGGCAAAGGTCAGGTAGGCGTGGCGCGCGCCGGTAGGTCGGTGGAAGGCCAGCCCCGAAGGGTGCGTAATGAAGCCGTTGAAGTCTCTGTCGGCGAACTCCTCAAACACCGGCCGTCCGCCCGAATCCAGCACCCGCAGCCGCCATGGCGCGCGTTGCAGTTCCACCACCAGGACCTCCGATTGCACCCGGATCCACTCCCGGCCTATTCGGGCCCGCACCTGGAATCGGTGGGGCCGATCCATCAGGATCGGCGAGGGCCGCTCCACCACGGGGTACCGGATGCGGACAACTTCCGGTCTGACGAAGGCGATGCGGGCGGAGATCTCGTCTACCGGCAGCCGTACCAGCAGGTCGGCACCATCGGGTCGGGCGGTAGCGGTCACCACCTGCTTTAGAGGCAGAAACTGCCGGTAGGGGTCATCGAAGAGCGGCCCAGGGTCCAGGGAGTGCCGGCGCCCACTCAACTCTGGTCCTCCGGGGGACGTCGTAGCCCGACAGTCATCAGATCAGTCCTTTCAGCGCCTCCCGCTCGCGTTCCACCGCCGCCTCCCATCGCTCCCGCTGGCGCCTCCGTTCGCCGGCGCTCCAGCCCAGCTCGGTGGCCATCAGCTCGCTGACCCGCTCCACCGCACCCTCCCCGGCGTCGTCGGCCAGCACGCTCAGGCGGGTGCGCAGGAACATCACGTCGGCCAGCGACACGGCCTGCTCCCGCTGGCAGGCGTAGACCACCTCCGCGGCCACGACCGGCAGGCCGTCCACCAGCGGGTGCAGCAGGGTCGGGTCCGCGGTGCCCAGGGCCAGGACCTCCATCGATGCGCCGCCGTAGGAGCGCAGCAGGTGGCCTTGCTGCTCCGGCGCCAGCCCGCTGCTCGCCAGAGCCTGCTCGGCCTCGGCGAGCCCTTCTGTCCCGAAAAGGGGGAGGGTGGCGGTGCGGCAGGGACGCTCTTCCCCGTCGCGGCGCGCCAGCAGGTCCACTGTGTCCTGCGCCATCTGCCGGTACGTCGTAAGTTTCCCGCCGATGATGCTCACCAGCCCGCGGGGAGACTCCACCACGGCATGCCGGCGGGAGAGGTCGGCGACCCGCCCGCCGCCCCCTTCCACCAGCGGACGCAGCCCCGCGCAGGCGCCGACCACGTCTGCGCTCTCCACCCGCCGCAGGTACCGCCGGACGTGGCGCAGCAGGTAGTCGGCCTCCTGGCGCGAGGCCGCCGGCACGTCCAGCGGGCCCGTGTAGGGATCGTCGGTGGTCCCCAGCAGAGCGCGCTCCGCCCAGGGCACCACAAAGGCGACCCGCCCGTCTTCGGTCTCCGGCAGGATGAGGGCCACCTGGGAGCCGAGAACCTCCCGGCGCAGCACCAGGTGCACGCCCTTGCTGGGCCGGAGGCGGAAGGAGGGCCGGCTGTCCAGGGCGGCCACCTCCTCCGCCCACACGCCGGTGGCGTTGACCACGTGGCGGGCGCGGACCACCACGCTGCGCCCGTTGAGCCGATCCTCCACCACCGCACCTGCCACGCGGCCCTGGTCGTGCAGCAGTGACGCCGCACAGGCGTAGTTCACCGTCACCGCACCGAACCGTCGCGCCGTGGCCAGGACGGCGTGGGTCAGCCGCACGTCGTCGGCCGCGGCGTCGTACAGGAGGAAGGCGGTCTGCAGGCGCTCGGTCCGCAGGGCCGGTACCAGCGCGACCGCCTCTTCGGCGGTCAGCCGGCGGTGGCGCAGCCGGTCCGCCCGGGCCAGCCGGTCGTAGCCCCACAGGACGAGACCGACGGCAGGCGGTGTCCACCCGCGCAGTGGCGGGGGGAGGAGCAGGCCCAGCGGCCGGGCCATGCGATTATACAGGGGCAGCAGGAAGGGCTGCGGCCGCACCAGGTACGGCGCCAGCCGCAGCAGGCGCGCCCGCTCGCGCAGGGCCTCCGCCACCAGCCCCAGCTCGGCGCGGGCCAGGTAGCGCAGGCCGCCGTGGACCAGCTTGGTGGAACGGCTGCTGGTGCCGCCGGCGAAGTCGGCCTGCTCCACCAGGCTCACGCGGTACCCGCGGGTGGCCGCGTCCAGGGCCACCCCCGCGCCGGTGATGCCTCCTCCGATCACCAGCACGTCCACCCCCGCAGCAAGCCTGGCCAGCTGATCGTCGCGAGCAGAGAGTGCCATCGCCGACGCCCACTCCGATGGCGTCGCCGGCCGGGCGGGCGAAAGAGAAGTCCTGCCGGCTGAGATGCCTACCAGCCGGCAGGACTTTCTCCGCAGCTCCGTCCTGCCACGCCCGGGGCTACACGCTGCGGAATTCTTTCTGCCCTCCACGCGGCCTCTCCTGCCCTGCCGGGCCACAGGAGGGTCTCGCCCCGGCCGAGAAGTGAGCTGTGCTGTGATTTCCCCTCAGGATCCGTGGAGCTCCCTTCGTGCCCACCCGGTCATCGCGGCGGTCCGCAGTGACGCCGTCGTGCCCGCGGTCGTGGCCGCGCCGGTATCGGCGGCCTTCCTCCTCACCGGAAGCGTCGTCTCCCTCCCCGGCCTGGTGGGGCGTCTGGCCCAGGCGGGCAAGCAGGTGCTGGTCCACCTGGACCTCACGGAAGGCCTGTCGGCGGACCGCGCGGCCGTCCAGTTCGTCCGTTCCATCCCCGGGGTCGCCGGTCTCATCACCACCCGTGGCCACCTCATCCAGGCGGCGCGACATGAAGGCCTGCTGGCGGTGCTGCGGGTGTTCATGCTGGATTCGGCCTCTCTGGAGACGGCCGCGAAGATGGTGCGCTCCTGCGCTCCGGATGCGGTGGAGATCCTGCCCGGGCTGATCTACCCGTCGCTTGCCGCCGACATCCGGGGCTGGAACATCCCGGTGATCGCCGGAGGGTTCATCCGCACGCGGGAGGAAGCCCGAGCAGTCCTGCGTGCGGGAGCATTGGCCATCTCCACCAGCACCCGCAGCCTCTGGGCCTTGGACCCGGCTGCGGAGGCGCCCCGGGGCTAGCCCCAGGGCTATTACACGCTGAAGGGGACGCACGCCTGCACCTGTGGTTTGTCAAGGGGCTGACGGAGACGGAGAAATGAGCGCCGCCCGGCGCGCGCCGCAGGTCATCGCCCACCGGGGCGCGTCCGCGGATGCGCCGGAGAACACCGAGGCGGCATTTCGCCGGGCGCTGGCCACCGGCGTGGACGGCGTGGAGCTGGACGTGCACCTCTCCAGCGACGGGGTGCCGGTGGTCATCCACGACCACCTCCTGGAGCGGACCACGGACGGCCGCGGTCCGGTGAGTGCGCTCCCCTTGCCGGCGCTTCGGCGCCTGGATGCGGGGCGGTGGTTCGCCGGGGCATTTGCCGGCGAGCGCATCCCGACGCTGGCCGAGGCGCTGGTGCTGCTGCGCCCGGTGCGCGTGATCGCAGAGATCAAGCGCTCGCCGCTGCCCGCTCCGGGGATTGCCCGCCGCGTGGCCGAGGTGATCCGCCAGTCCGGGCACCCCGCGGTCACGGTCTCCTCCTTCGACCACCCGCTTCTGCTGGAGGTGCGGGACCACCTGCCGCAGGTACGCACCGCGGTGCTCTACGTGGCCCGGCCTGTGGACCCGCTGCGGCTGGCCCGAGACGCCGCTGCCAGCGTGCTCCACCCGCACTGGTCCATGCTGTCGCAGGACGTGGTGGAGGCGGCGCACGCGGCCGGGCTGGAGGTGGAGACCTGGGTCGTCGACGAGCCGGAGGAGATGGCCCGCGTGGTGGCCATGGGCGTCGACGGGGTGATGACCAACCATCCACAGCGGCTGCGTGCGGTGCTGGCCGGGCTGGGTTTCCCCCTGCCGTCTCCCGCGGGAAGCTGAAGAGCTGCGGCCCATGCGTGCGTAGAATTTGATACCAGTCGGGCGAGCAGTGCCTTCCTGAGAGCCGATGAGGGTGGAGACCTGGCGCGTCGCCATAGGGCGGGCGCTGGTGCTGGGCCGTCTGCGGTACGTCGACCGCTGGCTCACCGCGCAGCCGGGGACGATCCGCGCCAACGCCCGCACCGACTTCATCTCGGCCACCCTCTTCGGGGCCTTCGGGGGCCTGACCATCCCCTTCATCCCTGTGATGGGACGCCGCCTTGGGGCGTCGCCGTTGGAGGTCTCGCTGCTGGTCGCCGCCTCGGCCCTGGCCATGCTGCTCTCGCTGCTGTGGGTGCGCCTCCTGCGGGGGGCGGATCCGGTGCGCCTGGTGGTGTGGACGCAGTCGGTGGGGCGGGGGCTCTTCCTGCTCATGCCCTTCGTCCGCATCCCCGGCCTCTATCTGGCGCTCGTCCTCCTCTACCACGGTGTGGCCTCGGCGGCACCCCTGGGCTACGCCCAGGTGATGGGCGCGGTCTACCCTCAGGAACTGCGCGCCCGCATCATGGCCATGGTGCGTATCGGCATGGCCGCGGCCTGGATCGCCGCCGCGCTGCTGGGCGGGCGGATCATGCAGGCGGTGCCGTTTCAATTGGTCTTCGCCGTCGCCGCGGCCTTCGGCGTGGCCGGTGCCCAGGTCTTCCGCCGGATGCGCCTCCCGCCGCGGCGGGAGCCGCTGGAGCGCCCGGCGGCGGGCGTGGGGTGGCGCGCCCTGCGGCAGGATCGCCGCTTTCGCCGCTTCCTGGGGGCCTTCTTCGTCTTCGGTTTCGGCGCCTGGCTGATGGGGCCGGCGGTGCCGCTGCTGCTGGTGGACGTGCTGCACGCCACCAACTTTCAGGTGGGCATGCTGGGCGCCGTGACCTCCGCGGCCTGGCTCGTGGCCTACTACCAGTGGGGCCGGGTGATCGACCGGCGCAGCGCCCCCGGGGCGCTCACCCTGGTCTTCCTCCTCGGTACCCTCACGCCGCTGGTCTACCTGCTGGCTACGAGCCCCTGGGTGGTGCTGCTGGCCGGCGCCAGCGATGGGTTTGTCTCGGCCGGGGTGGACCTGGGGTGGCTGACGGCGCTGCTGAACTACGCCCCCACGGGCGGGGTGGCCCACTACGTGGCCATCTTCAACACACTGGTGGGCGTGCGCGGTTCTACGGCGCCGCTGCTAGCCGGCGTGCTCATCCCGCGCCTGGGCGTGCGCGCCATCTTCGCGCTGGCGGCGGTCTGCACCCTCTGCGGGGCGCTGCTGATGCGCCGGGTGGCCCGGGAGGGCGCGCAGCCCGGCCCTTCCCGGTGACGGGGGCGAGGAGGGGAGAGGCCCGGCGCGAGGTCGGGGGTCCTCGCAGGGGGCCGCATGCGCGCCGGAGGCCGGGGAGGTACAATGCACTTCGACGGAGTCCCTGGGTCAATGTGGCAGCGACTGTCCGTCACCGCCTCCCTCATCTGGGTCGTTCTCCTGGGCGTGCTCCTCCTGCCGGGAACCTCGCCTCCGGCGCGGGCGGAGATGCCGGGGGTGGGCGGCTTCCGCGTGCTCTTCGAGGCGGACAGCGTCTACCATCACATCGTCGTCGTGGAGGATGCGGTCGCCCGGTACCTGCGCTTCGACCGCTCCTTCCAGAGCGGGATGTACCTCCGCGATCCGTTCGACAGCCCCTTCCTCTACGCCGCCTACGCCCACCTGGGCCTGATCTTCCGCCCGCAGGCGCAGCGGGTGCTGGTGGTGGGTCTGGGCGGCGGGTCCATCCCCAAGCGCTTCTGGCGCGACTATCCGGAGACGACTGTGGAGGTGGCCGAGCTGGATCCGATGGTCGTGGAGGTGGCCAGGCGGTTCTTCGGCGTGCCGGCGGACCCGCGCCTGCGGGTCGTCGTGCAGGATGGCCGCCGCTTCCTGCGGCAGACCGGGCGGCGCTACGACATGATCATCCTGGACGCCTACTTCGCCGAGTCGATTCCCTTCCACCTCACCACCCGGGAGTTCATGCAGCTGGCGCGGGCGCGCCTTGTGCCGGGAGGGATCGTCCTCTCCAACCTCATCGGCGCGCTCCAGGGTCCCCGAAGCCGCCTCTTCCGCGCCATGTACCGGACCATGGGCGAGGTCTTCCCCGGCCTCTACCTCTTCCCCACGGCCTTCCGTCCCTACGAGGACGCAGACGTCATCCGCAACATCATCGTGGTCGCCTCGGAGGAGCGGGGCCTGGGGAGGGAGGAGATCCTGCGGCGCGCGCGGGCCGTCGCCGCCCGGGTGACGTACCGCGAGTTCGTCAAGTACGCCGCCGACTACTACGCCGACCCCGTCCCGGTGGCGGACGTCCCCGTGCTTACCGACGACTACGCGCCGGTGGACTCGCTGCTGCCGCTGTACCGCTGGTCTCCGCCGTGGCCGTGAGGCGTGGGCCCTCTCCCCGGGATCGCATGTCGGCTGTGCGAGCGCCGGATGCCGGCGTGCCGGTCGGGGCAGGAGCCGGAGCGCTGGCGGGGGTGCTGGCTAGGGGCGATGGAGGGAGGGCGTGACTGAGGCGGAGGACTGCTCCCACGTGGAGGAGCACCTGGTCAGGATCCCCGCGGGGCCGGTGACCCTGGAAGGGAATCTGGCCGTTCCTGCGCAGGCGCGGGCCCTGGTGCTTTTCGCCCATGGCAGCGGGAGCAGCCGGCACAGCCCGCGCAACCGCTTCGTCGCCAGCGTGCTCACCGACGCCGGGCTGGCCACTCTTCTCACCGACCTCCTCACGGCCGACGAGGAGGAGGTGGATGCCGTGACGCGGCACCTGCGCTTCGACATACCGCTGCTGGCGCAGCGCCTGGTGGCCATCACCGACTGGCTGGCCGCCCAGCCGCAGACGCAGCCCATGCGGATCGGCTACTTCGGAGCCAGCACCGGAGCGGCCGCCGCCCTGATCGCGGCGGCAGACCGCTCGGGGACCGTTGGAGCCATCGTCTCCCGCGGAGGACGTCCAGACCTGGCCGGCACCGCCCTGGCCCGCGTGCGCGCCCCCACGCTCCTCATCGTCGGCGGCCAGGATCTTCCGGTGCTGGAGCTGAACCGGCAGGCCCTGCGCGAGTTGCGGGTGGAGGCGCAGCTGGTGGTGGTGCCCGGGGCGACGCACCTATTCCCTGAGCCGGGAGCGCTGGAGGAGGTGGCGCGGATCTCCGCCGCGTTGTTCACCCGTCACCTGGCGGGCTGAGGTTGCAGCGGGCGTCCCGGCGTTGTGGGCGTGGTTTGCGAGCGCCGCCGGCCCTCTGCGGATGGTAGGCTGGTGAGGGGAGGGGGAACTGATGAGCGGGGGGATTCGACTGGGACGGCTGCTGGGGATTCCCGTCTTCATCCACTCCTCCTGGTTTATTGCGCTGTGGGTGCTCTCCTGGTCCCTGGCCGTTGCCTACTACCCCCAGGAGTTTCCCGGCCTGCTCTCCTCCACCTACTGGGCCATGGGCATCATCTCCGCGCTCCTGCTCTTCGGCTCGGTGCTGGTGCACGAGCTCGGCCACGCCCTCACCGCCCGCCGCTACGGGGTGCGCACCCGCAACATCACCCTCTTCATGTTCGGCGGGGTCGCCCAGATCGCTGCGGAACCCCCCACCGCAGAGGCGGAGTTGTCCATCGCCGCCGCCGGACCGCTGGCCAGTTACGTCCTGGCGGGGCTGCTCTGGATCGGAGGCCGCCTGACGGCGGGCACGGCGCTGGGCACCATGGTCGGCTACCTGGCCTTCATCAACCTGCTGCTGGCCACCTTCAACCTGATCCCGGGTTTCCCTCTGGACGGGGGTCGGGTGCTGCGCGCGTGGCTGTGGCGGCGCAGCGGCGACCTGGAGCGGGCCACCCGCACCGCCGCGCAGGGAGGGCAGGTGGTGGCGGTCCTCTTCATCGGGCTGGGCCTGCTGCAGATGTTCCGCGGGGTGTTCGTCGGCGGCCTCTGGCTGATCCTGATCGGGTGGTTCCTGCAGGCGGCGGCGCAGGCGGGCTACCAGCAGGTGCTGCTGCGGCGCGCCCTGGGCGGCGTGCGGGTGGGGGAGATCATGACGCGGGACCTGCACACCATCGACCCCAACCTCACCGTAGAAGAGGCCATCGCCGAGTACTTCATCCCCCTGAAGCACGGCGGATTTCCTGTCGTGTACGGGGATCGGCTGTTGGGCGTGGTCACCCTGCAGGACGTGCGCGCCGTGCCCCGGGAGGCGCGGGGGGAGCGGCGGGTGCGCGACGTGATGACGCCCTTGGCCAGATTGAAGACGGTCCGCCCGGGGACATCCGCCTACCAGGCATTCACCTGCATGGGGCAGGAACAGATCGGTCGCCTGCTGGTGACCGACGACGCCGGGTCGCTGGTGGGCATCGTCACGCGCAGCGACCTGCTGCACGTGATCCGGTTGTACACGGAGTTCGGGGACCTGAGCGAGGGGGAGACGGCGGCGAGGTGAGGTCCGTTCCGGCGGGTTGACGCCGGGCGGCGGGCCTGCTAGGGTAAGCGTGTCGTCATAGTGCGTTTGGGCGGGGGGCGCCAGCGCGCGCCCCCTGCAGTGTGTCGCGGGTCTTCTTCGTAGCGAGTTGGTCCGGCGAGACACGCGCAGATGCCGGCACCAATTCACGCGGTGAAAGCCGCGTCCGGTCCCAGACCGGAAACGAAGGAGGCTTTTTCATTACCACACTGACCGCACTTCCCACAACCCGTACGCGGTTCGGAGAACTCGCGCTTCGTCCGGAAACCCTCCGGGCCATCGACCGGCTGGGGTGGGCTGAGCCCACCCCCATCCAGACGCGCGTAGTCCCCTTGATGGCAGCGGGCCGCGACCTCATCGGGCAGGCTCAGACCGGCTCGGGGAAGACCGCCGCCTACGGGATCCCCCTGGTCGAACAGATCGACCCCGCCGCCGGTCCGCTGCAGGCCCTGGTCCTGGTGCCCACGCGCGAACTCGCGCTGCAGGTCACCGAGGACCTCCAGGCCCTGGGCCGCGAGCGCGGCATGGCCACCATCGCCCTTTTCGGCGGCCACCCCCTCGATCGCCAGGTGGCCGAGCTGCGCCGCCGCCCGCAGGTAGCCGTGGCCACGCCCGGCCGCCTGCTCGATCACCTGCGGCGACAGACCGTCACGCTGCACAAGGTGGCGGTGGCTGTGCTGGACGAGGCCGACCGCATGCTGGACATGGGCTATCTGCCGGACGTTACCCGGATCCTGCAGCAGACTCCCGCGGCCCGCCAGACCGCGCTCTTCTCGGCGACGATGCCGCCGGCGATTCGTCTCCTGGCCGAGAAGTACATGCGCCATCCGGTTTGGGTGCGCATCGACACGCCCATTCCCACGGTGGAGACGGTGGAGCAGTACTACCTCGAGGTGATGGAGGAAGACAAAGTCCGGGCGCTGCGACGCCTGTTGGTCAAGGAGACGATCCCCTCGGCGCTGGTCTTCCGGCGAACCAGGCACCGGGTGGACCGGCTGGCGCGCGCTCTCGGCCGGGACCGCACGGTCGGGGTCCTGCACGGCGGGATGCGCCAGGAGGCGCGGCTGCGGGCGCTGCGGGCCTTCGAGCAGGGACACACGCCGCTCTTGATCACCACCAACGTGGCCTCGCGCGGCCTGGACCTGCCCGAGGTGTCGCACGTCATCAACTTCGACATGCCGGAGGACGTGGAGACCTACATTCACCGCGTCGGCCGCACGGCCCGGATGGGCCGGCACGGCACGGCGATCACGTTCGTCGGCCAGCACGACCTGGAGATGTTCGACCGGCTGCGGCGGCGCCTGGGTGACGCGCTGCGGCGGCACCCGCTGAACCTTTACGCCTGAGGCGGCGCGCGCATACGGAACGGTCACGCAGGGAACGGCCGCAGCCGCGGCGCCGTCCGTTCTGCTAGGATGGGTGGCGGTTTGAACCCCAGGGTGCACGCGTCGTTTTGCCGGTCGATCCGGCGCGCAGCCTGGCTGGGCCTCTTCGCGGGGCTGTGGGCCGCCGCCGTCCCTCTGGCCGCGGCCGGCCCCGGCCTCGCCGTCCGCCTGCAGCCCCTGGTCACCGGCCTCAGCGCTCCCGTCCACCTGACCCACGCCGGCGACGGATCGGGCCGCCTCTTCGTCGTGGAGCAGGCCGGCGTGGTCCGCATCATCCGAAACGGCCGGCTGCTGCCCCGCCCCTTCCTGGACATCCGCCGCCGGGTGGTCTCCGGTGGGGAGATGGGACTGCTGAGCATCGCCTTCCACCCGCAGTACGCCCGCACCGGCCGCCTCTTCGTCAACTACACCGCCGATGGCGGCGGCCTGCGCACTGTGATCGCGGAGTACCGCACCTCCGCCGGCGACCCCGACCTGGCCGATCCTGCGGAGCGGGTCCTCCTGGAGATCCCTCAGCCCTTCCGCAACCACAACGGCGGGCTGAACCTCTTCGGTCCCGACGGCATGCTCTACATCGGCATGGGGGACGGCGGCTCCGGCGGGGACCCCCTGAACAACGGGCAGCGGCTGGACACGCTGATGGGGAAGCTACTGCGCATCGACGTGGACGGGGGGATGCCGTACCGCGTGCCGCCGGACAACCCCTTCGTCGGGCGCGCCGGTGCCCGCCCCGAAATCTGGGCCTACGGCCTGCGCAATCCCTGGCGCTTCGCCTTCGACAGAGGCAGCGGGCGTCTGTTCCTCGCCGACGTCGGCCAGAACCGCTGGGAGGAGATCGATCTGATCGAGAGGGGCGGGAACTACGGCTGGCGAATCATGGAGGGCACCCACTGCTTCGACCCGCCCGAAGCCTGCTCCCGGGCCGGTCTGATCCTTCCCATCGCCGAATACGGTCGGGAGGCCGGCTGCTCGGTCACTGGCGGCTTCGTCTACCGCGGCGTGCGGATCCCCCGGCTGGTGGGGCGCTACCTCTTCGGGGACTATTGCAGTGGCACCATCTGGTCCCTGCGGGAGAGCGGCGGGCGGTGGGCGATGGAGACGCTGCTGACCACGGAGCTGCAGATCAGCTCCTTCGGCGAAGATCAGGCAGGCGAACTCTACGTCGTCGACCATCAGGGCGCGGTCTACCGGATCGCGCCCCGCTAGTCACGGAATCGAACTCGCTCCGGGCCGAGTTCGACCGGCGCGGCCCTCTCACGCTTCGCTTCCTCGGGCCCTGGCTTCCGCCGCAGCTCGATGTTCTCCACGGTGGCCGGTCCGCCCCGGGCATACGGCCTGATGTGGTGGAACTCCAGGAAGGC
>FWWM01010271.1_pt1 | contig 16749 bp, 16 predicted proteins | sample 2228351 | NCBI WGS metagenome assembly FWWM01 (sample SAMEA103939774, study PRJEB20133) | metagenome | reverse complement strand
ATCAGCCCCAGCGCGCTGCTCTTGCTCAGCGCGCCCAACCCAGCCACCGCACCTGCCAGCGCGGCGCTGTGCAGCGACACATCCCCGCGGCGAAAGATGCGCAGCGCCCACCACGTGCCGATGGTGCTGAACATCACGGCTGCGTTGTCGTTGTTGACCGAGCCGCTGATGAACGCAAACATCGGTGTGCAAGCGACGAGCATCGGCACTGCCAATCGCAGGAGCGCGCGGCGGTCGTTGGGGTGAGGGGGAAACAGCTCGCGGGCGACTAGATAAGCGAACGCCACGCTGATCGTGCTCATCAGAATGGATGCCAGCCGTGCGGCGCGCACGGCAAGTACTTCAGACGCGAGCGAGGATTCCTGCGGTGTGTGCAAGATCGCGTTCGCGTTGCCGTCGCGGGTGGGCACGCCCATATCGCTGTGCGGGTTGATGCGGCGCAGCGCGCGCCAGTTGGAGGAGTCGAAAGTTGCGCTGAGGGCGGCTGCGATCCAGTAGTAGAGCGGTGGCTGGCTGCCTTCTTGTCGCCAGGGTGCCTCGGCGTCTGTCTGGTCGGCGCGCTGCACTGGCAAACCACCCCCAGTGGCAAAATGCTGCACCATCGGATAGTGCCACAGCTCGTCGGATGCCTCAAAGAGGGGAGTGAGGGCGCTGTAGAAGCCGAACAGAAGGAAAGAGGCGCCGACGATCAGCGCGGCGCACGTGCGCTCCAGTGTTGACATTGTGTGTGCGAGCGGGCTGGCTTGTGCGAAGAAGCCAGATCAAGCTTCGGGCTTCGGTGTTTGTTGTCCGTCTGTGAGCGACAGGCTACGCTGCTGCACCTGCACCTGCTCTTGTTCCAGCTTGAGGATGCCGTTGGAGACCACCTGTAGGATGTGCGCGATCTCGTCGCGCAGGCGCACGAGTGTGTCCAGCGCGTATTGATCCGCCTCGGCGCGCAGGCGTTCTGCCTCTTTGCGTGCGCGTTCTTCGATAGCCTCCGCGCGATTTCTGGCGATGTTCATCACCGCCGTATCGTCGGCGAGTCGGCTAGCTTCTTCGCGCGCTAACTCTCGAATGCGGTTTGCCTCTTCTTTGGCTTGGGCGATGATGCGGTCTTTCTCCTGCTCGATCCGTTGCGCTTTTTTTATTTCTTCTGGAATTGCCAACACCATCTGGTCAATGAGCTGGAAGCAGCGTTCAGCATCCACAAGGCGCATTTTCGTCCCCGGCATTTTCTTTGCGTCGAGCAGCACTGCTTCAAGTTTGCTCAGCAGGTGTTGTATGTCCATGCCGATAAGTATATGCTGGTCTGTGCGCGCGTCTGGGCGAGATCAGCGTGCGCGAAGCGCGGCAGCCACGCTTCGCACCAAAGCCGCGCTCCAGGCACGTGCACCACGCGAGGGCGCTGCGTAGCGCCCTCGCGTGGTGCGATGGGAAAACAAGGCTGAGCAGACAGATCAGAAGTCGCCGCCCATGTTGGCACCACCCGCAGGCGCCTTCTCCTTTTCGGGGATGTCGGTGATCAGCGCCTCGGTGGTCAGGATCATGCTGGCGATGGACGCCGCGTTCTGCAGCGCGCCGCGGGTGACCTTCACCGGGTCGATGATGCCCGCCTTGATCATGTCCACGTACTCGCCGCTGATCACGTCGAAGCCGATGTACTTGTTGTCCTTCGACATCTGGCGCACTTGCTGCACGACGACGCTGCCATCCAGCCCAGCGTTGCCGACGATGCGGCGGATAGGCTCCTCCAGCGCGCGGCGCAGGATGTTCACGCCGACTTGCTCATCCTCGTGCGGCATCTTCACATCCTCCAGCGCCTTCACCGCCTGGAGCAGGGCGACGCCGCCGCCTGGCACGATGCCCTCTTCCACCGCAGCGCGAGTCGCTGATAGGGCGTCCTCTACGCGGTGCTTCTTCTCCTTCAGCTCGGTCTCGGTGGCTGCGCCCACGCGGATCACCGCCACGCCGCCAGCCAGCTTCGCCAGGCGCTCGTTGAGCTTCTCCTTGTCGTAGTCGCTGGTGCTCTTCTCGATCTCGACGCGGATCTCCTCGATGCGCGCCTTGATGCGCCTTTCGTCGCCGCGCCCACCGATAATGGTGGTGTCGTCCTTGGTGCTCACCACGCGGTCAGCGCGACCGAGGTCCTCGACAGTGGCGTTCTCGAGCTTACGGCCTGTCTCCTCGCTGATCACCGTGCCGCCGGTCAGGATGGCGATGTCCTGCAGCATCGCCTTGCGGCGATCACCGAAGCCCGGCGCTTTCACCGCCAGCACGTTCAGCGTGCCGCGCAGCTTGTTTAGCACCAGCGTCGCCAGCGCCTCGCCGTCCACGTCCTCAGCGATCACGACGAGGTCACGCTTGCCGCGCTGCACCAGCTTCTCCAGCAACGGGATCAGGTCTTGCGCGGCGCTGATCTTCTTGTCGTGGATGAGGATGTAGGGGTCCTTGATCTCCGCCTCCATCCGCTCTGGGTTGGTGATGAAGTAAGGCGAGATGTAGCCGCGGTCGAACTCCATGCCCTCCACGTACTCCGTCTCGAAGTTGAGGGACTTGCTCTCCTCGACCGTGATCACGCCGTCCTTGCCGACCTTGTCCATCACCTCGGCGATCAGGTTGCCGATCTCGGGGTCCTGGGCGCTGATGGTCGCCACCTGGGCGATCTGGTCCTTCTTGTTGACCTCAATCGCCATGCTCTTGAGGTATTCCACCACCTTCTCCACGCCAGCCTCGATGCCGTGCTTGATCAGCATGGGGTTGGCGCCAGCGGCGACGTTCTTCAAGCCCTCGTTCACGATAATTTGCGCCAGCACGGTGGCAGTGGTGGTGCCGTCGCCAGCGATGTCGTTGGTCTTGGTCGCCGCCTCCTTCAGGAGTTGCGCGCCCATGTTCTCGTAGGGGTCAGCCAGCTCAATTTCCTTCGCCACGGTCACGCCATCGTGGGTGATGGTGGGCGCGCCGTACTTCTTGTCCAGCGCCACGTTGCGACCCTTCGGACCGAGCGTTGTTGCGACCGCAGTCGCCAGAATGTCCACACCGCGCTTCAAGCTGCGGCGAGCTTCTTCGTTGAAGATGAGTTGCTTTGCCATGTTGCACTAACCTCCCTGGTGTTCGTGTGAAACAGCTTGTTGATCAGCCAATCACCGCCAGAACGTCGCTCTCTTTCAGGATGAGGTACTTCTTGCCCTCGATCTTGATCTCCGTGCCAGCGTACTTGGCGTAGAGCACCTGGTCGCCTTCCTTGACATCCATGGGGATCACCTTGCCGCTATCGTCCTTGCGACCAGGACCAGCCGCCAGCACCACGCCCTTTTGGGGCTTCTCCTTGGCGGTCTCTGGCAACACCAGCTTGCCGCCTGCGAAGGTCACTTCCTCTTCCTCGATAGGTTCAACCAGCACGCGATCCGCTAGTGGGCGGATGTTCAGCTTGGTCTGCGTTTGGGTCTGATTGCTGCTCATGCGTTTGCCTCCTTAGCACTTGTTGGGTTTGAGTGATACCGTATTAGCACTCTCGCGCCTACAGTGCTAACGGCGCGGATATTAGCACATCTCTGCGGCTTTTGTCAAGGGTGTTGGGGTGTCTTTTAGCGTCTTTTCAGGTTTTCCCTTCTCGCCTGGCGCGGCGCCTGCGCGCGTAGCGGAGCCTCGGCTGGCTTGCTGCGGCGATTAATAAATTGAGGAGGCTTCCACAGCCTCCTCGTCTGTCGCACTCAGTTCATGTGTGGCTTGATTTTGGACATGAGCTGCTCTTTGGGGCGATAGCCCACGATCCGCTCGACGGGCTTGCCGTCTTTGAACAGGATCAAGGTGGGAATGCTCATCACGCCGAAGCGCATGGCTGTGGCGGTGTTGCTGTCCACGTCCAGCTTGCCCACCTTCAACTTGCCCTCATTTTCCATCGCGATCTGCTCAACAATCGGCGCGATCATCTTGCACGGACCGCACCATTCAGCCCAGAAATCCACCAGCACCAGCCCTTGGCTCTTCTCCACGAGCTGTTCAAACGTGCTGTCGGTCAGCTCAATTGGTTTTGCCATGTTTCTTTTCGCTCCTCGATCGGCGTCTTGATTGAGATCATACCGCTTTCTATTGGCGCTTGCGGCGTTCACTGGGCAAGTTGCTCCGCTTCGTCCACCAGGCGCGCGATCTCATCGAAGCCCACTTGCCAGAAGGCGGCGTCGGCGATGTCTATGCTCATGTCGGCTAGTTGCTCGGCTGGGGCGCGGCTGCCACCGCTGGCGAGCAGCGCGCGATAGCTGGGGATGAATCGCTCGCCCTGGCGGCGATACATGCCGTATAGCGCCATCACCAGCAGCTCGCCGAAGGCGTAAGCGTAGCAGTAAAACGGCGTGTGGATGAAGTGAGGGATGTAGCTCCACCCCCACTCATAGCCTTCGGTGAGATGGACAGTGTCGCCGTAGTAGGGCGCGTTTGCCTCCAACCAGAGCTTCCCGATTTGTTGGGCGCTGAGTCGCCCGCGTGCGCGCGCGGCGTAGGCGCGCTGCTCGAAGCGGGTGAGCACGGTCTGGCGGAAGAGCGTGGCGAAGCTGTCCTCGATCTTGGCGCACAGCAGGCTCAGCCTTTGGCGAGAGGTGTCCAACTGGTGCAGTAGGTGATCGAAGACCAGCATCTCGGCGAAGACGCTGGCGGTCTCCGCGATGGGCAGGGAGGGGTAGAAGTTCAGCAGGGTTTGCTGGGTGGCGTGCAGGTCGTGTAAGCCGTGACCCAGCTCGTGCGCCAGCGTCATCACGTCGCGCAGGTCGTCGGTGTAGCTCATCAAGATGTAGGGGTTGCTGGAAGGCGACACGCCAGCGCAGAACGCGCCGCCGCGTTTGCCAGGCCGCGGAGCGGCGTCAATCCAGCGCCGCTCGAAGCACGCTTGCGCCATCTCACCAAATTGCGGGGAGAAGTGCGTGAGCGCCTCCAGCACAATGTGGCGGGCGTCGTTCCACGTGATGCGCGGCTTGTCCGCGCTGATCGGCGCGTATTGGTCAAAAAGTTCTAGGCGAGGCAGCCCCATCAACCGCGCCTTGAAGCGAAAGTAGCGATGCGCCAGCGGGTAGTTCCGCTCGACGGTTTGCATCATAGCTTCAACAGCCCTGCTGTCAATCTGATTCGCCAGATGGCGTGGCTGCATGGGGTCTTCGTAGTGGCGCAGGCGCAAGGTGATGAGGTGATCTTGAAAGCGCGTGTCGTAGATGAAGCCGGACACGAGGCTGTTTTCTGCCAGTTTGGCGTAAAAGGCTTCGTGTGCGCGACGGCGCTGCTCGCGGTCGGGATGGCGCATCAGGGTGAGCACCTCGCTCTGTGCCAGGGAGCGCGTTTGCCCGTCCACTTCCACGTTGAATGTTTGAGCAGAGGTGAACTCGGTGAACAGACGCTGCCAGGCTTGAATACCGGTCAGGTCTTTGTCGTTCATCAAGCGCTCTTCGGCTTCACTCAAGGTGTGGGGGCGATAGCGCCGTTGCTGGCGCAGGTAGTGCGCATAGTTCGACAGCAGGGGATCGGCGATCAGGCGCTCGGCGCTGGCGTCGTCCAGCGCGATCCACTCCAGCTCGAAGAAAAGTAGGCGGTTCTGCAGCGCGGTCAGCGCTTCCTGGACCTGCTGCACCAGGCTGCGATGCGCGTCTTGTGTGGTGTCAGCGGCATAGACGAGCTGCGCGTAGCTGCCGAGGCGATACGCTTCATCCAGGATAGACTCCATCTCCGCCAGACCTTCACGCAGGCGGGAGGCTGAGGGTCCGCCAGGCGCGGAGATGCTGCCGCGCCAGCGGCGGTCGAACTCTGTTGCGCGCGATGCCAACGAAGCCAGCGTCTCTGCAATGCGGGGATCGTCCGGCGAGCGGAAGAGAGGGCTGAGGTCCCAGATAACTTCGGCAGCGCTGCTGATCGGCGAGCTGCCAGCTTGAAGAGTGGAAGTTGTCATGGTTGGTCAGAAGTCGGTGTGGACAGGGTCTGTCTCCAGAGCAGGCGATGGGGCGCGCTCGGCGGGCTGAGCGGTATGTAGATCGGTGCACCAGTTTGCGGGTCTGTGCCCTCGCGCCGACGCACCTGCACCCACCAGATGATTTCGCGCTCCGCCAGCCCCTCCAGAATGTCTGTGGTGAGCTTCAGCGAGGTCGCTTTGGTTTGAAAGATCGGCACAAGCCCAGCGCCAGCGGGCTGCACCTGCACCACATACCACTCATCTGGCTGCAAAATGCCGACGGTCACCCACCGCAGCGTGACGAAAGGTTGATCAACGATGGTCTCACCGTCCGCTGGCGCGATCAACACAGGCGCTGGGTAGCCGTTGCGCGGGGTTGGCGTTTGCAGGATGAACGGCGTCAGGGTGGGGGCGGGCGTCGCGGTGGCGAAGACCAGTCGCAGCTCTTGCCCCACGCGGATGATGCAGGTGTCGTCCAGTTTGTTTTGCGCGATCAGCTCGCTCAGGGGCACGCCGAGCTTGAGCGCGATCTCGCCACAGGTGTCGCCGCTTTGCACCACGTAGGTGATCTCTGGAGGCAGGGTGGGTGTTGGTTCTGGCGTGCTGGTGGGTGGCGGCGTGACGCCCGGCGGATAGGTGATGGTTGGCTCTGGGGTTGGGGTGGGGCGGGGGATGATGAGCTTGTCGCCCACGCGGATCAGACAAAAGCTGGGATCAAGCCGGTTAGCGCGCACGAGCTGATCCAGGCTGACGCCGTAGCGCAACGCGATACTGCTGCACGTTTCGCCGCTTTCCACCACATGCTCCAACGGCGGGAGGGGGGTGGGCGAGGGGAGGGGCGTCGCAGTCGGCTCGGAGGGTGTGGGCGTCTCGGTGGGGGAGAGGAGCGCGGCTTCCGCTTCTGCGGCTGGCGTCACGGGAATGAGTGAGGGGTTGAAGATAACCTCCACAGTGACGGTCGGCGCTGCTTGTGCACTTCTGGGCAGCAGGTCGCTCAACTGGGGCAGCAACACCAGCGCGCCGACAGCCAGCGCCAGCATCACTGCAGCCACCCCGATCACGCCCCATGGCAATGCTGCGAGCGTCGCGCGCCTCGAACGCAGCGCTTGCTGGGATGTCTCGGAGGGGCGCACGCGCGGGATCGCTTGGGTGGTGCCGAATTCGTGCCCGCAAATCTCGCAAACAGTGGCGCTCATGGGCACGTACGAGCCACACGCGGGACAGCGCCGGCGTGGCGGACGGGAGGGTGGAGGAGTGCTCATGCAGCGGTGCTCACTGCGTGCCGTCTAGCCCGAGCGCACGGGCGTGTGCTCGCATTGCAGCCAGCACAATGCTGATGTGCTCGTCAAGCGGCACGCCCAGCGCTTCTGCCGCGCGCGCGATCTCATCGCGGTGTACGCCAGCGGCGAACGCCTTGTCCTTCCACTTCTTCTTGATCGAGCTGAGTTGCACGTCGGCGATGTTGCGGCTGGGTCGCACGTATGTGACGGCGGCGATGAAGCCGGTCAGCTCGTCCACAGCGAGCAGCGCCTTTTCCAGGTCGCTTTCTGGCTGAACGCCTGTCAGCTCTGGCGCGTGTGCAGCGATAGCGCGCACGATCACCTCAGGCCAGCCGCGCTCCCGCAGCCAGGCGATGCCCACGTTGGGGTGCCCTTTGCCGTCCAGGTTGGGGTGCTGCTGATAGTCGAAGTCGTGCAACAAACCCACGATCCCCCACAGCTCAGGGTCGCCGCCGAAACGGGGTGCATACGCGCGCATGGCGGCTTCCACAGAAAGCATGTGACGGATGAGCGATGGTTCAGTGGTCCACTCCGTGACCACTGCCCATGCGGCTTCGCGAGTGAAATCGCTCATGGCAGATGGGTATTCTACGCACCCCCACAGCCGATTCGTGCGCATGAGGCGTCAAAACTGCGCGCGGAGGCGGCTGACCGAGAGTTGCAGCAGCGCGTTCAGCGTGGCGGGAACTTCGCGCACCTGAAACCAGAGGATGGAACGGTAGGGGCGAGCGTCAGCCGCCAGCCCGACAGCGTCGGAGATGCCCACACCCCGACAAAGCATCAGCGCACGGTCTAGGTGGAACGCCTGCGTCACGAGCACAGCGGACTGCACGCCGAACACGGCGTGCGCACGCGCGCAGGTGTCGTAGGTGCTGTAGCCAGCAGGATCGACGAGGATCGCTTCCGACGGCACGCCCAGCCGCATCGCGGTTTGGCGCATGACCTCTGGCTCGTTGCGGGCAGCGAATCGCCCGTCGCCGCTCATGAGAAGCTGTTGCACTGCGCCGGCGTGATACAGGCGCGCTGCCGCAGCCACGCGGTCATAGAGCACAGCGCTAGGCTGCTGATTGCGCACACCTGCGCCGAACACGATAGCCACCGCGCGCGCGGGCACGTCATCGGCGCGCGTGTAGATGGCTGGCGACGCCCACCAGGACACCGCAACGCGCGTCACGATCAGCGCACCGACGCCGAGCGCAACACTGACGATCAGCAAATGCTTTGCAGCACGTGGCACAAGCTCGAAGTGTAGAAGGTTCAGTTGCGCGCGCAGGGCGCATCCAGCAAAGCGTTAAGCCTTTTCACCGCGAAGGCGCAAAGGACGCAAAGCGCCCTCCCGGTCTTTGTGTCCTTCGTGCCTGTGTGTTTCAAATCTCACTGCGAAGACTTCGACGCCCGTCGACGATGCTGTTGCAAGTTGGCTGGCGTGAAGGCGTGGGGCAGCAGCTCGCCCACTGTAGTGAGTTGGTAAGCACCGTGCTTGTCAGCCACAATCACGACCGTATCCAGCCCAAACTCCGCCATGAATTGTCGGCACGCGCCGCACGGTGTGCCTCCATCGTCGGTGACCACCGCAATAGCGATGAACTGGCGCTCGCCTTCGCTCACTGCTTTCACGTAGGCGGTGCGTTCGCTGCAGATGCCGAGTCCGTAGGAAGCGTTCTCTACATTCACGCCGCAATACACCCGTCCAGATTCAGCCAGCAGCGCCGCGCCCACACGATAGCCAGAGTAGGGCGCATGAGCTGCGCTGCGCGCTTTGTCTGCCAGCGCGATCAGCATCTGGATCGTTTCCTCAGACAACGCCGGCGACGGCGCCAGAGGCGGTGTCGGAGGACGGGCGGGTGTGCGGCTTGGGTTCTTTCTCGCTGGCTTTGTGGGAGTCTTCTTGGACATAAGTCACCTTTGCCTTCACAATGCGGCGGTCCTTCACCTCTAACACTTCGATGCGCAGGTTGCCCCAGTGGAACGCTTCGCCGCTGGAAGGTACCTTGCCGAGCTGGTCGTAGATGAAGCCGCCCAGTGTGTCGCTTTCATCTTCAGGCAGCGCCACGTTCATGAGGCTGTTAACATCGCTGATGTGGATGCCAGCGTCAAAGATGTAGCCCTGCCCGCCGGGCAGTGCGACGAACTCTGGTTCTTCGACATCGAACTCATCTTGAATCTCGCCAACGATCTCCTCCAGGATGTCCTCGATGGTGATTAGCCCCGCCGTGCCGCCGAACTCATCCACCACGATCGCCATGTGGACGCGCGCCTTCTGCAATTCTTGCAGCAGGTCGCTCACAGGCTTGGACTCTGGCGTGAAGAACGCCGGTCGCAGCAACTCGCTGATGGGGGGTGTGCGTTTGTCGCGCAGGCAATGCAGCAGGTCCTTCGCGTAGAGGATGCCGACGATGTCGTCAATCGTCTCACGATAGACGGGGATGCGCGAGTGCCCCGCGCGAATCACCACATCCAGCGCGTGGTCGAAGGGAGCGTTGACCTCCAGCGCCACCACGTCAATGCGCGGCACCATTACTTCGCGCGCCACGGTGTTGCCGAAATCGAGCACGGAGAGGATCATCTCCTTCTCCTCCTCTTCGATCAACCCTTCTTCCTCGCTGGCGTCCACCATGGTCTTGATCTCTTCTTCGGTCACTAGGGCGGGTCCTTCGCGCCTTTGCCCACCCATCGGGATCGCCAGCAGGTTGCTCAGCACCACCGCGAAGCGGACGAATGGCGCCAGCGCAAACTGCACCACCCGCACAGGATGCACCAGCGCCAGCGCCAGGCGCTCGCTATAACGCACACCGAGCGCCTCTGGCGCGAGCCGCCCAACCACGAACAGCACCAGCGCGCTGCTGAACATGAGCGCCGCAAAGGCGCCAGCGCGCGCCCAGCCGCGCTCGCTCAGGAAGGCGTACACAAGCTGTTCGGCATCGTCTATCGTGCTCAGCGTGAGCGCCCCAACAGCGAAGACCAGGCTGATCAAGCTACCGACTTCCGCCGTAGCGAGCAGTTGCCCCGAGTTTTCGGTGAGTTGGCGCACGGCGCGCGCGGAGGCAATGCCTTTCTGTTCCAGCTCGAGCAAGCGCGGGCGACGCATGTTGATCAGCGCGCTGCGCGCCAGGCTGAAGAACGCCCGCCCAGCCATAGCGACGATGGCAACAGCTAACAGTATCGAGTCCTCACGCATAACTGTCGGAGTCACCCCCTGCTGGAGCGGCGTCTTGCGCGTGGGGGCGCTCCATGCGCCGCGCTGGAACGCCGACCACCGTGACGCCAGGTGGCACATCGCGTGTCACGACTGCGCCGGCGCCTGTGCGCGCTCCGTCACCCACGGAGACTGGCGCGACCAGCATAGTGTCGCTGCCGATGAACACATCGTTGCCGATGTAGGTGGGGTGTTTGTGTGTGCCATCGTAGTTGCACGTGATCATGCCCGCGCCCAGGTTGGTGCGCTCGCCGACGATGGCGTCGCCTAAATAGCTGAAGTGTCCCATCGCGCTGTCGCTGCCCAGCGTGCTGTTTTTGATCTCGGCGAAGTTCCCCACATGCGCCCGCCGACATACGCGCGCGCCGCGCCGCAAGTGCGCAAATGGACCAACGTCGGCGTCGTCTTCCACCTGAGCATCTTCGACGACGGAATGGGTGATCACCACGCGATCTCCAATTTGGGCGTTCACCAGCGTGCTGTTCGGTCCTATCACGCAGCCGCTGCCGATGCGCGTGTTGCCGCGCAGGTGCGTGTTCGGCTCGATGCGCGTGTCAGCGCCGATCTGCACATCTGGCTCGATGTAGGTGGCTTCGGGGTGAACTAGCGTGACCCCGTTCAGCATGTGCTGCAGGTTGATGCGGCAGCGCAGCACCGCTTCAGCGAGCGCCAAATCGGCGCGCGTGTTCACGCCCAGACACTCCTCCGCATCTGCGACGCGCCACGCGCGCACGATGCGATTTTCCTGATTCGCGAGCGCGATCAGATCGGTGAGGAAGTACTCTCCATTGTGTGGGTTAGGGCGAACACGTTGCAGCGCATCCCATACCCACGTGCCGTCGAAGCAATACACCCCGGCATTCACTTCGCGGATGGCGCGCTCGTTTTCGCTGCACGCCACCTCCTCGACAATCCCCAGCACGCGGTCGGTAGCGGGCTCGCGCACAATCCGCCCGTAGCCGTGCGGGTTGGGCAGGGTCATGGTCAACACGACGGCTGCCGCGTCGCTCTCAACGCGCATCCGTTGCAACTGGCGCAGGGTCTCGGTGCGGAGCAGCGGCACATCTCCGCAGGTGACCAGCACGTGTGAGGTCGGTGTGCTGCGCGCCTGCATCAGCGCGTGGGCTGTGCCCAGCGGCGGGTCCTGAACAACACACGTGCCGCGCGCCCCTACTAACTCGCGGATGGCTTCCATGCCGGCGCCGATCACGACGGTGATGCTCCCCAGAGGAGCAACTGCGCGCAACACGTGCTCTAGCATGGGCTGCCCGCACAGAGGATGTAACACTTTGGGCAGCGCGGACTTCATGCGAGTCCCTCGCCCCGCCGCCAGGATGACTACTCGCGTATGACTGGAGGGATCGGTGTCTTCCGTCATTCAGGCTAAACAAAAAACGCAGAATCGAGTGTGGATCGCCTCAATTCTGCATCGCCAGGCTGGGGAGGCTGGATTCGAACCAACGATTCCCTGATCCAGAGTCAGGTGCCTTACCACTTGGCCACTCCCCAGCGAACGTCACCTATTCTAGCACAGCGAACGGCTCACGTGAGTTTGTTTGAGTGCGGAAGTCACACTCCCGCACTCTTGGAAGTCACACTTCCGTACTCATGGAAGTCGCACGTCTGCACTCCAGGCGTGGGGCGCCTCACAGGTTGGCGATGAGCGCGTCGGCGAACTCGCTGCAGCGCACTTCTTTTGCGCCTTCCATCAGGCGCGCGAAGTCGTACGTCACGATGCGCTGGCTGATGGTCTTGTCGAGCGCGTGCAGGATGGCATCGGCGGCTTCGACCCAGCCCATGTAGCGCAGCATCATCTCGCCGCTCAAGATGACCGAGCCAGGATTGACTTTGTCCAGATTGGCATACTTGGGGGCGGTGCCGTGCGTTGCCTCGAAGACAGCGTGACCTGTCTCGTAATTGATGTTGCCACCAGGTGCGATGCCGATGCCGCCCACTTGCGCCGCCAGCGCGTCGCTCAAATAGTCGCCGTTGAGGTTGGGCGTGGCGATCACGTCGAACTCATCCGGCCGGGTGAGCACTTGTTGCAGGGTGATGTCGGCAATGCTGTCCTTGATCAGCAACTTGTGCTTCCATTGACCACCGCCGTGCGTGGGCATCAACTTTAGTGCGTCTTCGACTTCGGCGCGCACTTCCGCTTGTTGGCTTTCGGTCATCATGTCGTAGCCAGGCTCGATGCGGCGCGCGTTCTCTTCCACGCTCAGGCTGGGGTCTGCGTCGGCGTTGGCAAGGATCCAGCTCTCGCGCTGGGTGACGATTTGCTGGCGATATTCGCGCTTTGCCAGCGCGTAGCCCCAATCTCGGAAGGCGCCTTCGGTGTACTTCATGATGTTGCCCTTGTGCACGAAGGTGACGCTGCGCCGACCGAACCGCAGGGCGTAGTTGATCGCGGCGCGCACGAGCCGCTCTGTGCCGTGGCGGCTGATCGGCTTCACGCCCACGCCCACGCTTGCGATGTCCTGTCCGCCGAAGCGAATCTTCTTGAACTCTTCGGGCATTTCAGCGCGCAAAAATTGCAACAACTTGAGCGCCTTCTCGCTGCCCGCCTCAAAGTCAATGCCAGCGTAGATGTCCTCTGTGTTCTCACGGAAGATCACCATGTCCACCTTCTCAGGGTGTCTGACAGGCGAGGGCACACCGCTGAAGTATTTGACAGGCCGCAGGCACACGTACAGGTCGAGCATCTGGCGCAGCGCTACGTTGAGTGAGCGAATGCCCTTGCCCACTGGCGTGGTCAACGGTCCCTTGATGCCGACCAGAAATTCGCGGAACGCCTGGATGGTCTCATCAGGCAGCCAGGTGGCGAATCGGCGCACAGACTCTTCGCCGGCGAACACCTCCATCCAGTGAATCTTGCGGCGCTCGCCGTAGCAACTGCGCACTGCGGCATCGAACACGCGCACACTTGCCGCCCAGATGTCTGGTCCGGTGCCGTCGCCGCGAATGAACGGGATGATGGGTTGGTCAGGCACTTGCAAGATGCCGTTCTCGATGGTGATACGCTCGCCCGCGCTGGGCACGGTTGTGGTGGTGTAAGTCGTCATGATTGCAACTCAATGCAAGTGAAGTTCAATTTTGCTGAGGGTGATTCTAACAACGCGCTTGAAGGTCGGCGCGTATACTTGCCGCGCAATGTCTGCCACACCGCCCATCCCCATCACAGTTGCTTACGGCGATGGCATCGGTCCAGAGATCACAGAAGCAGTGCTGCGCGTCCTGGAGGCGGCTGGTGCGCCCTTGCGCTACGACGTGATCGAGGTCGGGCAGAAAATGCAGCAACGCGGCTACCGCGTCGGCATCGCGCCTGAGTCGTGGGATGTGTTGCGCCACAACCCTGCCTTCCTCAAAGCGCCGATCACCACTCAGCTCGGCAAAGGTGATAAAAGCTTCACGGTCACCGCGCGCACTGCGCTGAACCTGTTTGCCAACGTGCGCCCCGTGCGCTCCTACGAGCCGTTCGTAGCCGCCGCATGTCCCAACGTGGACCTGGTGATCGTGCGGGAGAACGAGGAGGACGTGTATGTCGGCGTCGAGTATCAACATACGACGGAGGTGGTGCAGGCGCTCAAGCTGGTCACGCAGCCGGGCTCGGAGCGCATCATTCGCTACGCCTTTGCGTATGCCCGCGCCTACGGCCGTCGCAAGGTGACCTGCATGACCAAAGACAACATCCTAAAGATGGCGGACGGCTTGTTTCATCGCCTGTTCGAGCAAATCGCGGCAGAGTACCCCGACATCCAGGCGGAGCACATGATCATTGACATCGGCGCGGCGCGGCTCGCTACCCAGCCGACGCAATTTGACGTGATCGTGACGCTCAACTTATACGGAGATATTCTTTCAGACGTGGCGGCGCAAGTAGCGGGGTCGGTCGGTCTGGCTGGCTCTGCCAACATCGGACCTGGCGTGGCGATGTTTGAGGCGGTGCACGGCAGCGCGCCCGACATCGCTGGCAAGGGCATCGCAAATCCCTCTGGCTTGCTGATGGCTGCCGTGCAGATGTTGGTGCATCTGGGATTGGCGGATCATGCTGCGCGCATCGAGAACGCCTGGCTGCGCACAATCGAGGATGGCGTTCACACTGCTGACCTGTATCGCCCCGACGTGAGCCGCTGTCAGGTGGGCACGCAGGCTTTCGCCGACGCAGTCATCGCGCGGTTGGGCGAGTTGCCGCGACACCTCAAACCTGCGCTGTATCGCGCAGGTGGGGTGCAAGTGCCGGCTGTTGCTGTGCCTGATGCGGAGCGAACGCTGGTGGGTGTGGATGTGTTCGTGCGCTGGGATGCGAACGGGCGCAACCCCGCAGCGCTGGCGGCGCACTGGCAGCAGGCGCTGCCAGAAGGCTGGCAGCTCACGCTGATCACCAACCGCGGTGTAAAGGTGTATCCCGATGGCTTCCCGGAGACCTTCTGCACAGATCACTGGCGCTGTCGCTGCCTGAGCGCGCGTGCCCCGATCTCCTACGATCATGTGCTGGAGGTGCTGCGCGCTGTGCACAGCGCTGGCTTCGACGTGATCAAAGCCGAGAACCTCTACGAGATCAATGGCGATCGAGGCTACTCGCTAGGTCAAGGCGAGTGAACGCGCTCCACCTTAAAACTCGCTTCCTCGGCTTTATCGGTCGGCGATACAATGGCTATGCGTGTGCAGCGCGCAATGCGCTGTTTGCGCGGAAGGCAACCGCTTGTCTTGAGGAGACTCTAATGGAAGGAGTGGTGAGACCAGTTTACAGCGCGTCGCACGCTTCGTCGCAGCAAGTCACGCGCGCGATTGGCATCGCGGCTGCGGTGATGATCGCGTTCGCGCTTGTGTTGGTGTTCTTTGTTGCTCCATCGGGTGATATTCGTTCAGGCGGAGAGGCACAACGCATCTTCTACTTCCATATCTCGTCCGCGTGGGTTGGTTTCGGCGCCTGGTTGGTGACAGCTTTTTGCGGCATCCGCTATTTGCAAACGCGCGACCTCGCCTGGGATCGCCGCGCACACGCCAGCGCCGAGATCGGCGTGATGTTCATCGTGCTGGTGCTGCTCAGCGGCATGCTGTGGGGACGCCCCACCTGGAACGCCTGGTGGACGTGGGACTTTAAGCTGACGTTGAGCGCGCTGCAGTTCCTGATGTACGTCGCGTACTTAATGTTGCGCAGCGGTATCGAGAACGTGAATCAGCGGGCGCGCTTTGCGTCGGTGTACGGCATCATCGGTGCGCTCACTGTGCCGCTGAACTTTCTGGTCAGCCGCGTGTTGCAAAGCATTCACCCAGCGGTGTTCGGTCCGAGCGTCAACGCCGCGCAGCAGGGCGGCTTTGGCGTCTCCATGGACCGCATGGTGGTGCTGGTCTTCTGCATGGCGGCGGTGACGATGCTTTACGTCTTCTTCTTCCGTTCGCGGCTAGCGCTGCTGGAGCGCGAAGACGCGCTGAGCGCGCGCAAGGCGGCGCTGATCGAGTCGCAGGCGTGAGCATGAGTCTGCTGGAAGATCGCAACGCGGTGTATCTTTTCACCGCCTACGGTGTGTTTATCGGCGGCATGGTCGTATATGCGCTGTCGCTGTGGTGGCGCAAGCGCCAGCTCGACCGCGATGCTGAGCTGCTCGACGAGATCGAGCGCGAGGATCAGGCGCAGAAGCGAGGTTGAACCATGAAGCGTTATCTGAGCCGTTTGCCGTTCCGCTGGTTGGCGCTGGATGCGCTGCTGCTGGCTGGAGCGGTGCTGGTCGGTCAGGTCTGGCACGAGACTTTTGGCGCATGGTGGCGGTTTGTGATCCAGACGGTGGCGGTGGGTGCGCCTTTTGTCGCGGCGGCGCTCGCGCTCGGTGCTTACCCAAGCCGATCGGAGATAGCTGCGGGCTGGCGTCTGCTGTTGGCGGCTGGCGCAGCCTGGTTGGTGGCGATGCCGATCGGGCTGTGGCTGCGCGCGCTGGCATTGAACCAGCCCGCAGTGCTTGTTTCCTTCATGAACGTTTTCTTCCTGATTGGCTTGCTGGTGGTGCTGAGCTGGCGTCTGGTTTGGGTGCTGTGGCATCGCAGGCGCGCGTCGCTGCCTGAGGTTGCTCTTTCTCCTGCGTCTGGGGAGCGCTGTTGAGTGAACACCGTGACGAAAAGAGGGCGCTGCTTTTCAGCAGCGCCCTCTTTCGTCTCAGTTGCGGGAGTAGGATTCGAACCTACGACCTTCAGGTTATGAGCCTGACGAGCTACCACTGCTCTATCCCGCGTCAAGCAACCAAGAATTATATCCAGAAATACGCTTTTGTCAAGAGCAGGCTGCTGAAGTTCAGACATGAGTTGGGACAGGGTGCCGAACCATGGTCAAAAAAGACGATAAAGCGGCGGCAAGAAGGTTCTGCCACGCA
>FWWM01006338.1_pt1 | contig 16762 bp, 19 predicted proteins | sample 2228351 | NCBI WGS metagenome assembly FWWM01 (sample SAMEA103939774, study PRJEB20133) | metagenome | reverse complement strand
ATGCTGGCGCTCGTGTTCGCCGAGATCACCCACGACATCGCCCGCCCCCGCTCCTCGTACGAAAAGTAATCCCCCACCGCGGCAAACACCGCCGGCGTCAGGCACGCCACCCCGAGCCCCGCCAGCGCACGCGCCAGCAGCAGCGGCACGAACCCCGGCGCAACCGCCGAAAATGCCGTCGCAGCCGTCAGCGTGGCCATCCCGGCCACAACCACTGGCTTCCGCCCCAGCCGATCGATGAACGGCCCCGAGAACACCGCCGCCACGCCCCCGGCAATGGCGTACGCCGTCACCAGCAGGCCAGCAACGGCAACCCGCACGCCGAAGTCCTCCGAAATCTCCGGCAGAATCGGCGTGATGATCAGGTTGTTGAACACCACAGCAAACGAGGCCACACACAACAGCGCCAGCACCAGCGTCCGTTGTGACCGTGGCCCCGTAAGCGACACACCAACAGCCTACAGCCGCCCCGCCCTGCCGTCAGTTCAGCAGCTTCAGCAACTCCTTCGTCGCCTCGGCTGCCGCCACCACCTTCGCCCGCTCCTCATCCGTTAGCGGCAGCTCGAACGTCCGCTGGATGCCCCCCTCGCCGAGCTGGCACACCGTCCCGCTGAACACATCCCGGATCCCGTACTCGCCCTGGTGATACACCGAGCACGGGATCAGCCGCCGCTGGTCCAGCAAAATCGCCTCTACCATCGCAATCGTCGCCGCCGAAGGCGCGAAATACGCCGACCCCGTCCTGTACAGCTCCCCGATCTCCGCACCACCCCGCATCGCCCGCGCCACGATCGCCTGCACCCGCTCCGGCGGCAGCAGGTCGGTCAGCGGCACGCCCCCAACCCGCGTCTGCGACACCACCGGAACCATCGTCGTATCCGTGTGCCCGCCAATCACGTACCCGTGCACGTCATTGACCGACACCCCCAGCTCCGCCGCGATGAAATACCGGTACCGGGCGCTATCCAGCGCACCGCCCTGCCCCACAATCCGCTCCCGTGGGAACCCGCTCGCCTGCATCGCCACGTGGCACATCGCATCCATCGGGTTCGAAAAAATGATGATCACCGCGTTCGGCGAGGCCTTCGCCGCCGCCTCCACCTTCGCCCGCACAATCGCCGCGTTCCCGTTGAGCAGCTCTTCGCGGCTCATCCCCGGCTTCCGCGGCGCCCCCGCCGTCACCACCACCACGTCGCTATCCGCCGTCTCCTCCCAGCCATCGGTCGCCACAATCCGGCTCGAAAATCCCTCCCACGGCGCCGCCTGCGATTCGTCCAGCGCCTTCCCGTGGTGCATCGTCCCCGCAAACTGCGGATCGTCCTGCAGCACCACATCACAAATGTCCCGCTCAATCAGGCGCTGCGCCATCGCACCGCCGGTCATCCCGGCGCCGACAATCGTGACCTTCTTCCGAGGCATGGGGCTCCCTGTCTGCCAAAACTTCGCCCGCAAGGCTACCACGCACCTGCCTTACCGGCCCCGCCCCTAACCCTCCCCTCGCGTACACTCGATCCGTGGACCAGGCCCACATCCGCAACTTCTGCATCATCGCGCACATCGACCACGGCAAGTCGACCCTCGCCGACCGCCTCCTCGAGCGCACCGGCACCATCTCCTCCCGCGAGATGGCCGAACAGGTCCTCGACTCCATGGACCTCGAGCGCGAAAAAGGCATCACCATCAAGGCCGCCGCTGCCCGCATGCTCTACCGCGCCGCCGACGGCCACGACTACGAACTCAACCTCATCGATACACCCGGCCACGTCGACTTCGCCTACGAAGTCTCCCGCTCCCTCGCCGCCTGCGAGGGCGCCCTCCTCGTCGTCGACGCCTCCCAGGGCATCGAGGCCCAAACCCTCGCCAACGTCTACCTCGCCATGAACCAGGACCTCACCCTCATCCCGGTCCTCAACAAGATCGACCTCCCCCACGCCGAACCCGACCGCGTCGCCGCCGAGCTCGAACGCGTCATCGGCTTCTCCCGCGACGAAGTCATCCTCGCCAGCGCCAAAGACGGCACCGGCGTCGACCAGATCCTCGAAGCCATCGTCCAGCGCATCCCGCCCCCGCGCGGCAACCCTGCCGCCCCCCTCAAGGCGCTCATCTTCGACTCCAAATACGACGCCTACAAAGGCGTCGTCGCCCACGTCCGCGTCTTCGATGGCGAAATGCGCGGCCGCCGCAACCTCAAGCTCATGTCCACCGGCGCCATCTTCGAGCCCCTCGAATTCGGCATCTTCAGCCCCGGTATGCGCCCGCTCGAAGGCCTTGCCGCCGGCGAAGTCGGCTACGTCGCCACCGGCCTCAAGGACGTCGCCGAATGCCGCGTCGGCGACACCATCACCTGGGCCGACCAGCCCGCCGCCGAACCCCTCCCCGGCTACCGCCGCGCCAAACCCATGGTCTTCGCCGGCATCTACCCCACCGATTCCGACCAGTACCAGGAGCTCCGCGACGCCCTCGCCAAACTCGTCCTCAACGATGCCTCCCTCGTCTACGAGCCAGAATCCTCCGTCGCCCTCGGCTTCGGCTTCCGCTGTGGTTTCCTCGGCCTCCTCCACCTCGAAATCGTCGTCGAACGCCTCGAGCGCGAATACGGCCTCTCCCTCCTCACCACCGCCCCAAGCGTCGAATACCACGTCCAGACCACCGCCGGCGAAGAAATCATCGTCGATAACCCCGCCGACCTCCCCGACCCCTCCCGCATCGCCGTCATCTCCGAGCCGTGGGCCAAGATCGACGTCATCACCCCCAGCCGCTACATCGGCCAGGTCATGGAGCTCGTCACCAGCCGCCGCGGCCAGTTCCTGCGCATGGAATTCCTCGAGCCCGAGAACGAGCGCTCCCCCGGCGAGGCCCGCGTCCTCCTCGAATACGACGTCCCCATGGCCGAAATCCTGGTCGACTTCTACGACCAGCTCAAAGGCTCCACCAGCGGCTACGCCAGCCTCGATTACCAGGTCAAAGAGTACCGGCCCGCCCGCCTCGTCAAGGTCGATATCCTCGTCAACGGCCTCCCCGTCGATGCCCTCTCCGTCATCACCCACGCCAGCAACGCCGAAAAAGTCGGCCGAACCCTCGTCACCAAGCTCAAGGACCTCATCCCCCGCCAGCTCTTCGAGGTCCCCATCCAGGCCGCCGTCGGTGGCAAAATCATCGCCCGCGAGACCATCCGCGCCATGCGCAAAAACGTCCTCGCCAAGTGCTACGGCGGCGACATCACCCGCAAGCGCAAGCTCCTCGAAAAGCAGGCCGAAGGCAAGAAGAAAATGAAGCGCGTCGGCTCAGTCGAAATCCCCCAGGAAGCCTTCATGGCCGTCCTCCGCCTCCGCGACTGACCGCGAAATCACCCCGAAACCTCAGTCTGCTACCCTCCAGCCATCAAGGCCGCCCGGCCGCACCGCGGAGCGCACACCGTGATCAAAGCCTTCGTCCTCATCGTCGTCGACCCGGCCCGCACCGTGGAGGTCTACGAAAAACTCCGCGCCGTCGAAGGCATCTCCGAGGTCTACCAGGTCATGGGCCCCTACGACATCGTCGCCGTTGTCGAGGTCCCAACCCTCACCGACGTGCCCGCCGTCATCTCCCGGCACATCCGCTCCATCGAGGGCATCGAAAGCACCACCACCTGCGTCACCTTCCCCGAGGCCTCCGGCGCCCGCTAGTACGCCAGCTCACGGGCACGCCGCCAGCGCCTCCCGCACGAGCCCGAACAGGCCCCCCGCATCCACGCGCGTCGCCACCCGGCACATGCCCGGCCGGAAGCGTCCCTGCTGCTCCGCCTCGGCCCCATCCCAGGCCCGCCGGTCCACCACCGTCATCCCCCGCGTGAATTCCCCGCGCGTCTCCACCCGCACCTCCGCGAAGCGAAACGCGAACAGCTCCGGCGCAGCCAGCGCCGCCACCGCGCACGGGTCGTGCAGCGGCACCGCCGGCCACCCGGTGAGCTGCTCCGTCGAAGCCCGGTAGTACTCCAGCAGGTCTGCAATCACGCTGGCCGTCCGCGTCCCCACCTGCCGGAACCCCTCGATCGTGCCGGCATCCACCGCCGCCTGCCGCGTCAGGTCCAGCCCGCACATCGTCACCCGTGCCCCCGAGCTCAGCACAATCTGCGCCGCTTCCGGGTCCGCCCAGGCATTGAACTCCGCCGCCGCCGTCACGTTCCCCCACGTCGCCGACCCACCCATGATGCTCAAGCGCGCCATGCTCCGTGCAAACCGCGGCTCCACCCGCATCGCCAGCGCAATGTTCGTGAGCGGCCCCGTGGCAATCACCACCGTGCCCGGGTTCGCCATCACCGTTTCGACCAGGAACTCGATACCATTCCGCGCGATTACCCCGCGGCTTGGCTGCGGCAGCACGGCCCCATCGAGCCCCGTGCTCCCGTGCACCCGCTCCCCTTCCCGCGGCAGTGGCCCCAGCAACGGCCCGGCAGCACCACGCGCCACCGGGATATCCGGCCGCCCAATCAGCTCCAGGATGCGCAGAGCGTTCTCCGTCACACGCCAGGCCGGCGCGTTCCCGCCCACCGTGGTCACACCCAGCAGCTCAAAATGCTGCGCCGCAAGAATCATCGCCACCGCGTCGTCGTGGCCCGGGTCGCAATCCAGGATCGCTTTCGTCCGCATCAGACGCTCCCTATCCGGCCGTGCTGATGAGAAAGCTTAGAAGATCGGCCCCGCCTCCGGCGCCTCCTCATCCTCCAGCCCGAGCAGCTTCGCTGCCTCCAGGTGGCCACTCCCCTGGAGCAGGCGGCGCCGCATCCCGAGCAGCGCGGCCTCGTCCGCGCCCCCGAGCGCCCGCCGCACCAGCTCGAAGAGCGTGCGTGCCGTCACCAGCCCGAACCGGTAGTTCTCGCACGCCCGCACCAGCGGCTCACTCACCTCCCCCTCCCGCTGGTCCGGGTCCTTATCCCGGAACCCATTCGCGATGACCAGGCCCTTCGGTGCCGGCCGCCCGGCGAGCACCTCCGCCTCAATCCGCCGCTGCAGGCGAATGTACGGCCACTCCACCACCTGGTCTGCCCCACTCTCCAGCTCCACGAATACCGTCACCCCCTCCGACTCCGCCACCAGCGGCTCCCCCGGCCCGCCGCTCACCACAAAGCCCAGCTCCTGCAGCGCGCCTGTCACGGCCGCCCTGAACGACGCACCGTCCCGCCAGAGCAGGTCCCGGTGGCGCGCCAGCGCGTCGTGCCGTTCCCGCACCGCCTGCAGCCGCGAGCGCGCGGCCTCCTCCTCCGCAATTGCCTCCTCAAGCTCCGCCTCAACCTGCTCCAGCCCCGGCACTGCCACCGACCGTACCCAGTACGGCGCCGGCTCATCGTCCCCAGCGCCGGCCATCTGCCGGCACGCATCGACCACGGCCTGCGCCAGCTGCGTCCGCTGCGCCCCGTACGATTCCATAATCACCGGGATGAACACCACCCGGCCCCCGAGCACCGTGAACTCCGCCGCGATCGGCACCCCCGATCCCCCGAGCGCGATTACCTGTCCCTGCCGCCGGAACTCCACCTGCCGGTCGTCGAACCACGCCCGCCAGGCCACCTCCTTCCGGTACTCCCGCAGCAGCGCGCTCATCGGGTGATGCTCATCCGCAATGCGCACCGCCTTCCCCTCGCCCGCGCGCAGCCACGGCGCCGACCAGCCCATCCCGGGCGGTGCCGGCAGCCAGTGGTACCGATCGCACCCCTCGAACCCAACGACACCACCCTGGAACGCGTTCGGCCGCCCGAGCACCACCACCAGCCCCCCGGCCTCCAGCAGCCGCTGCGTCTCATCCTGCCGGCGCCGAAGCTGCTCCCCCAGGCCCGCCACCGTGGCTGTCCCCGGCACGTTCAACACCGGCCGCCCGTCGAAGGCCTCGTACTCCTTCCCCTCTTCAATCAGCTCCCGCACCACCCGGTCGATGCTCGCCGGGTCAATCACCACCACGTCGTAATCGTTGTAGTTCGGCGCCGTCACCGGGTTGTAGTTATCGATCGCCACATTCGGCAGCGGGAAGCCGATGCTCAGAATTCGCATGCTCCCTCCCCATCGAGAATCGGCCGCAGCCGTGCCCGCAGCGGCCCGGCCAGCTCCGGCCGCCACATCGCCGCCGCCACATTCGCCACGATATACCCGAGCGGTCGCCCCGTGTCGTACCGCGTCCCCGCAAACCGCAGTGCCGAAACTGGCTCCCCGGCCGCAATTTGCCGTGCGATTGCATCCGTAATCTGCCGCTCACCGTTCTTTCCCGGCGGCGTCGCGTCGATGTGTTCCAGCATGCTCGCCGAGAGCACATACCGCCCCACAATCCCCAGGCGCGAGGGCGCCTCCTCCAGCCGCGGCTTCTCCACCACCCGCCGCAGCCGCGCCGGGTTGCCGTCATCCACCGGGTCCACGATCCCGTACTGCGGCACATCGGCGTCCGCCACCTCCTCCACCGCGATCACGGAACCGCCCGTCGCGTGGTACGCCTCCACCAGCTGCGCCGTACACGACCGCTCGCCCAGGATCACATCGTCCGGGAACAGCAACGCAAACGGCCGCCCCTCAATGAACTCCCGCGCACACGCCACCGCGTGCGCAATCCCCAGCTGCCGCGGCTGGTACACCGCATGGAACTCAGCCTTCCGCGCAATCGCAGCCAGCGAATCCGCCAGCGCCTGGTTCCCCGTCTCCCGCAGCGCACTCTCCACCCGCGCGCCAGCCCGGAAGTGCTCCAGGATCGACTCCTTCCCCTCCGCAATCACGAACACAATTGTCGTAATCCCCGCCTCCACCGCCTCATCAACGCAGTAGTCCACCAGCGGCCGGTCCACCACCGGCAGCATCTCCTTCGGCACCGCCTTCGTCGCGGGTAGCATCCGCGTCCCAAGGCCCGCCGCGAGAATCACCGCCGTCGTCACTGGCTCCGCCATCTCGCCCCCATCCTAGGCCGTACCATCGTTACCGGATATACAGAACACGCGTCCCTTGCTAGCATGTGAAGCTGTTCCAATCTCACGCGGGGAGAAGTTTGAGGAGACGACCTAAGGTTCCACCACGGCCGGCACCGCCGGAGCCCCGGATCAACGAACGCATCCGCGTTCCGGAAGTCCGCCTCATCGACGAAGAGGGCCGCCAGATCGGCATCGTCAAGACCTCCGAGGCACTCGCGATGGCCCGCCAGCGCGACGTCGACCTCGTCGAGGTCGCCGCCCAGGCCAACCCTCCCGTCGCACGGCTCATGGATTTCGGCCGCTTCAAATACGAACAATCAAAGAAAGAGCGCGAGGCCCGCAAGCACCAGCAAAACGTGCAGCTGCGCGAGGTCCGCATGAAGCCGAAAATCGACGACCACGATATCGACTTCAAAACACGGACCGCCGCCAAGCTCCTCAAAGAGGGCGATAAGGTCAAAATCACGGTCATGTTCCGTGGCCGCGAAATTACCCACCCCCAAATCGGGAAGGCACTCATCGACCGCGTCGTCAAGAGCCTCGAGCACATCGCCTCCATCGAAAAGGAGGCAACCCTCGAAGGCCGCCACATGACGGTCATCCTCGCACCCGACAAGAAAAAGCTCGCCGCCCTCGCCAGGGCAGCAGCCCAGCAACAGGCCCAGGGCGCTGCACCAGGCGATGAGGACGACGAAGCCGTCGCCGCCGCCGCAGCGGCTGCACCGGTCGTTGGCGATTCCGCCGATGACGACGACATCGACACCGGCGCCGACGACGCCGAAGGAGACGAAGATGCCGAAGCTTAAGACCCACAAGGGCGCCGCATCCCGCTTCCGCGTAACCGGCGGCGGCAAGATCATGCGCATGTACGGCAGCCGCAATAACTTCCGCCGCAAGAAGCGCGGCGCCGTCAATGCCCTCTACAAGCGCACCGTTCCCCTGGCACAGGCACAGGTCGGGCGGGTTCGCCGCCTCCTCGGCGGCCAGGCCTGAACCTAACCCCGGAGGATTCCCATGAGCCGCGTTAAGCGAGGCGTCACCGCCCACCGCCGTCACAAGAAGGTCCTCGCCCTCACCAAAGGCCACGCCGGCCAGCGCCACCGCCTCTTCCGCCGCGCCAACGAGAGCATGCTCCATGCCCTCCGCTATAGCTACGAAAACCGGCGCGACCGCAAGGGCGATTTCCGCGAGCTGTGGATCATCCGCATCAATGCTGCAGCCCGCCTCAATGGCCTCTCCTACAGCCGCTTCATCGGCGGACTCAAAAAGGCCGGCATCGAACTCGACCGCAAAGTCCTCGCCGACCTCGCTGTCACCCGCCCCGACGCCTTCGCGCGTCTCGCCGAACAGGCGCGCCTGGCGCTCGCCTCCTAGCGCAACCGTCCCCAAAGTCCAGCGCAGGCGGCCGCATCCGCGGCCGCCTGCTTACGTCCCGGTGTGCCCCCGGCGCCCCACCATGCCAACCGTCGCGCCTACTTCCCCGACCACGTCAGCGTCGGCAACCGGCTAAACCCAAGGGCGTACACCGCGATGCCCAGCCCCGCCAGCACCGCGAAATCCACCCCGTAGCCGATGAACCCCTCGCTCCCCGTCGCATAGGTCGCGAGTTGCAGCGCATCGACCGCATACGTCAGCGGATTCACGTACGCCAGCACCTTCATCCACGCCGGCAACCCCTCCACCGGGAAAAACGCACCAGAGAAAAACAGCAGCGGGAACAGCGCCAGGTTCATCACCAGGTGAAACCCCTGCATCGAATGCACCCGCGTCGCCAGCGCCTGCGCCAGCCCCGTCAGCATCAGGTTCAGGAGCACCACCGCCCCCAGCGCCAGCCCCAGGCCCGCCGCCATCCCGTGCTGCCAGCCAAAATCCACGAACGGCGCCGCCACCAGCAACACCACCAGCGCCTGCCCCACCCCGATGAACAGGGCCGCCAGCGACTTCCCCAGCATGAGCGTCCGCCCGTCGTGCGGGCTCGAAAGCAGCAGCCGCAGCACCCCGCTGTCCCGGTCGCGGTAGTACGACGCCGAAGAAAACGTCGAGGAGAACACCGACGTCATCACCACCGTCCCGGCAACCAGGTACGCCGTGAAATTCCCCGCCGGCAGCCGCGATGGCTCCAGCCCGTGCGACACCCCGTTCCCCAGGAACACCAGGAACAGCAGCGGCGTCAGCACCGACGAGTAGAGCTGCGACCGCGAACGTGCCACTGCCCACAGGTCCCGCGCCGCAATCGCCCACGCCACGGCCGCCGCCCTCACGCCTTCACCCTCCGTCGCACGTGCTGGAAGTACGCATCCTCCAGCGACGCCTCCTCGATTTGGACCGACCGGATCGCGGCCCCCGCTGCCTCGAAGAGCCGCGGCGCAAGGCCCGCAGCATCATCCGTCGTCACCAGGATCACGCCGTTCGCAACCGTCACCGCACCTTCCCCCGCGACAGCCGCCAGCCGCGCGGCCGCCTCCTCGCCCGCCCCTTCGGCCAGCTCGATGCGTACCGCCTGGCGCCGAAGGTTTCGCTTCAGCTCGGCCGGCGCCCCCGTTGCCACCACCAGACCATCCTGCACGAACGCCACCCGGTCGCACACCGCGTCCGCCTCGTGCAGGTCATTCGTGGCCAGCAGCACCGTTGCCTCCCCGCGTTCCTCCAGCACGCACGCCCACAGGAGCCGCCGCTCCTCCGGGTCCACCCCCGTCGTCGGCTCGTCCAGTAACAGCAGCCGCGGCCGATGCAGCAGCGCTCGCGCCACTTCCAGCCGACGCCGCATCCCGCCCGAAAGCGTCCCGATGGCCTCTTCGGCCCGCTCGGCAAGCCCGAATCGACCCAGCAGCGCCCGTGCCCGCGCCTCCGCCTCCGCCCGCGTCACGCCGAACAGCCGACCCGCGAAGCGCAGATACTCCGACGGCGTCATCAGCGGGTCCGAGGCATTCTCCTGGAACACCGTCCCGATCAGGCCACGCGTACCGCGCGTGGGCGGCGCCCCATAGATCCGCAGCGTCCCCTCCGCCGGTGCCTCCGCCCCAGCCACCAGCGCCATGAAGGTGCTCTTCCCGCTCCCGTTGGGGCCGAGGATGCCGAAAACCGTTCCCGCTGGCACATCGAGGCTGAATCCATCCAGCGCAAGCCGCTCGCCGTACGCCCGCCGGATGCCGCGCGCCTCGACCGCCGTTGCCATCAGCCCCAGTGTGACACGCCCCCGGGCCGCAATCGAGTGATGCGTGCATCCCCGCCCATCGAGCCCCGGGCCCCCCTTACGACTCCACCACCAGCATCGCGACCAGCTGCTGCATCACGAGCAGCGCCAAAATCGCCATCATGGGCGAAAGGTCGATCATCCCGGCCCGCGGCATCACCCGCCGGAACGGGTCGATGATCGGCTCCGTCACCCGGAACAGCAGTTGATACAGGGGCCCGTTCTGGTCCACTGGCAACCAGCTCAACAGCGCCCGCGCGATAATCGCCCAGGTCAGGATGTTCAGCCACGTAAACGTTAGCTGCGCAACGTACGGATTGATGGCAGGCCCCCCAGCGTCGCTCTTTCCAGCTTAGCAAATCGGCACGTTACGCTTCCGTCACGAGGCCACCGTCACCCGCCGCACCACCTCCATCATCACGTACAGCAGCACGATCACCACCAGCCCCGAGAAGTCGATCATCCCCGTCCGCGGCAACACCCGCCGCACCGGTTCCAGCAGCGGCTCCGTCACCCGGTACAGGAAGCGCGCCACCTCGTTGTCCTGCGAAACAGGGAACCAGCTCAGCAGCGAACGCAGGAAGACCGCCAGGATCAGCAGCCACAGGAACAGGATGAAGATCTGCGCCACCGACTCGTTCATGCCGGCCCCCCGAGCTCCACGGCTCGTGCATACGCCGCCCGTACCGCCTCGATCACTGCGGCCCGCACCGCCCCCTTCTCCAGCTCGAGCAACCCCGCTGCTGTCGTTCCCGCCGGCGACGTCACCATCGCCCGTAGCTCGGCGGCCCCCTTCCCGCTCTCCTGCGCGTACTGCGCTGCCCCCAGGAACGTCTGCACCACCATCTCCTCCGCCTGGGCCCGGGGCAGCCCGACCGCGACCGCACCCTCCACCAGCGCCTCGATGAACAGGAACACGTACGCCGGCCCGCTGCCGCTCACGGCCGTCGCCATGTCGATCTTTCGCTCATCATCGACGTACAGCTCCCGGCCCACCGCACCCAGCAGCAGCCGTGCAATGCTCCGCTGCTCCACCGTCACGCCTGGCGCCGCCGTCCACGCCGTCATCCCCGCGCGGATGGCGGCCGGCGTGTTGGGCATCGCCCGCACCACAAACGGGTGGTCGAACGCCTGCTGGATGGTGGCGATCCGGACCCCCGCCATGATCGACACGATCAGCGCCCCCGGCCGCACACGCCCCTTCACGCTGGCCAGTTCCTGCGGCTTCACTGCCAGCACCACCAGTCCCGCGTCACCCATCGGGCCGAAGTCCTGGGTCGCCTCAATACCGTACGCAGCGCGCAGCTGCGTACGCCGCGCCTCCACCTTCTCGATCACAGTCACATCACCCGCCTCGAACACCGCCCGGTCGAGCGCCCCCGCGAGCAGCGCCTCACCCATCACGCCCCCGCCAACGATCGCGACCTTCATCCTCGCTCCCCGAACAGCGCCCGCCCAATCCGCACCATCGTCGCCCCTTCCTCAATCGCGACTTCGAAGTCGTCGGTCATCCCCATCGAGAGCTCCGCCAGCCCGTGCCGCTCAGCCAGCTCCCGCAGCGCCCGGAACACGGGCCGCACCTCCTCCGGGTCCGCCACCCTCGGCGCCACCGTCATCAGCCCGCACAGCCTCACCCCGGCCAGCTCCCGAGCTCGCGCCACGATCGCCCCAACCTGCTCCGGGGCCTCTCCAACCTGCTCCGGGGCCACGCCAAACTTCGTCGCCTCGCCGGCAACGTTTACCTCCAGCAGCACCGGCTGAACGGGCGCCGCTGCACGGTCCACCATCTCTAGCAGACGCAGCGAGTCGATGCCGTGGAGTATAGCAAAGCCCCCGCCGGCGACTGCCCGCACCTTGTTCGATTGCAGGTGCCCAATGAGGTGCCACACCGGCCGCGGCAGCCCGCGCTCCTTCGTGGCCTCGGCCACCGCCGCCATCTTGCCCAGCGCCTCCTGCACCCGGTTCTCCCCGAAGTCCACCTGCCCGTGCGCCAGCGCCGCAATCACTGCCTCCGCCGGCTGCCCCTTGCTCACCGCGATCAGCCGCACCTCGCCCGGGTCCCTCCCGGACCGCTCGCACGCCAGCGCGATTCGCTCGCGAACCGCTGCGAGCCGTTCGCCGATCCCCCCGGCGCTCACGCCCATCCTCACGGCAGGTCCGGCGGGTGACGCGCCTCCCAGGCGCCACGCGCCACCACCGCCGCCACCACCACCCCCAGGAGCGCCAGGCCCAGCCACGCCGAGACCAGGAACGCCCAGAGAATCAGCACGAACCCCAGGATCGCACCGAACAGCAGCCCCAGCGGCAGCGCCAGCGCCTTGAACACCACCCAGATGATGATCAGCGTCTCCTTCCACGACCCCGGCGGCGGGTCCTCCGGCGGCGTGCTCGGCCCGTAGTAAAACCCCATGCCCAGAGTGTACCCCTACCTCCCGGTCCGCGGCGCCACCCATGCACGAGGGGCGGGGACACCGGCTGTCCCCGCCCCTCGCCTTCGGCCTGCTCTCTCCCGCGACCGAATCAGCCGCACTTGTTGTAGAAGCAGTTGTGGCACACCAGGCAGCCCTCCGCGTAGTACAACACCGCACCACACTCCGGGCAGCCCACGCCGCTCGCCACCGCATCGCTGTGCAGCTTCGCAGCCACGCTCGGCAGCGTGCTCTCCACCACCAGGTCCGGCGGAATGAGCGCCGGCTGCGCGGCCGCCTTCGAACCACCGAACTTCAGCTCCAGCCACCGGAAGACATAATCCACGATGCTCGTCGCGATCGGGATCTCCTTGTTGCTCGTCGGCCCACTCGGCTCGAACCGCGTGTTCTTCAGCTTCGAGGCCAGCTCCGAAAGCGGCACGCCGTACTGCAACGCATAGCTCGTCAGCATCGCCACCGTGTCCATCAGCCCCGAAACGGTCGAGCCCTGCTTCGAGACATTGATGAACACCTCGCCCGGCGTCCCGTCCTCGAACAGGCCAACTGTCATGTACCCTTCCTGCTCGCCAACCCGGAACTTGTGCGTGATCGCCTGCCGTTCATCCGGCAGCCGCCGCCGCACCGGCCCGGCCGCCTGCGCCACAATCGCCTGCGCCGCCTCCACCGCCTTCTCGGCGTCCGACTTCTCCGCGTGCTTCAGCACCTGGAACTCGCGCGACCCATCCCGGTAGATCGTGATCCCCTTGCACCCCGTGCGATACGCCAGCTCGTACGAGATCCGCACATCGTCGATCGTCGCCGAATTCGGGAAGTTGATCGTCTTCGAGACGGCGTTGTCCGTGAATTCCTGGAACGCTGCCTGCATGCGCACGTGCCACTCCGGCGCAATCTCATGCGCCGTCACGAACACGTCCTTCACCCACTGCGGCACCTCCGGCCGATCGGCCAGGTGGCCCCCCTCGGCCAGGAACCGCATCAGCTCCTCGCTGTAGAACCCTTCCGCGCGGGCCACCGCTTCGAACTGCTCGTTCACCTCCGTCAGCTCCGTCCGCTTCGTCGGGTCATTCTTGTCCAGGTAGTGCGAGCGAATGAACGCCAGCGCGAACACCGGCTCAATCCCACCCGAGCAGTTCGCGATAATGCTTAGCGTCCCCGTCGGCGCAATCGTCGTCCTGGTCGCATTCCGCATCGGGCGCGGCCCCTCCGCACCCCGCGGCCCGTACAGCGAATCCGCCCAGTCCGGGAAGTTCCCGCGGACGCGCGCCAGCTGCTCGCTCGCCGCATCCGCCTCCTTCTGGATGAACGCCATCACCTCCCGCGCCAGCTGCAGCGCCGCCTCCGAGTTGTACGGGATGCGCAGGTCGATCAGCATGTCCGCCCAGCCCATCACCCCGAGCCCAATCCGGCGAATCGCGTGCGACGTCTCCGCAATCTCCGGGATCGGGTAGTTGTTCATCTCGATCACGTTGTCCAGCAGGTGCACGGCCCGCCACACCGTCGTCTTCAACCGCTCGTAGTCCACCCGCTTCGCACCGGGCGCCCCCGTCGTGAACTGCTTCAGGTTGATCGACCCCAGGTTGCACGAGTCGTACGGGTACAGCGGCTGCTCCCCGCACGGGTTCGTCGATTCCACCGGCCCCCGCTTCGGCACCGGGTTCGCCCGGCTCGCATTGATCCGGTCGATAAAAATCACCCCCGGGTCGCCGTTCTTCCAGGCGTTGTGCACCATCTTCTCCCACACCTCCCGCGCATCCCGCTTCCCGATCGGCTCCCCCGTTTGCGGGTCGATGATGTCGTACGTCGTCCCCGCCTCCAGCGCCTGCATGAAGGCCTCCGTCACCGCGACGCTGATGTTGAAGTTCGTCAGCGTCACCATGTCCGCCTTCATCTCGATGAACTCATCGATGTCCGGGTGGTCCACCCGCAGGATCCCCATGTTCGCGCCGCGGCGCGTGCCCCCCTGCTTGATAGCCTCCGTCGCCGCGTCAAACACCTTCATGAACGACACCGGCCCGCTCGCCACCCCCATCGTCGTCTTCACCTTCGCGTTCGCCGGCCGCAGCCGCGAAAACGCAAAGCCCGTGCCGCCACCCGACTTGTGGATGATCGCCGTCTGCTTGATCGCCTCGAAAATCCCCTCGATCGAATCCGGCACCGGCAGCACGAAGCACGCCGAAAGCTGCTGCAGCTCCCGCCCCGCATTCACCAGCGTCGGCGAATTCGGCAGGAAGTCCAGCGACGCCATCAGCCGGTAGAACGACTCCTCCGCCGCCGCCCGGTCCGACTCCGTCCCGCCGAATCGAAGCTCCGCCTCCGCCAGGTTCCGCGCCACCCGCCGGAACACCTCGTCCGGCGTCTCCACCGCATCGCCCTGCTCGTTCCGCTTGGCAATGCGCCGCTCAATCACCACCTTCGCATTGTGCGAAAGCTCCGCAGGGCGAAACTCGCCCCCAAGTCCGGCAAGGTCGATCGTCGTCGTGACCATTGGGCTCCTCCCATTCATTCGGCCCGCGGGGCGGGACCGTAGCATACGAACAAATGTACGAATTGGCTAGGGGCTCCAGCGGCCTGTACCCGCCGGAGCCTCCGCTTCGTCGTTTCGCCGAAGAATCGGCTCCCCCAGGCGCGTCCTCCCCAGCACCAGCGCACGGCCCGTGCCGTCCGCCACCTGCGCCGCCAGCAGCGTCGTCAGCCGTTCGGCTGCCGCCGCAGGCCCCAGCTCCTCGCCCATCGCGGCCAGCTCCTGGGGCCGCACCACCCGCATCGCCAGCAGGTATGCCTTCTCCGAAAGCAGCAGCCCACCAACGTCTGCATCGCCATCCGCAGTCGTGCGGATCGGCACCCGCGCAAGGCTCGCGTGCACCTCCCAGATCTTCATCGCGGCACCGCCGCCTGCTCACCGGTCCGGGCCATCGCCTCCCGGCCCTCGCGCGCAGCCCGCAAGTCGGTCGGCTCCGGATCCGGGAGGGCCAGTTGCAACGTCCGCTCCTCGAACGTCGGCACGCGCCCTGTCTCGAGCTGCTCCACCGCCTCCTTCAACGATTCGATGTCCGCGAAGGCCCGGTACACCGATGCGAACCGGATGTAGGCGATGTGGTCCAGCCGCCGCAGCGCGTCCATCGCAAGCTCTCCCACAACCTGCGATGGCACCTCCGCCCGGCCGTCCGCCATCACCTTCGCTTCAATCTCCGACACAATTTGCTCGAGCTGCCCGACCGAGATGTTCCGCTTCGCACACGCCGCACGCAGCCCCCGGAGCAGCTTCTCCCGCGAAAACTCCTCCCGCCGCCCGTCGCGCTTCACCACCTGCACGGTCGAAATCTGCACCAGCTCCACCGTCGTGAACCGCTCCCCACAGCGGATGCACTGCCGCCGCCGCCGGATCCCGTCATCCGTCGACCGGCTGTCCGTCACCCGCGAGTCCCGGTAGTGGCAGTAAGGGCAGCGCACCGCGACATAAACTCCTTAACCGTGTAGGCGCCTTCGCAGTTCCCCGCGCGGCGCACCGCGGATAATGTGCCAATATCTGGTGCCTGTCAAGGGGCTACCTACAAGATCTTGTGTCCAGCTCCTACGCTCACCGCCCCACTCCGCGGCCACCGCGCGCGCCAGCCCAGAAGTCGCACCCGGGCGAGTCCGTCCACGGGTGCAGCACGCCGCTCCCCGGGTGCAGGCACGTGCCACGCCCCAGCTCGCCATCCTCTACGAACTCCCGGCAGCCGCCGCATACCCGCGACAGCGCTGCCGGCCGCCCATTCCCGCCGCCCCACGCCTCTTCCCGCCCAATCGGCCAGCCAACGCCCTCGTCGTCCCCGGCCGCAGCCCACGGCTCCCCGCCCGCGAGCGCAGCCCAGTTCCCACTAGCGTCGAGCCGCCGACGCTGCCGCCGCTCCGCCTTCCTGCTCCGTCGCCGTCCCACGTCCCGAGCGTACCCGGCGCCGGTCCCCGCTGCCAGCCGCCGGCGCCGGCCGCTCGCTGCGTGCCCCTACGCCGCGGACCGCCTCCGGCGGTCCACCGCCACCGGCAGATTCACCTTCCGTCGCTCCCAGGCGAACCGCCCCGAGGTCTCGCGCAACTGCTGCGCCAGCCCCTGCATCTCCTTTGCCGTCGCGTCCAACCGCAGCGCGTGCGCCGTCAGCTCCTCCGTCGATGCCGCCACCTGCTCCGCCGCTGCCGAGTTCTCCTCGCTCGTCGCGGCAACCTGGATCACCGCCTGCC
>FWWM01010258.1_pt1 | contig 16763 bp, 14 predicted proteins | sample 2228351 | NCBI WGS metagenome assembly FWWM01 (sample SAMEA103939774, study PRJEB20133) | metagenome | reverse complement strand
GAGTTTTTATCTCGCGATTTTAAACAAAGTTGATCCGACGCCTGTTAAACCGATTGAATATCTTAAATCTGAACTTGCGAAATTGTAAAAGTTTTATTGTGAACTTGTTTGAATTTTTAAAACCTCGTTCATGCTACCCGTTCTATAGCCCTCGAGGTCAAGTGTGATATATATAAAACCGAGATTTTTGAGTTCTTCAACGACTTTAATTCTAAACTCATCATCGAAAAATTTTTTAAATTCATCTTTTCCAGTCTCAATTCTTACTGTGTTTTCATCTATGTATCTGACGCGGACGATTTTCAAACCCAACTTTCTTAAAAATGATTCTGCCTTGTCAATTTTTTTCAATTTTTCTCTATCGATGGGAAGTCCATAAGGAAATCGGGATGATAGACATGCAAAGGATGGCTTATCCCAAGTTGGAAGTCCAAGCATTCGGGAAAGTTCGCGGATTTCTTTTTTAGTTAATCCCGCTTCAAGAAGCGGTGAACGAACATTGTTTTCTTTTACAGCAATTAGACCGGGTCTATAGTCGCCAAGATCGTCAACATTTGTTCCATCCGCAATCCATTTGAGCTTTTCTTCGATGGCGACTTCTTTTAATTTTGAGAATAACTCTGTTTTGCAATAATAGCATCTATCCGGTGGATTTTCAGAAAATTTAATATCGTCGGTTTCTTTTGTTTCGACAATTTTATATCTAATTCCGATCATTTCCGCAAGTTTTATAGCCTCGTTTAACTCATCTTCTGGATAAGTATCTGATCTACCTATAACTGCTATAGCCTTGTTTTGTAGGATATCGTAAGCAACTTTTGCAAGCAGTGTGCTATCGACTCCTCCGGAAAAGCCGATAACAACGGAGCCCATCTCTTTGAGGATTTCTTGAAGTTTGATGTATTTATCGTGAAGCGTCATTTTTTCTCTTTTTTGATTTTAATTTTTGGAGCAAAAACTTTTTGGTTTCAGCGATGGGCATTTCTTTTCCTGTCCAAAGTTCAAATGATTTTCCCGCTTGTAAAATTAACATATCGATCCCGCTTACAACTTCTGCGCCTTTATTTTGGGCAACCTTTAATAATTTTGTCATCGGTGGGTTGTAAACAAGATCATAAACGATTTGAGCTTCATGGAAAATCTCATCACTTTGAACTGGCAAATCGTTTATGTTTGGATGCATTCCAATTGGGGTTGTATTAACTATTAACCGAGACGATTTAATATCTCCGGCTATCTCTGGAAAGAAGAATTCTTTTATTTCAAAATTTTTATATCCTAAGACTTGAGAAAAATATCTCGCTATTCCCTCCGCCCTTGAAATGTTTCTATTTGCGATGACAATTCTTTCAGGTTGAAAGTTCGTTATAAGCGAGTAGATAACCGCTCTCGCGGAGCCACCGGCTCCGAAAATGAATACAGGCGCATTGGAGATAATTTCTTTGTATTTTTTGATTGATTCAGTGAAACCAAAAACATCGGTGTTGTATCCAATTAACCTCTGATTATCGTTTACAATTGTATTTACTGCACCGATTATTCGTGCCTCTGGTGAGACATCATTTAAATTTGCGATAACTGATTCTTTGTGTGGGATTGTCACATTTACTCCCGTTATTCCGAGAGCAATTATACCTCTTAATGCATCTCCCAAATTTTCGGGAAGGACATCGAAGGTCAGGTATTTGTAATTTAGCCCAAGGAGTTCAAATGCGAAATTATGTATCAGAGGAGAAAAAGAATGAGAAATGGGATGTCCAATAAGACCGACTATTTTAGTTTCAGAATTTATCTCCATAGCCCCCTTTGAAAATTTTAATTCTAAAATTTATCGAATTACTTCTTTATCCATTTTCTAAGGTGTTTTTTGTATTCCGGAAACTCTTCCTCAAATATCTCGATCTTCGAGCTGTCGAGTTCAAATGCTTTTGCGAAATATTTCCCCGCTTCATCTATCATATTTGCTAAAAGGAACAATCTTCCAATTTGGTAATACGGTTCGGGATAATCCGGGTCGATTTTCAAAGCGTTGTAATAGGCGTGTGCTGCCTCTTGATATTTGCCAAGTTGTTCGTATGTCATCCCAGCACCTACCCATAGGCTTGGGTTATTCTCATCCAATTTTATCGCCATCATATAGCTTGATAAGGCTTCGCTAAATTTTCCGATTTCGTATTCAACCTCTGCCTTCGCTTCCCACAAATCCGACACCTTTGGGTTAAAGTTAACAGCGGTTGTATAATCAGCGAGAGCTCTTTTATAATTTCCGATGGCTTCGTAACAATTTCCACGCGCGTAATAGGCGACATAATTTTCTGGGCTTAATTTTATCAATTGATTATAATACTTGATCGCCTCTCGATATTGTCCAAGTTTTGCTTTTATATTTCCGATGTAAAAAAGCGCTACCTCTGAATTTTCTTGATGGTTTAAAAGTTGCTTAAAAGTATCAAGCGAATCGGCATATCGACCGATTTTAAATAGCAGTTCACCTTTTAATTCCAAAGCATTTATAAAGTCTTCCTTTATCACAAGAGCCATATCCAAACTTTCGATGGCTTTTATGATTTGACCTTTCTTTGCGAGAGCGTAGCCTTTTTTATACCATAACTCGTAGTTATAAGGATCTATTTCGAGCGATTTTTCAACCGCCTCAATTAAGTTGTCGTAATCTCCCATTTTTTCGTAGCAGTTTGCAAGTTTGATGAGCTCATCGTTGTTACTTTGTCCCGTTTCTATTATTTGCTTCAGAATCTCTGCAGATTGGCTGTATTTACCTGTTTTCTCAAGCAGTTCCGCCTTGATTCGAAGTAAATCTATATTTCCGGGTTGGAGTTCGATTGCCCTTTCTATACATTCGAGTGCTTCTTCTAACTGGTCCATATTTTCAAATGTTATCGCCATATTTGCCCAGGCTTCGGGCTCATTTGGATTTAGCATAAGAGCCTTATGGAAGGAAAGCAGGGCTTTGTCATATTCTGCCATATTATTTAAAATCACTCCACGCCTTATCCAATAATCCGATGAATACGGGAAAAGAGCGATAAGCTTTTGTATGTGGGAAAGAGCCTTTTCATAATTGCCCGATATCATATAAAGTTCGATAAGTTCTTCGACGATTTCGGTGTTCATATAGGCGCCTTCGGAGTTCCTTAGAAGTTCCTCGTATTGTTTTATTTTATCTTCAATTTTTTCCTTTTCTGGATATTCTTCGAATTCATCTCTGTCCTCAAAGTCCCTGTAGTCCATTCTTTTTAGTGAGGATTTTTTTACCGGTTTAAAATCAAAATAAACAAAAATTTCAAATCAAGCAAATAAAAAATAAGCGGGCTAAAAGCCCGCTTTTGGGTTTAATCGTGCAAGGATTCCAGATACCTTACCGCATCAAGCGCAGCCATACAGCCCGTTCCAGCTGCGGTTACAGCCTGACGGTATACTTTATCTGCCACATCCCCAGCTGCAAATACCCCGGGAACGCTTGTTTGAGTTGAACCAGGCTTTGTGATTATATATCCTACTTCATCCATTTCAATTTGGCCCTTGAAAATTTCGGTGTTTGGTTGGTGCCCAATAGCTATAAATAAACCATCGCACTTATAATCCGTTGTTTCTCCAGTTACAACATTTCTTAATCTTACGCCCGTTACTTTCTTTTGCTCAACATCGTAGACTTCTTCGACGACTGAGTTCCAAATGAAAGTTATTTTCGGATTTTTCATCGCCCGCTCTTGCATTATCTTAGATGCTCTTAGCTTATCCCTTCTATGAACTATGGTTACCTTACTTGCATATCTTGTCAGGAAAAGTGCCTCTTCCATTGCTGTATCTCCACCTCCGACCACGACGACTTCTTTATCTTTGAAAAAGAAGCCATCACAAGTAGCACACGCAGAGACGCCGAACCCACGTAGCTTTTGTTCTGATTCAAGCCCAAGCCATTTTGCGGAAGCACCTGTTGCGATAATTACAGCGTCAGCGGTATAAAGGTCTTCATCAGCCCAGATTTTAAATGGTCTTGTGGAGAAATCAACCTTTGTCACATCAAGCATCTCAAGTTTAGCTCCAAATCTTTCCGCTTGTTCACGCATTAATTGCATAAGTTCGGGTCCTTGAATTCCCTTCGGGAATCCAGGGAAGTTCTCAACCTCGGTTGTAAGCATAAGTTGACCACCAGGTTGTGAGCCTTCAAATACAAGCGGATCAAGCCCAGCACGTGCAGTGTAAATTGCAGCTGTTAATCCAGCAGGTCCAGAACCAATGATAATGACTTTTCTGTGTTCAATTGGTTGCATCTTCGATCACTCTATTTTTGTTTTACATATTCTTGAGTTTATTTATCATTTGTGATATCTTCAAGTGTATCTTCAGTCATAAGCATAAGGCTAATTAACCATGCGACATTGGGAATTAAGATAATTAAAAATGCAGATATACCACCTTTCAGTCCCATGATGATAGCAAGTATAAGGATGTAAGTCAATAAAATTAACCATAATATCTTTTTCATTGCCTTCCACTAACTTCTATTTTTAAAATTCTTGTCTCAAGTCAAACGAAAGTATTGACCATGTGGCTGTTATGATAATGGCTGAAAAACAACAAGTAATTTGATCATCCACTTTATAAGTTCTCTTCTCTGTCTTGTCCCTTTCCACTTTTTCGTATAACTCTGTTACCTTCTCATAAAGTTTTGCAAGTATTTCTGCCTTGCTTTTCTCCGTCTTTTCATAAAGTTGGTCAAGCCTTTGCGAGATAAAGGTAAGCCTCTCCTTTAAAACATCATCATAAAGGCTCTCAAGCCTTGCTATCCTATGTTCTAAATCCTCGATAGTTGGCATATCTAAATCTTTTTGAATTCGTTGCATAAATCAATTTACAATCAAAATATAAAATTTTTATCTGTCAAACTCAATAACATCATTTTATTTGGCAAACTTTAACGGAAAGATTTAAATTTTCGATCGCATTTTTCACATTTCTCATAAAGCCTTTAAATTTTGTCCTTTTGATCGGGCTTTGCTTGTAAAGCATTCTAAACTCGTCTTCTTTTAACTTTGCAAGTTCCATTAGATCTGGGTTGATGTTATAATCAAATGCTTTAAATTCGTCAAGGGTTGTTTCCTTTTGAAATTTTAAATTCCATGGACAAACCTCTTGGCAAATATCGCAACCGAAAATTAAATTATCAAAATTTCTCTTTAAATCATTCGGAAAGTTTTCGCCTTTAAACTCGACCGTCCAATATGAAATACATTTGTTTGAATCCAAAACATATGGTTCAACTATTGCGTTTGTTGGGCAAGCATCGATACATCTTGTGCATTTCCCGCAGAAATCCGCCATTGGTTCGTCATATTCAAGTTCTAAATCGCATATGATTTCGCCGAGGAATACCCACGAGCCGAATTCTTTTGTTATCAAATTTGTATGCTTTCCGATCCAACCAATTCCTGCTCTGACAGCCCAAACCTTTTCCATTACTGGTCCAGTGTCAACATAAATTTTCGCTTTTACATCGGGAGCAAAATCGCGCATAAAATTGAGGAGTTCTTCAAGTTTTGATTTCAAAATTATATGATAATCTTTGCCAAGCGCGTAAATAGAAATTTTACCTTGCTCATTTTTGGGTTTGGGAATTTTTTGAAAGTAATTTAAAGCGACACAAATAATAGATTTTGCCTCGGGCAGGATTTCTTGTGGGTTTATCCTTTTTTCGAATGTTCGCTCAAGCCAAAACATATCCGCGTGAAATCCTCTGGCGAGCCATTGTGAAAGTTTGACCGCTTCGTCGCTGAGTTTTTCAACCTTTGCAATTCCAACTTTTGAAAACCCGATTTCAAGAGCCTTTTGCTTTATTTTCTGTGTAAAATCAAATTTGTTCATCTTCAAGTTTAATCCATATTTCATCGTTTCTGATTTCAACCTCAAAACATTTCAATTTCCCCGAACCGTAAACAGGTTTCCCGGTTTTTATCTCGAAGGTCCATCCATGCATAGGGCAAACGATATTTTCACCTTCGATTATTGCTTCTGTATTATTGACAATGCGAGTATGTTGATGCGGGCAAACGTTCGAGAGGGCAAAGAATTTTGAGTCTAAATTTATAATGGCGATTTCAAGATCATCTATTATAAATGATTTGGCTTTTCCTTGCTTAATGTCGGAAATTTTGCAGAGTTTAATAAATTGTGACATCAATCTATGTTTTTTAGATAAAATTTAAGCCTAATTCTGAAAAGAGAAAAATTTTGCGTAATTTTAAACAAATAAAGGAGTTTGATACTTATGTGGCTAAAATCTGGTTTTGAAATAGATTTTGAAAGGATAAAAAATTTCCATTCCTCTGGCGGAAGTGCTTTTGAAACAACGCGAATGTTGACGCAATTGCTCGATTCTTTTATAATTTCCATTTCGAATTCACTTCCTTCTCAAGGTGGTTATGCTTTGGTTGCAATCGGCGGATATGGTCGAGTTGAACTTTGCCCTAAATCAGATATCGATATAATGTTCCTCGTTGAGTCAAAAGATAAAAATTTTGAAGCCTTTGCCTCGGGATTTTTTCAAAGTTTGTGGGATAAGGGATTGAATATAGGGCATAGCTTCAGAACCATTGACGAATGTCTCGAACTTTTTGGTTCAGATATTGAATCTTGGACGTCGATACTTGAATCAAGATTTATTTGTGGGGATAAGACATTATTCAAGTTTTTTGTCGAATCTGTAAAAGGAATTGCCCTTAGTAAAAATTCAGAAAGATTTGTGCGTGAGATTATCGAGGGTAATAAATTGAGGCATCAAAAGTATGGAAATTCAATAAAACTTCTTGAACCGAATATTAAAAAAAGTGCTGGGGGGCTAAGGGATCTTCATACCCTGCTTTGGATCTTAAAGAACATTGACCCAGACTTTTGGGAGTTGAAAGATGATAGTTCTGCTTGTAAAAATATGCTTGAGTTGATGGCGGATAAAAAGATGATATCGGAAGAACAACTTTTTTCTGTTCTCGATGCCTTTGAATTTATGCTTAAAACAAGAATTGAACTTCACATGATTTGTGAAGGTGCAACTGATGTCCTTAGTTTCAATCTTCAAGAGAAGGTTGCCACTGGGCTTGGATATAGCGATGAAGACGGTAGAAAAGCGGTTGAAATTTTTATGCGGGATTACTATTTGAAGGCAAGAAAAATTTTTACTTTAAATAAAACTTTCATTACAAAGTTTGAAAATAGGTTTAAGACCGAGGGGTTCAAAATCATCGAAAAGTTGGATGAAAAATTTTCGATCGTCGACGGTCACAAGATCATCCTTAACTCAAAAGAAAAAACTCTCACCCCGACCGAAGTTTTCACCGCCTTCTTGCATAAATCTAAAACTGGCGCAAGTTTTAGCGAAGATTTAGAGCAAATTATACTTGACAACGCTGAAAAATTTAACTTTGCAAATGTGAGAGAAGTTGATAAGATTTTCATCGAGATCTTAAATTCGGAAGGTAACACTGCTTCGACATTCGAATCGATGAACGAATTAGGGGTATTGGGTAAATATATACCTGAATTCAGCGCTTTGGCAGGGCTTTTTCAGCATAGCGTTTACCATTACTACACAGTTGATGAACATACATTAAAAGCGATGAAAAACGTTGAATCTCTTTATAGTGAGAACTCAAGGCTTGGTTATGTATTCAGAAATTTGCGCAGGAAAGATATACTTTATCTTGCTATACTGTTCCATGATTCTGGGAAAGCGATCAAGGTAGAGGGTCACAGCAAAATCGGAGCTGAACTCGCAAAGAATTTTTTGGAGCGGATAAATTACGACGCAATTGATGAGGTCTGTTTTCTTGTAGAAAATCATCTTTTAATGGAGCAAGTTGCGTTTCGAAGAAATTTTTATGAGCCAGAAACATTGCTTTCGTTCGCTTCGAATTTTGAAAGAGGTGAACAAATTGATATGCTTTATGTCCTAACCTATGCGGATCTTTCCGCTGTAAATCCAGAGATGTGGACGAGTTGGAAAGCACAGCTTCTCGAGGAGCTTTATCTGCTTGCTAAACCTGTTATCGAGAACAAGATGACGCTCGATGAGATTTATGAATTGCTTGAGGAAAGTTCTTCAAAAAGGATCGAGGCTGTGATATCTTCTCTTTCTGAGAAAATGGCTCGGGATGTTGTCGAAAATCATTTTGAAAATTTGATCGAGGATGATTCTTACTTTGCTGTTTTCACCGATTCAGAGATAAGAGAGCATATAAGAAAAATTGTTGAGGCTGGGGATAAAAAAGTTGATGTTATTTTTTCAAACAAGGATGGCTACACGGAGATAACCGTTATCACCAGAGATGCTCCTTTTGTCCTCGCCAGCATTTGTGGTGTCTTTTCAGCAAACGATGCAAATATATTTGATGCAAAAATTTTTACGCGAAAGGATGGAATTGTGATCGATAAATTTAGGGTTTTCGACTATATCTCAGGGTCTGAACTTTCGATGGAACAGTGTAGAAAGATAGAGCAGGATTTAAACGATGTGTTCAATGGCTTGATAAACCTTGATGAACTTTTTGAAAAACATAGAAGAAAATGGAAAAGAAAAGTTGAAAGAACCAAAAAAGATGTGAAGATCGCAGTTGAATTTGAGGATTCAAAAGATTATACTGTTATAGATGTCTTCGCACCTGATTCGCTTGGGTTTCTTTATAAGGTTTCAAGGAAGATGTCGGAACTTGGCTTGAACATATATTTTGCGAAGATAGCCACACGGGTAGATGGCATCGTTGACTCTTTCTATGTGCTTGATTTGAATGGGAATAAAATTAACGATGATAATTTTAGGGAAAAAATAAAAAGCGAAATTTTAAATGTTATTTATGAACTTAACAATTTAAAACTAACTCCAGAATGAGAGAAATGAAGTTAAAACTTATCCAAATGATAGAGGAAGAACTTACAAAACCAAGGCAACTTACTGAGCAAGTCCTGAATTACATCGCCTCGCATTATTCTTATACGCTTGATCAAATCGATAAATTTTTTGATGAGGAAATCTCAAAACTTGAGGATTACGAACTTGACCTTTTGTTTTCGCCAATTTTTACGCCAAAGATTTCGGATAAAGCGATTTTCTCGAAAATTCTCGATGAAATTGAGATAACAAGTGAAGATGTCGATGGGATCATAGAACATTTCAAAAAGAAAAATTTGAGCGCGTGTTTTTGTATGTCTTTGAGAAAAGGAAATGAGGTGATCGAGAAAAAATTTACTGTGCCATTGAATCACGTCAATCTTGAAAGGTATATTAAATTGTTATATCTTGATTGTCAACCCTCTAAACAACTTTCACGAGCAGTTGATGTCGTCTTTAGAAATGAGAGCGATAAGATCAAAGCGATTTTGAGGGATAGATTTTGGAAAGAAGAATGGAGGGATGAGTTTTTAAGGGCTTATCTTGTTTATATTGCGGGTCAGAGTGAAATCCCCGTTGAGAAATTTGAATTGCTTTTGAAAATTTTGCGCAGTAATCCAACCGCTTCGGATATTTATGAGATATATGATTTGCTCTCAGATTTGATTCAATGGACGCAATCGCAAGTAGATATGTTGAAAGCAGGTGGCAAGCGATTTTTCAACGAGATGATAGAGCAAACATATAAATTTGAGGGAGGGGATAAAAGAATTCAAAGGGAAGAAGAATTAAGACGAGAGGAAATGGAACTTAGATATTACATCGAGTTGAAGAATGAGGTTGGATATATCATCGAAAAGATGAAAGAACTTTTGCCGATAAACAACGCAAAAAGGATGGCAAGGATTTAAAACCAAAGTTCTTTTGAAAAATGTTTGTTCCGTCATATGTTAAGTTGTATGAAACTGGAGAACTTAAAAGGCGAGTTGAGATTCTCGAATCGATGCTTGAAAAATGTAACATCTGTCCGCATAACTGCGGTGTAAATAGATTGAAAAATGAAATTGGAAGATGCTATTCGGGATATAAACCGATCGTTTCTGCTTATGTTCCTCATTTCGGGGAGGAACCATTGCTTGTTGGAGTAAATGGGGCAGGGAATATATTTTTTGGGAATTGTAACTTAAGATGCGTGTACTGTCAAAATTATCAAATTAGCCAGAATTGGAAGGTTGAAATTAAAAACGAAGTCACATTTGAACGACTTGCTGAAATAATGCTTGAACTTCAAGATAAAGGTTGCCATAACATCGGGCTTGTTTCGCCAACGCATTTTGTCCCGCAGATTGTCAAGGCTCTTTATATCGCGGTTGAAAATGGTTTGAGACTACCACTCGTGTATAATACTAACTCCTACGACTCGGTTGAAGTCTTGAGGCTTCTTGATGGAATCGTTGACATCTATCTTCCTGACATAAAGTATAGCAGTGATGAGATGGCGTGGACATATTCAAAGATCAAAAATTATCTTAAATATTCACGGATGGCAATAAAGGAGATGTGGAGGCAGGTTGGGAGTGAACTTGTAATTGAAGAAGGTGTTTTGAAGCGTGGTTTGATAATTAGGCATTTAATTTTGCCGAACGATGTCGCCGGGAGCAAAGAATCTTTAGAATGGATCGCTAAGGAGCTTGGCACTGATGTTACTTTGAGCATTATGTCGCAGTATTACCCGACGAATAAAGCGTTTAATTATCCATTGATTTCAAGGAGGATAATGTTTAGTGAATATATTGCGGTTTTGAATTTATTGGAGCAATTTGGATTTGAAAACGGTTGGTTTCAAGATTTTCAAGAATCCCCAGAATTCTACCAGCCTGATTTTTCAGATAGAGAAGAGCCTTTCAAGGATAGGATAAAGTTTAGGTCTACGACAGGTTGAAACAAGATGGTTGAAATCGTTGTTATGTAATTTGAAGGTTTTACTAAACTTTGACTTAATCCAAAATTAAATTAGGAGAATCACGAATGAAGATAAATCAACTATCCTGGATGATCGGAGGTCCGCAAGGAAGCGGGGTTGATTCAGGGGCAAATATCTTTTCAAGGGCATGCGCTTATGGTGGACTTTATGTGTTTGGAAAGAGAGAATATCATTCGAATATAAAAGGTGAGCATAGCAATTATGTAGTAAGGGTCGATTCAAAACCGATACGATCCCATCTTGATGAAATAGATTTTCTTGTCACTTTTGATCCCGAAACGCTTTTCAGACATATACATAAGGTCGTTCCGGGCGGTGTGGTAATTTATGATGTCACTCAGGAAAATATCACGATTGATAAAATCCCGACGATTGATAAACCGGCAAATCGAAGGATAAAATCTTTTCTTACCGCTAATGGAGTTGGTTTCAGCATAAAAGATGTTGTTGATTATGCCTCGAAAAATGGAATTTTGGTTTATGGAGTTCCTTATGTTAAGTTACTCGAGGGGCTTGCTGAGAAACTTGGTAATCCACAGATTGCAAGGATGGATGTTATGATAAATGTTATGGCGGTTGCAACTTCGCTTGCCTTGCTTCAGTATGATTTTAAACTTGTGCAGGAAGCGATAAAATATATTTTTAAGGCGAAGAAAAAAGTTGCGGATTTAAACATTGAGTCGGCAAAGTTTGTTTACGAATATGTCCTTTCAAATTTTGAGAAGACGAATTATAAACTTGAACCGATTCATAGAAATGATGTTGAGTTGATAATTCTCCAAGGTTATCAAGCATCTGCGCTTGGTAAGATCGCCGGCGGTTGTAGGTTGCAAACTTACTATCCGATAACTCCTGCTTCTGATGAGAGCGTTTATCTTGAGGATAACGCTGTTTTCGATATAATAGATGAAAATGGTGCAAATGACAAAGGTTCAGTCGTTGTCGTTCAAACTGAGGATGAAATTTCTGCTATAACTATGGCAATTGGAGCTGGACTTTCTGGTGTAAGGGCTTCAACCGCTACGTCAGGACCTGGTTTTTCACTTATGGCGGAAGGACTTGGATGGGCAGGGATGAATGAGGTTCCAGTTGTAGTAACGCTTTATCAAAGAGGTGGACCCTCAACAGGACTTCCAACAAGGCATGGACAAGAAGATTTACTTTTCGCTGTTTACGCTGGTCATGGTGAATTCCCAAGGATCGTCTATGCGTCGGGTGATATAGAGGAGATATTTTACGATGTAGCAAAAGTTTTCAACTTTGCAGAAAGATATCAAATGCCAGTTATTCATATAATTGACAAAGCAATGGCTAATTCGATCGCAACAGTTAAAAAATTTGATGTTTCAAAGGTGAAAATAGACAGGGGTGAATTTGTCGAAGTTTGGAATGATGAAGTTTATAAAAGATTTAAGTTCACTGAAACGGGTGTTTCACCAAGGGTTAAACTTGGGACAGAAAACGCGATCTTTTGGAACACTGGGGATGAACATGATGAACTTGGGCATATAACCGAGGATCATGAGGTTAGAACAATGATGGTTGATAAAAGGATGAGGAAACTTGAACTTGCACTTGAGGAAATAGACGATGAAGACAAGGCATTGGTTTATGGTGATGAGGATGCGGAATATGTTGTTTTAAGTTGGGGTTCAACGAAGGGAGCGATACTTGATGCGATGGAGAAGTTAAGAGATGAGGGATACAAATTAAAATTTGTTCAAGTTAAACTTCTTCATCCATTTCCGAAGGAACGAGTTAAAAGTCTTATCGGGGAAGCGAAATTTTTAATCGATGTTGAGCATAACAAAACCGCGCAATTTGGGTCAATTGTAAAACGCGAGATTTTGAGGGACATAGATTTTTATGTATTGAAGTATAACGGAAGACCTATGTCTTTAAGTGAAGTTTATTCAGCCTTAAAATCCGTACTTGAAAATAAAGCAAACAAAATACAGGTATTGAACCATGGCGATTAAAATAGATGAAATTAAAAAGTTAACGCTTGAAGATTACAAAACAGATGTCCACAACGATTGGTGTCCCGGATGCGGTGATTTTGGGATACTTCAATCGGTGCAGATAGCATTGTTTGAGCTTGGGATTCCAAGGCATAAAGCGGTTATATTTTCTGGGATAGGTTGTTCTGGTAAAACGCCACACTATGTAAATGTTTATGGGATTCACACACTTCATGGCAGGGCTGTTCCATTTGCAATAGGAGCTAAACTTGCAAATCCAGATCTAAATGTTGTAGTTGTTGGTGGAGATGGTGATGGGCTTGGAATAGGTGTTGGGCATTTTGTTAGCACTGGTCGAAGAAATGTTAATTTGACTTATATTGTTTTCAATAATGCTGTTTATGGGTTGACCAAAGGGCAGGCATCCCCGACTTTGAAACTTGGCGTTAAAACTAAGTCCCTTCCAAAGCCAAACATAAACGACGCTGTCAATCCAATTGCTCTTGCGCTCGTTTCCGGTTATACCTTCATCGCTAGAGGTTATGCATATGACGTTAAACATCTGAAGGAGATAATAAAAAAGGCAATTCTTCATAAAGGTCTTGCCTTTATTGATGTTCTTCAGCCATGCCCGACATATAACGATATAAATACAAAGGATTGGTACTCCGGCAAGGATAGAATTGACCCAAAAACAGGTAAACCGATGCCACGAATTTATAAACTCGATGATGTTGGATATGACCCGTATGTTCATAATCCAGACGATGCTGATGAATTGAATCGCAAATGGATTCAAGTTGTTGAAAAGTCGCTTGAGTGGGGCGATAGGATTCCGATTGGGATATTTTATATTAACGAGCATATCTCAAGTTATGAGGAGAGGATATCAGATGTGATTTCCGATTATTTTGTTAATCCCCCTGCGTCGCAGAAGATTTCGCTTAAGGATGGAAGGACTAATGTTAATTTAGAGCGACTGCTTGTTGAATTTTCAACTCGTATAACCTGAAAGTTATAGCCCTCCCAGTTTGGGAGGGTTTTTTATTTAGCGTGGAGATGTGGATTTGTTTTTTTGGGTTGCAATCGTTATATTTTAAAGACAGAAAAACAAAATTTTCGGGTTTTTTTAGGAGTTGAGCCGAGAGATAAAAAAATCACATCTTCGAACTTATATAAATTTTGGGTTTTCTAAAGAAGGTGCACTCATTGGGGTGCACTTTTTTATTATTAAAATAAAGATAGGGATATGGAATTGAAGAAGAAATTAGTCGCGCTTTATAAGCTTCAGATAATTGACAACAAACTCGCTGAGATCGCGGGGAAACGAGGTGATCTGCCGGTTGAAATTGATTCGCTAAGTGAGGAGGTTGAAAAGTTAGAAGAGGATCTGCAACGATCAAAAGATACGCTTAAAAATGTAATTGAGGCAATTGATAGCATTGATTCCGATGTTAGCATGCTTAAGGAAAATATAAAGAAGTGGAAAAAACAGTTAACACAGGTAAAGTCGAACCGTGAATACGATGCCCTTCAAAAACAGATAAGCGATGCGAACGAAAAGCTTGATGAACTTGCGGAGAGGAGATCGCAACTTGTTAAACAGCAAGGAGAGATCGAGGAGACGATAAAAGAGTATGAGAAAGAGTTAAAAAAGCTTCGTGAGGAGCTTGAACAAAAGCAGGCTGAACTTGAGGAAATTGACAGCGAGATAAAAGACGAGGAGCAAAAACTTTTGAAGATAAGAGAGAAATTCTTGAAAGATGTTGATCCGATGCTTTTGAAACGATACGAGAGAGTTAGAGAGGCTCTTGGAACTCACGCTGTTGTTCCAGTTAACAATAATAATTGTGGCGGTTGTGGAGCTAAGGTTCCCTCTCAGCGAGTTCTTGAAATATGGCAAAATAACAAGATTTATACTTGTGAATCGTGCGGTAGGATTTTGATTTCTGATGCTGTTTACAAGGAAGCTCTTGAAAGTGTAAAGTAAGCTGGTTGTGGGTCGGGCAGTTGCTCTCCAGCGCTTATGAAGCGTTGGAGGGAGGAAAGTCCAAACTCCTTAGGGCAGTAAGTCCCGGGCAACCGGGAATTCCAGTGGCCAGATCTGCTGGAAATGGAAAGTGCCACAGAAAAAATACCGCCTCGGCTTTTTAAGTCGAGGTAAGGGTGAAAAGGTGGGGTAAGAGCCCACCGTCCCGATAGCGATATCGGGAGCAGGGTAAACCCCTTACGGAGCAAGGCCAAATAGGAGAGGACTCCTGTTCTAAGGAAAAGAACGGGACCGAGGTTGCCCGCCTCGGCTCTGCTCAAGCAGAGGACTCTCGGGTGGGCCGCAAAGAGAAATAACTGCCTCTCCCGATTCGGGAAAGACAGAATTTGGCTTACAGACCCGCAACCGGCGTCTTGAAAATAAATCCAACGGTGATAAATTGAAAAATAAATGGAAAATAGCTGAAATTAAAGAGCCTGAAAAAGTTCTTCAATTATCAAATGAGGCTAAAATACCAAAGCCGATCGCTAAAGTTTTAGTTTCAAGGGGAATAGATACAAAAGAAAAAATGGAAAAATTTTTCAATCCAAGTTTAAGCGAGCTTTATGACCCATTTTTAATGGAAGATATGGAAAAGGCGGTGGATAGAATTCACAGAGCTTTTTTGAATAAAGAAAAGATCTTGATTTATGGAGATTATGATGTTGATGGGACAACTGGAACGTCGATGCTTTATCTATTTTTCAAGGAACTTGGGGCAAATGTTGAAGTTTATATTCCGGATAGATTTAAAGAGGGTTATGGTATTTCAAAACTTGGAATCGATAGAGCTTATCAAAGAGGTGCTTCTGTGATGATAGCAGTTGATTGTGGTATAACCGCGATAAACGAAGTTAAATATGCTAAAGAGTATGGAATTGATGTGATAATTTGTGATCATCATGAACCCGGTGATCAAATTCCGGAGGCTTACGCAGTGCTTGACCCTTTAAAAGAAACCTGCCCGTATCCCTTCAAGTATCTTTCTGGTTGTGGTGTCGCTTTCAAATTCATACAGGCTTTACAAAAAAAACTTCAAGTTGACATCGATCCATTTCAATATCTTGATTATGTTGCGGTTGCTGCATCGGCAGATATAGTTCCGCTTATCGATGAGAACAGGGTTCTTGTTAAGCATGGGCTTGAGCTTTTAAATTCGACAAATCCACGTGTTTCTTTTCTTGCCCTTCTTGAGAAAGCGGGTTTGAGAAATAAAAAAATTAACACCTGGCATATTGGATTTATCATCGCTCCGAGGATAAATGCTGTCGGAAGACTTGGTGATGCAACAAGAGCAGTTGAATTTTTGATAAGCAACGATTATAGTTCCGCGTCTATGTGGGCGGAGGAACTCCATCGAGAAAATGAGAAAAGACAATCTTTGGATAGGAAGGCTTTTGAAGAAGCAGTTGATATGATTGAAAGTAACGGGATCAAAGATAAAGTTTTCGTGCTTTACAATGAAAATTGGCATCAAGGTGTAATTGGGATAGTTGCTTCAAAAATAGTTGAAAGATATTACAGACCTGCGATCCTTTTGACCTCAGCTGAAGGTGTTTTGAAAGGTTCAGCTCGGAGTATACCTAACTTTGATATTTATAAGCTTCAATTCGGCGGACATAAGCATGCAGCGGGAATGGTGCTGCATCCGGAAAAACTCGAGGATTTCAGAGATGCTATAAATAAATTTGCTGATGAGGTAATCACAGATGATATGCTAGTTCGGGAGATAAATATCGATGCGATCATTGATATTAAAGAGGTTGCGGAGTCGATTTATGAATACTGGAAAATTTTAAAAAATTTTGAACCATATGGGCCCGGTAATCCTGAGCCCATTTTCCTTGCAGTTGATGTCCCGATTTCAGATGTAAAAATTTTTGGAAACAA
>FWWM01010257.1_pt1 | contig 16764 bp, 11 predicted proteins | sample 2228351 | NCBI WGS metagenome assembly FWWM01 (sample SAMEA103939774, study PRJEB20133) | metagenome | reverse complement strand
ACAACCGGTGGTGACCCCTGTGCGCGAAGCCATCGGCAAGTATGGCGGCACCATCCAGACCGCGAGCTGGTGGCCCGGCGTGGGCAACGTGCTCCTCTACATCTCCGAGCCGCCGATCAAGTGGAAGGCCGACCTGACTGGCTACGAGCCTGGCCTGGCCGAGAGCTACGAGTGGTCGGAGGACGGCAAGACCTTCACCCTGAAGCTGCGCAAAGGCTTGAAGTGGTCCGACGGTCAGCCCTACACCACCGCCGACTGGAAGTTCTGGTGGGAGGACATGGTGCTGGACGAGGACTACAAGGGGAGCGTGAGCCGCCCAGCCTGGCTGCGCAAGTCCGATGGTTCGCTGATCGACATGGAGTTCCCCGATGACTACACCGTGGTGTGGAAGTCGGATCAGCCCATGTGGATCAACCCGTTCTACATGGCGCAGGGCTTCTGGGAGTTCGCCAACCCGATGATGAAGCCGGCCCACTATCTGAAGCAGTTCCACCCGAAATATGCCTCCGACAAGACCTATGACGATTTGCAGAAGGCCGATCAGTGGTGGCTGAACCCTGAGTTCCCGTGCTTGTTCGCGTGGTGCTTGACCGAGCTCTCCTCGGATGGTCAGAACTACAAGTTCACCCGCAACCCCTACTACTGGCGCGTGGACACCGAGGGCAACCAGTTGCCCTACATCGACGCCATCGCCGTGGAGATCGTGCAGGATGAGCAGGTGCGCATCCTGAACTGCGCGCAGGGGCGTTACGACACGGCGTTCCGCGTCTGCGGTGGCCCGAACGAGATCCCGCTCTTGCAGGAGAAGGCCGAAGCCAGTGGCTATCGCTTCCTGGAGAACTACCTGAACGGCGCCGGTGCCTGGCCGGGTTACATGGTGAACCAGTACTACGTCGAGGGCGGCAAGAACTATCCCGACGACACGCCGGAGATGGCAGCCGAGATCCGCGCGTTGTTGCGCGACAAGCGCTTCCGCCAGGCTCTCTCTCACGGCATGGATCGCGAGCGCATGATTGACGTCGCGTGGGGCGGCATCGGCGAGGCCAAGGGCGCCACCATCAGCCCACAGTCGTGGCACTTCGCCAGCCCGGAGGGCCAGGAAGTCTACAAGAGGTGGGCCGCCGCCTACGCTGACTTCGATGCGGCTAAGGCCAATGCCCTGCTCGACGAAATCGGCATGCAGAAGGGCGCGGATGGCTTCCGCACCCTGCCGAGCGGGAAGCCCTTCGAGTTAGTACTGGACATCAGCGACTGGGGAGGCAGCTTGAAGGTCCAGGTGGATGCTGCCGCCGAAGCCAAGGCCCAATGGGAAGCCAACCTCGGCATCAAGGTCAAGGTGAACAACCTGCAGGGCCAGCCCGAGCTGGATACACGCACGAACGAGGGGCAATACATGTTGCGCGGCGCGCATATCTCGGAGATCGACATCTGGACGTATCCGGACTGGATCTTCCCGATCGTGAACCGCTACATGTTCCCGCTCGAAGGGCGCTGGTTTGCGAGCGGCAAGGACACCTGCAAGCCAGTCGAGGGTCAACCCTACTCGTGTGGCGTGAAGCCCGAGCCCGACAGCCCGGCGGCCAAGCTGCAAGCGCTATACGAGAAGGGTCAGGTCACCAAGACGATCGAGGATCGCCACAAGGTGGTCTGGGAGGCGATTGACGTGATCATCGAGGAAGGGCCATTCGTCATCGGCGTGGCCGGTGACCAGCCCATGCCGATCATCGTCAAGAACTACATGCGCAACATCCTGGACTATGGCGTGGTTGGTCCATGGGCGCCCGCTACCCCGGGCAACCAGATCCCCGCGACCTGGTGGATGGACAAGTAAGCTAGCTCATCGGCATGGATGACGTGTGAACATGTCGGCCGTGCTGCACGCAAGATGCGGCGGGTAGGGAGTGACCTACCCGCCGCATCCAGTCTCTCGGCGCCGATCAGTTCCTCGCATCCGACCATCCTAACCCCGGGCAGGGCTTCGCGAGAAGCGCCATGAAGTTTTGTGTTGGTGCGTACGAACCCTGGGCACGCCGGGAGATGCGGCAAGAGGAGAACGCACCACGCACGGCAAAGCCTTCGAGCACCCTCCCGGTTGCACCCAGCGAGAATCGGTGTAGAGTGCGATCACCTTCGCAGGAAGGAGCGTTCGAACAACCTGTGGTGATCCGGCCGTTAGCCCGACGCCTTCCATCCGCCAGAGCCGGGTCGTGCTGAGCTAAAGCTGCGTGAGCCTCGCTCACGGGGCCTGTTTGATGAAGAAGCGCATATGTTGAACTATCTCATCCGCCGGATCGGCTATGCGTTGATCATGATCGTGCTGGTGTCGTTCGTCAGCTTCGTGATCATCGAGCTGCCGCCTGGTGACTTTCTCACTCAAAAAGTCGAGCAGCTGCGCGCGCGCGGTGACCGCAGCGCAGAGCAACAGGTGGAGATGTTGCGTCTGCGCTACGGTCTGGATAAGCCTTTCCTGGAGCGCTACATCAACTGGGCGACCAACTTTTTGCGCGGCGATTTTGGCGAGTCGTTCGAGTTCGAGCGGCCGGTGAGCGAGATCCTTGGCGCGCGCTTGGGCTACACGGTCGTGCTTGCCCTGGCGACGACGCTGATCACCTGGCTGCTGGCCATTCCCCTCGGCGTGATCTCCGCCGTCAAGCAATACTCGCTGACCGATCAGGTGATCTCGGTAATCAGCTTCATCGGCCTGGGGATGCCCGGCTTTCTGCTGGCGTTGATCATCATGTATTTTGCGATCATCGTCTTCAACCTGGAAGTGACGGGGTTGTTCTCGCCCCAATACCAGGATGCACCGTGGAGCTTCGCGAAGTTCCTGGATCTGCTCGGGCATCTATGGTTGCCGGCGCTGATCGCTGCCGTCACCGGCATCGGCGGCCTAGTGCGCATCATGCGCGGCAACCTGCTGGACACCCTCGGCCAACCCTTCGTGGAGTCGGCCCGTGCGCGCGGCTTGAAGAACCGCACCGTGACGTGGAAGCACGCCGTCCGCATCGCCATCAACCCACTCATCAGCATCCTTGGATCGGAGGTCTTCCCCAGCATCGTCGTCGGTTCGGCGCTGGTGTCCATCGTGCTGAACCTGCCGACCATCGGTCCGGTGTTCGTGGATTCGCTGCGTAAGCTGGACATGTATCTGGCCGGCACGTGCATCGTCTTCCTGACGATCATGTTGCTGGTTGGCAACCTGGTGGCCGATCTGTTGCTGGCGTGGGTGGACCCGCGGATTCGGCTGGAGTAGGCCAGACTCTGGAAGTCTTGGAGGATTGAACAATGGCTGTGGCAACCGCTCCTTCGGCTCTACCCGTCGCCAAGAAGAAAGAGGTCGGGCAGAGTTACTGGGACCTGGTCAAGTATCGCTTCAAGAAAAATAAGCTGGGCGTGCTGGGCCTGATCTTGCTCATCGTCTTGTACGTCTCATTCGTAGCGATTCCGGAGTTCATCTCGCCTTACGCGCTGGAGAACCGCAGCAACTTCGTAGAGGCGCCGCCTACGGCCATCCGGTTCGTGGATGCCGATGGGCGATTCCAGGCGCCGTTCATCTATGGCCTCGATCGCAAGATCGACACGGTCAAGCGCTTGCGGACGTGGGAGGTGAACACCGATCGCAAGTATCCCGTCCGGCTGTTCGTGCAGGGTGACGAATACAGGCTGTTTGGCCTGATCCCGACGAACATCCACCTGTTCGGCATCGAGGCCGACCAAAGCGAGCAGCGCATCTTCATCATGGGCGCCGATGCCTTGGGCCGCGACTACTTCACGCGCATCATGTATGGCGGACGACTGTCGCTGATGATCGGCTTGATCGGCCAGTTCCTGACGCTGGCGCTGGGCGTGACGCTGGGCGTGATCTCCGGCTACTACGGCGGTGCGGTGGACATGTTCGTCCAGCGCTTCACCGAGTTCTTGGCCGCCTTCCCGAACATCCCGCTGTTCATGGCCCTCTCGGCGGCCATCCCGGCTTTCTGGTCGCCCATCGTGGTCTACTTCATGCTCACGTTGATCCTGGCCTTCCTGAACTGGGGCGGCCTGGCGCGCCAGGTGCGCGGCCTGATCCTCTCGCTGCGCGAGCGCGAATATGCGCTGGCGGCCAAGAGCTTCGGCGCCAAAGATCGGCGCATCATGTTCCGCCATCTGATGCCGGGGACGATGAGCCATGTGATCGTGATTGCCACCCTCTCCATCCCCGGCATGATCCTGGCCGAAACTGCGCTGAGCTGGTTGGGCCTCGGCCTGCGCCCGCCGCTCACCAGCTGGGGCACCCTGCTGCAGGATGCGGCGACCGTGCGCGCCATCCGCTTCGTGCCCTGGCTGCTGTGGGTTGTCCCACCCATCTTGCTCACCATCCTCACCTACAACATGCTCGGCGACGGGCTGCGCGATGCGCTCGACCCGTATAGCAGCCGCTAGGAGATCACCATGGAGAACCTTTCACAACCGGCGCCGGCCACGACGGCCGTTCAATCCCCAGACACACGCCAGACGCTGATCGAGGTGCGCGACCTCAAGGTCGAGTTCGACATCCGCGGCGGCGTGGTCAAGGCGGTAGACGGCCTGACCTACGACATCAAGCGCGGACAGACCGTCGGCATCATCGGGGAGAGCGGGTGCGGCAAGTCGGTCACCGCGCGCGCTATCTTGCGCATGGTGCCCAAGCCCGGCAAGATCACCAGCGGCGAGATCCTGTATTACCGCTACTCTCGCTACCCAGGCAAGGACGGCAAGGCCAAGGACATCGAGGTCATTGACATGACCAAACTCGACCCGGACGGCGAGCTCGTGCGCCAGATCCGCGGGGGCGAGATCGCTATGATCTTCCAGGAGCCGATGAGCTCGCTCACGCCGGTCTACACGGCCGGCACGCACCTGAACGAGGCCATCACCCTGCACCGCCTGGTGCCGGTCAAGACGCTCGGCGATCAGATGGTCCAGAAGATCGTGGAGTACCGGCACGTGACGAAGGAGGAAGCGCGCGCGATTGCCATCGAGATGCTGCGTCGGGTCGGTATCCCCAAGCCGGAACAGCGCGTGGACAGCTACCCGCATCAACTCTCCGGCGGCCAGCGTCAGCGCGTGATGATCGCCATCGCGCTCTCTACTGAGCCATACATGCTGATCGCCGACGAGCCGACCACCGCGCTCGACGTGTCCATCGAGGCACAGATCCTCGACATCATGCGCGAGCTGCAGCAGACGGCCAACATGGCCATCATGTTCATCACCCACAACCTGGGCGTGATCGCCAGCATGGCCGACGAGATCGTGGTGATGTACATGGGCAAGCAGGTGGAGCGCGCCAAGGTGGTGGATCTGTTCTACAACCCCAAACACCCATATACCAAGGCGCTGCTCCAATCGGTGCCCAAGCTCGGTCCGAAGACCGGTGCACGGCTCGCCTCGATCGAGGGCATGGTGCCCGATCCGCTGCACCTACCTACCGGCTGTGTGTTCCACCCGCGCTGCCCGGCGTTCATGGCCGGCAAGTGCGATAAGCTCGTCCCGAACTGGACCAAGGTGGACGAGAACCACTGGGTGCGCTGCTTGCTGTATGAGGAGTGATGGCGATGTCGGAAACATCATCGAACGGCAAGAAGACCGGCAACATCCTGCTCGAGGTCAACGGGCTGAAGAAGTACTTCCCCATCCAGAAAGGGTTGCTCAGGAAGGTCGTGGGCTATGTGAAGGCTGTGGATGACGTCAGCCTGTACGTGCGCGAAGGCGAGACGCTGGGGTTGGTCGGCGAGAGCGGCTGTGGCAAGACCACCGCCAGCCGCTCCATCATCCGCCTGTATGAGCCGACTGCCGGGCAAGTCCTGTTCAAGAGCCGGCTGTTGTCGCCCGACGGGCAACCACGCATGGTCAACCTGCTTGAGCTCGACAAAGAGCAGATGACCAAGGTGCGCCAGGAGATCTCGATGATCTTCCAGGACCCGATCAACTCGCTCAACCCGCGCATGACCGTGGCCGACATCATCGCCGAGCCGATGGTAATCCACGGCAAATACGAGAAGGGGCGCAGCGAGGAGATCATCATCAGCCTGTTGGAGCGTGTTGGCTTGCGAGCGGATCATCTGCGCCGCTACCCGCACGAGTTCTCCGGCGGCCAGCGCCAGCGCATCGGCATCGCCCGCGCGCTGGCACTCAACCCACGCCTGGTGTTGTGCGACGAGCCGGTGTCCGCGCTCGACGTGTCCATCCAGGCGCAGACGCTGAACCTGCTGCAGGACTTGCAGAAAGACTTCAACCTGTCGTACCTGTTCGTGGCGCACGACCTGAGCGTCGTGCAACACATCTCCGACCGCGTCGCCGTGATGTATGTAGGCAAGGTGGCCGAGATGGCCAGCGCAGAAGAACTCTACGCTAACCCACTGCACCCCTACACCGAGGCGTTGCTTTCGGCGGTACCCAAGCCGGATCCACTCTATAAGTCCGAACGCATCATCATGCAAGGCGACGTGGCCGACCCGTCTAATCCGCCCAGTGGCTGTTACTTCCATCCACGCTGCCGCTACGTCATTGACCGCTGCAAGACCGAGGCGCCCGCGTTCCGTGAAGTCAAGCCCGATCACTGGGTGGCGTGTCACCGCGCAGAGGAGTTGCAACTGAAAGGCATCTGACTGAGCCCCTGCCGGCGACAGTGGCAGCGTATGAGTGTCGGACATGGCTCGGCTGCGCACGGGTCGTGTCCGACGTTTGTGATGTGGGGTGTGCCGGTGCCGTCGAATCACAGGCTCGAAGCGAAGGATGTGTTAATCGCCGGGTTGGCGTTGGCGCTATGGTTGGTGACCGTCGCGCTGGGCATCTGGGAGGTGTATGTCATTCGCCAGCTCTACTACCTGATCTATGCGCGAATTGCCCGCAGGTTCGGCGGCGACTATGAATCGGCCGATGTGATTGGCTACTGCCTGCTGCCGATCCTCGCCTTCGGGTTCATCGCGTTCGCGATTGCGACCGGCGAGTGGCATCGCCTGAACCTGGGCCGGCCGCGCTCCTGGAAGGTCTTCGCTGTGACGATCGCGATCCAACTGACCATCCTGCTCGTCTACGAAATCATCTGAATGACCCACTTACGCTGGTGGCAACAAGCTACCTTTTACCAGATCTACCCGCGCAGCTTCGCCGACGGGAACGGCGACGGCATCGGCGACTTCGCCGGCATGATCGCGAAGCTGGACTACCTGCGCTCGCTCGGCGTGGACGCGCTGTGGCTCTCGCCGCACTTCCCCTCGCCCAATGCCGACATGGGCTACGACGTCTCCGATTACACCGGCGTTGCGCCCGAATACGGCACGCTGGACGACTTCCGACGCTTCCTCGACGGCGCGCACGATCGCGGCATGCGCGTGATCCTCGACCTGGTCCTGAACCACACCTCAGAGGAGCACCCGTGGTTCGTGGCGTCGCGCAGCAGCCGCGATAATTCCAAGCGCGACTGGTACGTCTGGCGAGATCCGGCGCCCGACGGCGGCCCGCCCAACAACTGGAACTCGGCCTTCGGTGGCTCGGCCTGGGAGTTCGACCCACGGACCGGCCAGTACTACTATCACTTCTTCTTCAAACAACAACCCGACCTGAACTGGCACAACCCCGAAGTGAAGCAGGCCATGTGGCAGGCGGTGCGTTTCTGGCTGGATATGGGCGTGGATGGTTTCCGGCTCGATGCTATCGGGACGATCTTCGAAGACCCGTCCTACCCGGATCATCAGGCGCGACTCTCGCAGATCGAGATGCTGCGCGCGTGGCGCGAGAATCGTTCCCCTGAGCAGCAGCAGGCGCTGATGGCCGAGTTCATGGCGATGTTCAAACACCAGTTTGGTCAGCCCGGCGTGCATGCGCTGATGAAGGAGCTGCGCGCGTTGCTGGATGAATATCCCGGTGACCGGGTGTTGGTCGGTGAAGACGACGACATCGCCTACTATGGCAACGGCGACGACGAACTGCACCTCGTGTTCAACTTCCCGCTCATGCGCACCAACCGCATCACGCCGGCGTGGGTGCGCGCCAACCAGGCCGAGCGGTTGAGCAAGCTGCCACCCGGCGCGTGGCCGTGCAACACCCTCGGCAATCATGACACGACGCGCATGTGGAGCGCCTTCGGTGACGGGCGAAACGATGCTGCCATCGCCCGCGTGAATGCTGCGCTGTTGCTCACCCTGCGCGGCACACCGTTCATCTACAACGGCGAGGAGATCGGCATGACCGATCTGCTACTGGAGCACTTCGACCAGTTGTGCGACAACCAGGCCGTCAACCTGTATCACTTCGCCGTGAGCGACGGCATCCCGCCCGATGAGGCGATGCGCATGGCCGCGCGCATGTCGCGCGATCGCTGCCGCACGCCGATGCAGTGGGCCAACGCACCCAACGCCGGCTTCAGCCCGCCCGGCGTGCACACCTGGCTGCCTGTAAACCCGAACTACGCGCAGGGCGTCAATGTCGCCGATCAGGACGCCGACCCGAATTCGATGTTGAACTTCTACCGCCGGCTGCTGGCGCTGCGCCGGCGCACGCCGGCGTTGGTCGGCGGCGGCTACGAACCGATCAACGAGGATGCCCAGGATTACCTGGCCTTCTTGCGGCGCGACCTCGACTCCGGCCAGACCTGTCTGGTGGTGCTGAACATGGCAGCGCAACCGCAGGTGGCGCACTTCGAACAGGTCGGGCCATCGGCAACCTGTCTGTTCTCGTCGCACGGTCGCGAAGGCGAAGTCGTCGCCCTGTCGGCGCTGCATCTGGCGCCCTACGAGATCTTCATCGGCGAAACGATCGGCGCACGTGCGCGATAACGCTGTGCCCGGCTATTGAGGAGGAGACATGAGCGATTCGAAGCAAACAGCCAGATTTCTGGACCACGTGCCCCTATTCAACGGCCTAAACGATCGCCAGCTCGAGCATCTCGCGCGCCGCTTCGTCGAGCGCGAGTATCCGGCTGGTCAGACCATCGTCACACAGGGCACAGGTGGCGAAGGATTCTTCGTCATCGCCTCCGGTCGTGCCGAAGCCATCCGCGAACGCGCCGACGGCACGAAGGCCGTCGTCAACACCTTTGGGCCGACCGACTTCTTCGGCGAGCTGGCGCTGCTGGACGACGGCCTGCGCACGGCATCGGTGGTGACGACCGAGCCAACGCGCTGCCTGGTGCTCACCCGCTGGGACTTTCTGGCGGCGTTGCGCGAGGATCCGGAGATGTCCATCACCATCCTGCAGGAGCTGGCCAGGCGCTTCCGGCGCGCGCTCGAGATGCTGTGATCTGCGGGGAAGCGCCGGTGGAGGGCGCGCCACTCCTCGTCGAACCCGATCCCTCGAAGGGTCTGGTGTCTAATGGGTCACCGTGAAATGCCCAACCTGCGGCTTCGATAGCCCGCCGGAGATGCGCTACTGCGGCATGTGCGGCACGCGCCTGGCGCGCGTATGCACTGCCTGCGGCTTCGCCAATCCGCCCGGCTATCGCTACTGTGGCAACTGTGGCCTGCGCCTGGAGGACGAAGGCGCCGACATCGTCCGAACGCCAGCCCAGCTCCCGGCCCCCGAAGTGGACCTCGCCGCAGAACCGGCCGGCTTCGAAGCAATGTCCCTCTCGTCGGCAGGAGAGCGTCGCATCGCGACGGTCCTGATCACCGACGTCAGCGGTTCGACGGCGCTGCTGGAGAAGGTAGGGACCGAGGCCTGGGTGGAGTTGATGAACCGCGTGCTCCACATCCTGGAGGAAGAAGTCTATCGCTTCGGCGGCGAGGTGGAACAGTTCCGCGGCGATGGCATGGTGGCCTTCTTCGGTGCGACGCGCGCGCATGAAGACGATCCGGAGCGCGCTGTGCTGGCCGCGCTGGCGATGCAACAGTCCGTCGGCGCTTTCGCGGCGCAGATCGAACAACAGCAGGGTATCTCGCTCCGGCTGCGCGTGGGCATCAGCACCGGCGAGGTGATCGTGAGCAGCACGGCCGAGCGTCGTCCCTATGCCGAGATGGCCATGGGCGCTGCGATCGCCGTCGCCGCCCGCATGGAGACCGCTGCGGAGCCGGGCACGGTGCTCGTCAGCGAGCATACCTACCGCCTGGTTGCGCCGCTGTTCGACTGGCAATCGCTGGGCAGCATCAGCGTGCGCGGCATCAGCCAGCCGATCGCCGTGTATCGCCCGGTGGCCCACAAGGCTGATAGCGACAGCACGGCTCGCTCGTCGTTGGCCGATTACCCCTTGCCATTGATCGGACGCGAGGCCGAGTTCGCCGCTCTCAAGCGCTGCGTGGAAGATGTGCTGCGGGGGCGAGGCCGGATCGGTATGTTGACCGGCGATAAGGGGCTGGGCAAGTCGTTCCTCGTCAACGAATTGCGCCAGTATTTCGTCCATCGCGGCTCGCTGCTCGCGATGGCGCATCCTGTCGAAGGATCGCAAGCCCAGCCGGCGGCTCCGCTTGGCTGGTTGCGCGGGCGGTGCCGGTCCTATCACCAGGGCTGGCCATATTCGATGTGGATTGACCTGCTGACCGATTGGCTGAACCAGTGCTGCTCGCATCGTGCGCAGTCGAAGGAAGAAGCGCGTGACGTGCTGCGCCAGGCCTGCCGGTCGTTGTGGGGCGATGCGGAGTTCGTCGAGCACTATCCCTACCTCGCGACACTGCTATCGCTGCCGCTGGAGGACGAATTCAGCGAGCGGGTTCGCCATCTCGATGCTGAAGGGCTGCGCCAGCGCTACTTCATCGCCGTCCATAGCTGGATCGCAACGATGTGCCAGCGCGGCCCGCTGGTGCTGGTCTTCGCCGACATGCAGTGGGCCGGCGCATCTTCGCTAGAGCTGTTGAAGTATTGCCTGCCCTTGTGCGAAACCGAAGCGTTGCTGATGCTCCTGGTCTTTCGTCCGGAGCGCGACATGCCAGTATGGGCGCTTGCCCAGCATGTCGAGCGCGAGTACCCCCATCGCCTGACGCAGGTCGAACTCGGGCCGCTCGACGATGCGCAGAGCGTCGAGCTGATCGCGGCGCTGATCGGCTTCGACACCCTGCCACCGGAGACGCGCGACCTCATCGTGAAGAATGCAGCGGGCAACCCCTACTACATTCAGGAGCTGATTCACTCGCTGGTGAACAGTGGCGTGCTGGTGTACGACGCAGAAACCGGTCGCTGGCGCGTCACGCGCACGGTGACGACGCTAGATCTACCGGACAACCTGCAGCGCTTGCTCGTCGCTCGCATTGATCGCCTGTCGGCCGGCGAGCGTCACGTGTTGCAGGTCGCCTCGGTGATCGGCTCGGCTTTCTGGTCGAACGTGGTGCGCGCCGTGGTTGGTGAGACGCCGGAGCTGTCGCGCCAGCTCACTGCGCTGCAGCGCGCCCAGTTGATCCAGGAGACGGGCCGCATACCCGAGTTGGGGATGCAGTATCTCTTTCGCTCTCCGCTGGTGCGCGACGCCGCCTACGATAGCTTGCTCACTGCGCAGCGCATCGCGCTGCATGCCAGGGTGGCTGACTACCTGGCGCTACACGTCAACCCCGATGCGTTGGTGGGTTACTATGGCCTGCTGGCGGAGCAGTTTCGTGGCGCAGAGAATCACCCCAAAGAGTTGTTCTACACCTTGCTGGCGGCCGAGGAGGCGCGCAAGCTGTACGCCAATGTCGAAGCGCTGCAACGCTACAACCGCGCCATTGAGCTGCTCGATCGGATGGAAGCCGATGCAGCGGACGACAACCGCCGACGCACGATACGCGCGCAGCGGTTTGAAGTGTTCAACGGACGACACCAGGTGTTGTTGGAGATGGGCGAGGTCGAAGCAGCCCATGCCGACGCGCGTGCCTTGCTGGTCCTGGCCGATGCCATGCCGGACGATCCGGTCTGGCGGGTAGACGCCCTGCTCGCACAGCCGGAGGTGAGCATGGGGAAAGAAGTCCGCGAGGAAGTGGCGCGCGGTCTGGCAATGGCCGAGGAAGCGCTGGCCCTGGCGCAGCGGATGGGCGATCGCCCCCGCGAGTTGCAGGCCATGACTGCAGTCACCTGGTTGAGCTGGCATCTGCGCAGGCCAGAGGCCCATGCGCTGGCCGAGCGTGTGCTGGCCCTGGCGCGCGAGCTCGGTGACCTGCATGCGGAGGTCGGCATGCTGCTCGGCTTCAGCATGTTCTACGGCACCGATGACTTGCCGCGCAGCGAAGAGTATCTGCAGGCGGCTCTGGCGCGTTCAGAGCGACTGAACGACAAGGCCGTCAAGATCAAGTTGTTGGGCGCGCTCAGCGCGCGACACGAGCGGCGCGGCGATTACCACCGGCAACTGGTCGAGTTCGAACGCGAGCGCTTGCGCATCAGCCGCGAGATCGGCAATCGCCTGGCCGAGGGCAACGCCTTGACCGGCTGTGGACAAATTCAGGCGATCTACCTGGGCGATTACGCCGGTGGGTTAGCGTTGTTGCAGGAAGCGCTGCAGAAGTGGCCGCCGATCGTCAGCCGCCTGTTCCCCATGTTGCGCATTGCCCAGGTGTACGTCTTGCAGGGTCGCCTGGACGAGGCGCGGGCGATGCTGGCGCAGGCCGAACCGCTGAGCAATACTATCCTCAATGAGCTGGGCCGCGCGGGGCATGGATTGGTCGAGGCGATGCTGTGTCAAGCCATCGGCGATGAGGCAAGCCTGGGCTGCGCCCTCCAGGTCACCCAGCCGGTGTTGCAGCAGGTGGCGAATAACCTGGTCTCGCGGCAGTATCGGATGGCTGCGTCGTGCCTGGACGCAGCCACTCACCTGGCACTGGCGCAACTGCAGGTCGAGGCGCCGGCCCGCGCTATGCATGCGCGACAAGCGCTGGAGGCGTCGAGCGTAGCCCTCGACTTATACCGCGCGTTCGGCTTCACCCAGGTGGTGGAATGCGTGGGTGAGGAGATCCTGTTGCGCCACAGCCAGGCGTTGGCCGCCAACGGTCATGTGGTGGAGGCGGCCGACTTTCTGCAGCAGGCCTACGACGAGATGATGCGCAAGCACGATTTGATTCCATCGGATTCGCCCTTCCGTCGGACCTTTCTGGAGATCGCCCTGCATCGAGAGATCCAGGCCGCCCACGCAGCCGGCGTCCGCACCTTCGAGCTAACGACCTGATCCGCGTGCTCCACGCCGGCTGGCCACACCCCACCTGAATTGCGGCACGACCCATGATCGTTCAAGCGAATCAGTGCAAGCGACCACTCGAGCCAATTACGAGGTTTGCTGCGATCGCCACGTTCGCTGTGGCGGTGGCCGTTGCCATCCTGTGCATCGCCTACCAGTGCCTTGCGCTCACCCATCGCTATCCGCTGGACTACGGCGAGGCGCCGCTGGTGGATCAGGCCATGCGGCTGGCGCGCGGTCAGAACATCTATCGCACCGACCTCTCGACGCCGCCATTCACCATCTCGAACTATCCACCGCTCTACGTCGCAGCGCTGACGCCGTTCGTCGCACTGTTCGGCCCATCGTTCCTGCCTGGTAGGCTGATCTCGGTCGTATGTGCCTGGGTGTGCGCAGGCTGCATCGGGTTGATCGTGCACCGGGCCACGCGCGACTGTATCGCGGGCATCGTCGGCGGGCTGGTCTTCCTGGCTTTCCCGTTCGTCGTGGTCTGGTCGTCGCTGGCGCGCATTGACCTGTTGGCGCTGGCGCTCAGCCTGGCTGGGCTATGCCTGCTCGTTCACCAGCCGGTTTCCCGGCGGCGGCTCGTCGCTGCGGCGCTTCTGTTGGTCGCAGCCATCTACACGCGCCAGTCCTATGCGCTGGCTGCGCCGCTGGCGGCGTTCGTCTGGCTGCTGGCAAAGGCTGGATTCCGAAGGGCGCTCGGCCTGACTGCGATCGTGGCAGGATCGAGCGGCGCGTTGTATCTCGCGCTCAACGTCGCCACCCAGGGCGGTTTCCACTTCAACATCGTCACCGCCAACGTCAACGAATGGAGCGCCGATCGGCTGTCCTGGAATCTGGACCGCTTCACCGGCACGGCCGCGATCCTCAGCCTGATCGGCGTCGTCTCGGTGGCGGTCGGCTGGCGCCGCAACCCGCTCTGGCCGCTCAGCACGCTGTATTTGATCGGCGCATTCCTCTCGTTCACGACGATCGGCAAAGTCGGTTCGAACGTGAACTACATGCTCGAGTTGTGCGCTGCGCTCAGCATCGCTGCGGGTTCGATGGTGGCCTGGAGCCGCGCCGAGGGCAACTCCCCGCTGGTCCAGGTGGCTTTGTCGGTGCTGCTCGCGATTCAGATCGTCTCGATGGCGCAGGATACGCTGCGGCGCGAACTGCCACAGTTGCAGGGCCGGCGCGCCGCCGCGCCTGCGCTCGAGAAGCTGGAATCCATCGTCGCACGGGCAGAAGGGCCAGTGCTGGCCGACGAGTACATGGGCCTGCTCACGCTACAAGGCCGGCCGCTGGAGATCCAACCGTTCGAAGTCACGCAACTGGCTCTTGCTGGGCTGTGGGATCAGCAACCTGTGCTCGACGGCATTCACGATAAGCGGTATCCGCTCATCCTCGTTCACTACTTTCCCCACTATCCCGTGTATCGAGAACGCTGGACGCCTGCGATGCTGGACGCGATCAACCGCTCGTATCGGCTCACAACCGTGCTGGCAGACACAGGCGTATATGAGCCGGTCGGCGTCGGTGTGAGTGGCGCCTCCATGGCGTCACAGGTACTGGAGAGATGCGAAGGCGCGCCGTGGCGCTTGCCGAGTGATGCGCGACATGGGGTGCGCTGGGATGGGGACACGGCAGCATTGTATTTCTTCGGACGCGGTAGCCCTGGCGCGGTTCCCGTCTATGCTGTTGCTGATGGGTTCCTTTCGCGCGTTGCATCCACATCCAATCGCCCCGATATGCTGGCGATACGACACGACGACCCTCTGCGTCCCGGTCGTGTGTTGTGGGCGCTGTATGGCGACTTGGGCAGGGGGAGCGATGGTGAGGCTTTTATCGTGCCGGCATTTGCACCGGGGGCGCAAGACGTGCCCGTCCAGGCCGGTCAGTTGATTGGCTATCAGGGCGACTGGAGCGGCCGGCCCATCGCGATGTGGACGCACGTGCTCTTCGGCCTGGTCGAGGCGACGCCGGAGGGTGGGCTGCCCGTCACGCTGACGCCCGACGATTTCATCGATCCATCCCCCTATCTAGGCCTGTCAATTCGGCCACCTTCTCAAAGCCCAGGCGTGCAGCTACTTCGCTGCCGGCTGTAGCGACCTCGTGTGAACTGCGTCGCGCCGCTCTACGGACCGGCGTCGCCTGCGCTTTGCCACCGATCCCGGGCTCGTTGATTCTGCTGATTTTGAATATCCAAAATTGGAGCTGCTGGAGGCGCAGCACACACAAATGCGGCGGCGAGCTGATGCTGTGTGCCGTCCAGCCCAGCGTCAGAGCCATGCTCGATCGTTCGCGGCTGACGGAAGAGATCGGCGAACACAACATCTTCTGGGCAGCCGACGCCGCGATCATCGAAGCGAACCGGCGCCTGGAATCCTCCGATGGCTTCGTCCACCACACCTGAGCGGAGGCGAGGTCTTCCAGCTCAGACGGCTCGATTTGAACGAGCAAGCGACGTTGCAGCCGGCAGTGGTCATCACGACTAATCTGCAAGGTGTTGGCAGACGGACGACAGCGCGGGCATCGTCTAGAATTGCGCCGCGCCACTGCCGGCAAATGGCAATCCGCTGACTTTATGAAGAAAATAACCACTGACTCCGCTGCGCTGGCGAGCCCCGCACGCTCGCCCAAGGACTACCTGCTGATCTCCGCTCGTGGGTTTTGCATGGGCGCGGCCGACGTGGTGCCGGGGGTCTCCGGTGGCACGATGGCGTTCATCCTCGGCATCTACGATGAGCTGGTCAATGCCATCCACAGCTTCAACCTTACGTTTGCGCGTCAGGTGCTGAGCCTGCGCTTCCGTGAGGCGCTGGCGCAGGTGCCCTGGCAGTTCTTGCTTGCCTTGTTGATCGGCATCGTCTCGGCGATCTTCCTGCTCGCGCGCCCATTGAAGTATGCGCTCGAGCAGCACCCATCGCTGGTCTTTGCGTTTTTCTTCGGGCTGGTGTTCGCATCGGTGCTGGTCGTGCGCAAGCGGGTAAGCCGGTGGACGCCGGCGTGCATCGGGCTGCTCGTCGCCGCCACATTGGGTGCATTCGTGCTGGTCGGCCTGGCGCCGACCGAGACGCCGAACACCCCGCTCGCCCTCTTCTTGAGCGGCGCGATCGCCATCTGCGCGATGATCTTGCCGGGTATCTCCGGTTCGTTCATCCTCGTCCTGTTGGGCAAGTACGAGCAAGTCATCGGCGCCGTGGCGGCGCCCGACGTCTTCACCCTCGCCATTTTTGCAGCAGGCTGTGTCGTGGGCCTGTTGAGCTTCGTGCGCGTGCTGCGCTGGTTGCTCCGGCACTATCACGACGCCACCGTCGCCGCGTTGACCGGCTTCATGTTGGGATCGCTGCGCCGCGTCTGGCCCTGGCAAGACGTCACTGCAGACGGCGCACTGAACGCCGTTATGCCTGCTGCCGTCAACGGCGAGGTCATCCTCGCTGCTGCTCTGGTGGTCCTTGGCGTGGCTCTGGTGTTGGTGCTCGAGCGGTTGGCGGAGCAGAAGAGCGCAGCTGCCGCAGCGTGATTGCCTCCTTGCGTTCGGAGGCGTGGCGGCAGGTAACCTCATCACTCGCGCAGGATCGTCATCGCTTCTCGTTGGATCATCGGTTGTGTAAATCAGAGCCGTGCTGGAGGCGGTTGCCGGCGATACCGCTCGCAGGCCCGGCAACATGAAGAGGCATCAGGTGGGTGCA
>FWWM01010253.1_pt1 | contig 16768 bp, 9 predicted proteins | sample 2228351 | NCBI WGS metagenome assembly FWWM01 (sample SAMEA103939774, study PRJEB20133) | metagenome | reverse complement strand
CCTTCCACCCATCCGGCTGATATATCGAGTACACAACGCGCGTGCGGTCGGGCAATAGTCTCGCCCGATAGCTCGGTTGTGCGCCGGCCCCGATCTGATAGGCTCTCGACGCCGCGCTGTCATACACGTTGTAACGATATTGATACGTGGATGGGTCGTATTGGCTGTAGAACAGGCGCCCGGTGATGCCGGCGGTATTGAAGACCGTCGTGGAGAAGGGCGCGCTCGCTTCGCCTGCGCTGCTGCCGACCGAGGCGGTGAGGCAGCGCATGTCGGCGTCGCGCTGCTTGTCCGTCAGCGAGGTGCTCTGATTGAATTGCGCTGCGCGCTCATACTTCTTTGCAGCATCGCACCAGTTGCCGGCCCTGGCGTAGGCATCGCCGGCGCGAATGTATGCCTCGAGCAATTTGGCACCAACGTCGCGGTAGCCCGGCGAAGTGTTGTAGAGGCGTTCCAGTTGGGCGATACCCTTCTCCCAATCGGCGCCCAGGTAGTAGATCGCGCTCTGATAAGTCGCGGCCAGGCGTCGTTCACCCTCGACGCGGTCGCTCAGCGGTCGAATCGCAGCGGCGCGATCGAGGTCATACAACCCCTGCTCGATCTGGTCGGTGCGCAGCCGGCTCAACCCTCGTTCCACCAGGGCGCGGTAGTGCAGGTCGCTCACGGTGGCCCTTTCGAAGGCGCTGTCCAGGGCAGTGAGCTGATCGGCCAGGCGGATGACCGTGTCCCAATCTCCTTCCTCGCTGGCGGCAATCAGGGACTGCAACAGTTGGCGTTTGTCAACGACGATGGGCGTGGGTGTCGGCGTTGGTGGCAGCGGGGTGGGCGTTTGGGCTGCGATGGACGTCGCCAGCAAGTCGCGCACGCCGTAGTTTTCGGGCTGGTATTGCAAGATGTAGGCATAGTTCGCCTCAGCCAGGGCGTATTTGCCCTCTTTCATCAAAGCGTTGGCTTTCTGGAAGCGGTCGAGCAGCGAGGCATCTACCGTCGCTGTGGCACGAGCCGATGCTTCGCGCTGGCCGGCCTGCGCACCAGCCAGCCCGGCGACGCCTACCATGCCGAGCAGTCCGCAGGCGAAGAGCACCCCCAGCAGAGCGAGAAGCACCCTGCGCCCGATGCGGCGTTGCCGCACGATCGGCGAAACGATGGTGGTCTGAGACGATGCAGCGTTGGCGGAGACGTTTGCAGGGCCCTCGATCATAGTGTCACGTATCGCTCGATTATAGGCGGCGAGGTGTGCCAAATCGTACGTTCGAGCGACGGCCGGCGTTCGGGTTGCAGGTAGCCTGGGGGCGGCATCTCCCACTGCGGCGATGCGCGTGATGTCAGCGAGGCTGCGAACGATGTGCGTCCCGCTCCTGGCCGGGCCGCAGAACCCTTGACGCGCTCCACGATCCCCGTAGAATTGGGGACGCTAATTAAAACGCGAACCATCTCTTGAGTCAACCCGGGTCCTAGCGCGAGCGATGAAGTCGTTCGCGCCGTTTTGTCTTATCAGGGGTGTCAATCGAACATGGAATTAAAAGATTTCAAAGCGCTGCGCATCAGCCTGGCTTCCCCCGAACAGATTCGTTCCTGGTCCTACGGCGAGGTGACCAAGCCGGAGACGATCAACTACCGCCGCCTGCGTGCCGAGAAGGACGGACTGTTCGACGAGGCGATCTTCGGGCCGACGCGCGATTATCAGTGCTACTGCGGCAAGTACAAGAACGTCCGCTACAAAGGCATCATCTGCGATAAGTGCGGCGTCGAGGTAACCAAATCCAGTGTGCGCCGCGAGCGCATGGGCCACATCAACCTGGCTGCGCCGGTGGCGCATGTGTGGTACACCCGCCGTGTGCCGAGCTTCCTGGGCACGCTGCTCGATATCACCCGCCGCAACCTCGACCGCGTGCTGTATTTCGCCCAGTACGTCGTCACCTACGTGGATGAGGATGCCCGCCAGAAAGCGCTGAAGCGGCTGCAGGAGGAGCACGAAAAGCGCATCGCCGAGCTCGAGGCCAAGACCCGCGCTCAGGAGGATAGCGCCAGCGGCAGGCTGCTCAAGCAGCTGGTCAAGCTTCAACAGACGCTGGATGAGACTAATCAAAAGTACGACGACCTGTTGCAGGACGAGACCGAGGCGCTGATGCGGGCTGCGCAGCGTGTGCAGCGCGAGATCGAGGCGAAGACCAACAAGACCATTCGCGCGCCGATCGTCTTCGAGCCGACCAACACTGTGATCGCTCAGGAAGGCGAGACCGTCGGCCGCGTCCATCTCACCGCGCTCAACCGCATCGTCAAGGAACAACTCAACGCCCTGGAGCAGCGGATCAACGAGGAGCGTGAGACCAACACCAGCAAGATCAAAGGCGAGATCGAGATCTTGCAGGGCAAGGTGGATGACGACGCCCGTCAACTCAGCGAACGCCTCGCCGAGGAGATCCAGCAGCTGAATGCCCGCTACGCAGCCGACAAGGAAGATCTGGAGAACCTCGCTGTTTGCCAGTTCATGCCGGAGAGCCGCGTGCGCGACCTGCGCACGCGCTTCGGCAACGTCTTCAAGGCCGACATGGGCGCAGAGGCGTTCTACGAAATCCTCCGCCGCATGGACCTCGATCAGCTGGCCAAAGAGCTGTGGCGCGAGGTGCGCCATTCGCTCAGCAAGGTCAAGAAAAAGAAGGCCATCAAACGCCTGCGCATCGTCGAAGCGTTGCGCAAGAGCAACAACCGGCCGGAGTGGATGATCCTCACCGTGCTGCCGGTCATCCCGCCCGAATTGCGCCCGATGGTGCAGCTCGACGGCGGGCGCTTCGCCACGTCTGACCTGAACGACCTGTATCGCCGGGTGATCAACCGCAACAATCGCCTGAAGCGCTTGCTCGAGCTCGGCGCACCCGACGTGATCGTGCGCAACGAGAAGCGCATGTTGCAGGAGGCGGTGGATTCGTTGATCGACAACAGCCAGCGCGGCAAGGCACTCAGCCGGCGCGGACGACGCGAGCTGAAGTCGCTCAGCGACATGCTGAAGGGCAAGAAAGGCCGCTTCCGCCGCAACCTGCTCGGCAAGCGCGTGGATTACTCCGGACGGTCGGTTATCGTGGTCGGTCCCACGCTCAAGCTGCACCAGTGCGGCCTGCCGAAGACGATGGCCCTCGAGTTGTTCAAGCCCTTCGTCATTCAGAAGCTGGTGGAGTTGAACTACGCCAACAACGTCAAGGGCGCCAAGCGCGTGATCGAACGGGAGCGGCCGGAGGTGTGGGAGGTGCTTCTAGACGTCATCAAGACGCGCCCGGTGTTGTTGAACCGTGCGCCGACGCTGCACCGCCTCGGCATTCAGGCCTTCGAGCCGGTCTTGGTCGAAGGCAAGGCTATCCAACTGCATCCGCTCGTGTGTCAGGCGTTCAACGCCGACTTCGACGGTGACCAGATGGCCGTGCACATCCCGCTCAGCCGCAAGGCCGTCGAGGAAGCACGCAAGCTGATGATCAGCACCAACAACCTGCTCCGCCCCAGCGACGGCGAGCCGATCGTTGGGCCGACCAAGGACATGGTGCTCGGCGTGTACTACCTCACATTGCTGGACCCGGAGCCGCACAAGGGCGATGGACGCGCCTTCTTCAGCCTCGACGAGGTGGAGATGGCCTACGAACTCGGTCAGGTGCACATCCACGCCAAAATCAAGCTGGCGGTGGACACCTACTTCGACGAGAACAACGTGCGCTATGCCGATGGGAAACCTCGCCGACGCCTGATCGAAACGACGGTCGGACGGGCGTTGTTCAACCGCATCGTCCCGGCCGAGATGCGTTTCGTCAACCGCGTGCTCGATAAGGGCGATGTGCAGCGCCTGGTCAACCAGACCTATCAGGTGCTCGGCAACGACCGCCAGCAAGAAGTCGTGGCTTTCGTGGACGACATCAAGGACATCGGCTTTAAATACGCTACCCGTTCCGGCGTGAGCATTGCCGTGAGCGACATCATCGTGCCACAGGAGAAATTCGCCATCCTGGCCGAGGCCGACGCCAAGGTGCAAGAGGTGGAGCGCCAGTACCGCCGCGGCCTATTGACCGAGGATGAGCGCGAGTCGCGCACCATCAACATCTGGTCCGAGGCCAAGGACGCGGTCGCCAACGCGGTGAGGAAGTCCATGGACCCGGTGGGGAACCTCAGCCTGATGGCGACGTCGGGCGCGACTAAGGGCGGTTTCATCCCGATCACCCAGCTTGCCGGCATGCGCGGCATGATGGCCGACCCGTCGGGGCGCATCATTGCCCTGCCGATTCGCTCTAACTTCCGGGAGGGGTTGGATGCCCTCGAGTTCTTCATCAGCACCCACGGCCAACGCAAGGGCCTGGCCGATACCGCCATGCGCACGGCCGATGCCGGCTACCTCACCCGCCGCCTGGTGGACGTAGCCCAGGATGTGATCATCAACGCGCCCGATTGCGGCACGCATGCCGGCATCTGGATTCGCTCAACCGACGACGTGGGTGGCCAGAAGATGAAGGATCGCATCCTCGGCCGCGTAGCAGCATCGGACGTGTTGCACCCCAAGACTGGCGCCGTGCTGTGCTCGCGCAATCAGATGATTGATGAAGCGGTCGTGGCGGCCATTGACGCGGCCGGCGTGCAGGAAGTACACGTCCGCTCGCCGCTCACCTGTGAGTTGGAGCAGGGCATCTGCCAGTTGTGCTACGGCCGTGACCTCGGCCGTGGCAAGATGGTTGCTGTTGGCGCAGCCGTCGGCATCATCGCCTCGCAGTCCATCGGCGAGCCGGGCACGCAGCTCACGCTGCGCACGTTCCACACCGGTGGCGTGGCCTCTGGCAGCGATATCACACAAGGTCTGCCACGCGTCGAGGAATTGCTCGAAGCGCGCAAGAAGCCCAAGGCCGAAGCGCTGATGGCTGACATCTCCGGCCGCGTGCACATCGAGCGCCTGGAGGGTGGCTTGCGCCGCGTCGTGATTACCAATCAGCAATTGCAGCGCGATGTCTACAACGTCCCCGGCAACTGGTCGTTGAAGGTCGAGGATGGCGACGAAGTCAAGGATAAGGCGGTGATCGCCACGCGCGGCGACCAGGAGATGCGCGTCGAACATGGTGGGCGCGTGGTGCGCGACGGGATGACCATCACCATCGTCTACGAGAAGAAGGACGAAGTCGAATACGACGTGCCGCCTGCTGCGCGCCTCCTCGTGGCCGAGGGCCAGGAAGTGCACGCCGGTGATCCGATCACCGAAGGCACCAAGAATCCGCACATGCTGCTCAAGGTGCTCGGCCGCGAAGCGTGCCAGATGTATCTGCTCAGCGAAGTGCAGAAGGTGTATCGCTCGCAAGGTGTGAACATCAACGACAAGCACTTCGAGATCATCATCCGCAAGATGACCAATCGGGTGCAGATCACCACAGCCGGCGATAGCGATTACCTGCCGGGTGACCTGGTCAATCGCCTGGAGCTGGCACGGGTGAACGAGAAGCTCACGGCGGAAGGCAAGCGACCGGCTGTGGGCGTGCCGATCTTGCTGGGCATCTCCAAGACGGCGCTGGCGACCGAGTCCTTCCTTTCGGCCTCGTCGTTCCAGCACACCATCAAGGTGCTGGCTGGTGCAGCCATCGAAGGCAAGCGCGACGACCTGATTGGCTTGAAGGAAAACGTCATCCTGGGTAAGCTGATCCCGGCCGGCACCGGTTTCAACCCCAACATCATCCAGAGCTACGAGGGGGTGACGCTGCTAGCTGCGGAAGCACCGCCAAAGCCATCGCTCACCCAGCGCGCCGAGATGGCGTTGCTCGGCCTGGGCGAGAGCGAATCGCTGCCCGGCGAGAACATCCCTTCGCTGGAGGACTTCCTGCCCGGCGACGCGAATGGCAAGAATGAAGCGTGAACACTGAGCGTCGTTCACTCTGACCCTATAAGATCGAGTGAAGGGGCAGCTACATGGCTGCCCCTTCGCTTATACGCATCCCGGCGATCGGTGGGGAGTTGGGTCAAAGAACCTCATGAATCTGAATTTGCTCTTAACTGTCGGTTAAACAGAGGGGTGTATTCTTTGAATAATTGAATACACTTATTCAGCCGAGATCAAAGGAGTGTGTGACGTGAGGACCGCGACTCTACTGACCAGTCTACCCATCGTTGCGCTCTTGGTGTCAGCATGCGCTACCGCGATGCCTGCGCCGCCTGCAGCGCCACAATCTCAGGCGGCCGAATCACCTGCTGCGACAGAGGCACCAGCCCCTGCCAAGCCTGTCGGTGATCGCGCTTCGCTAGTGGTAGCCTACAACAGCCCGGAGAAGTGGGCGAACTGGGGTGGTGTGCTCAAGGCTTTCAGCGCCAAGACCGGTTTGCAGGCACCTTCTGACCCGAAGAATTCTGGCCAGACTCTGGCGGCCCTGAAAGCCGAAGCCAGTGCACCCCAGGCTGACACAGCTTATTTTGGCATCGTGTTTGGCATTCAAGCCAGTGATGAAGGATTGCTCGAGCCATACAAGCCGACCGGCTTCGACGAGATCCCAGATGGATTGAAGGACCCTGAGGGACGCTGGATGACCATCCACCAGGGCACGGTCGCCTTCTTGGTCAACACGAATGTGCTGGGCAACGTGCCCGTTCCTCAATGTTGGGCTGATTTGTTGAAGCCGGAATATAAGGACAAGATCGGTTTTCTCGACCCGACGCAGGCTGCGATTGGCTATTCCGTGGCTACGGCTGCCAATTTGGCTCTTGGTGGCACGCTCGACAACTGGGATCCGGGCATCAAATACCTAGCTGAACTTAAGGCCAATGGGTTACAACTGCCGGCGCAGACTGCTACCGCGCTTGTGCAGCAGGGCGAGATTCCCATCCTGATTGATGCCGACTTCAACGGTTATCAGCTTAAGAACAACAACGATGCGCCGGTCGAGGTCGTCGTCCCGTGTGAGGGTTCCATCACGATCCCGTATGTGATCGGCCTGGTGAGAGGGGCGCCGAACCCCGAGGGTGGCAAGAAGCTGCTCGACTTCGTCCTTTCAGACGAAGGACAGGCTCTGTTCGTCGAAAGCTACCTGCGCCCCATTCGGAAGATCGCGATTGATCCGAAGCTCGCTGAAGGCATGCTGCCGGCGAGTGCTTATGAGAAGGTGATCGTGCCCGACTACGCGAAGATGCGCACGGTTCAAGAGCAGTTCAACGAGCGCTGGAAGGCTGAAGTTGTCCAGTGACGTCGTGGTAAGGGGATCACATCCGTTGGCGTCGCGAGCGGTCACGATCGCATCGCTCGCGGCGCCTGTTCTCGTCCTGCTTGGCCTGGCGCTCGTCGTGCCGCTGATCGTTTTGCTGCGCCAGAGCTTGTTAGGAGGAGGTGGCCAGCTCACGCTTGCCAACTATGTTGCGGTCGTCACATCGCTGGCTTATCGTCGCGCGCTGCTGAATAGTGTGCTGATCGCTGTGTCCTCCACTGTGCTGGCGCTGGCGCTCTGCTTGCCGGTGGCGATCTACCTCGAGCGCTCGATCAGCCGATACCGGGGCGCGCTCGCCGTTGCGTTGACCATCCCACTCAGCCTGCCAGGTATCGTCATTGGGTTCTTTGTCATTCTGCTCTTCGGGCTGACCGGCATCGTCCCCCAACTCTTCTTGCTGACCACAGGTGAGCGTCAGCTCAACTTTGCCTACACGTTTTGGGGCATGCTGCTGGGCTATTTGTACTTCCAGATCCCGCGGGTGGTGTTGGTGCTGCGCGGCGCAGTATCAGCACTGTCTCAGGATGTGATTGATGTGAGCCGCACGCTGGGTGCGACGCCATGGCGCGTTTATCTCCACGTGGTGTTGCCTGCGCTCTCTCCGGCTCTGATCAGCGCCGCCAGTGTCAGCTTGGCGACGGCGCTCGGCGCCTTTGGGACGGCTGCTACGCTCAGTCGCGGCTTTCGCGTGCTGCCGTTGGAGATCGCCTCGTCGTTCACCGAGAGCTTTCAAGTCGAGCGCGCGGCCAGCTTGAGCATCGCGCTGGCGTGTCTCACCGTCGCTGCGCTGTTCGGCTTGGGGCGCACTGCCGAACGCGTGCAGCGGCGCTGATGAGATGACGGGGTCTGCACCACAGATGATAAGTCACGAGTTGAAAGTGAACACATGCCAACGTCGGCGTAGACGAACGTCCGATCCCATCATAGCAATTGGTCGCGGGTTTACATGGTTTGCTGTGTTGTTGTGTCTCGCACCGATGCCATTGTTGGTTGTGGTAGCAACGACGGCCAACTGGCCGCTCGGCTTTTGGGCTGGTGGCTTCACGACAAACTGGCTGCGTGAGGGATGGGTGACGGTTCAACCGTATGCGCTGTTCAGCCTGCGCTTGGCATTTACTGTGCTGGCGATTGACCTGGTCGTGGGCATGCCGGCAGCGTGGCTGATTGCCCGACACAACTTCCCTGGCCGGGGAGCGCTGGTGACGTTGATCAGCGTGCCACTGGCTGTTCCAGGCATCGCTATAGCTCTGGCACTGATCCTGGCTTACCCGCTGGCGCGCGCGAGCGGGTTGCTGCTCATCGCCGGACAGGTGGTGTACACGCTGCCATTTCTGGTTGCGACGCTGGTGCCGGCGCTGGCGCAGCCCACCCTCATCGAGCGTGAGGCAGTCGCGCGCACGCTGGGTGCATCTGTTGCGCAGCAGCTGGTCTATGTGACGCTGCCCTCGATCCGCAGCGCCCTGTTAGCAGCGTTGATCCTGGTATTCACGCTTTCGATGGGCGAGTTCAATGTGTCGTTCTTCTTGTTCACGCCGCTGAACAAGACGCTGCCCATCGAGCTGTATTCTGCCTACATTACTAACCGAGTCGAGGTGGCTGCGGCGATCACGTTGATCTTTCTCGCCTTCGTCGTGCCGGCAGCCATGGCTATTGAGCGGCTGGGCGGCAGCAAAATAGGACAAGCATGACAGTCGCAGCATCGCTGACGTTCGAGCATATCTCCTTTGCCTATGTTGCCGATCACCCGGTGGTGCAAGATATCTGCTTATCGGTGCAGCCGGGTGAAATCGTGGTGTTGGTCGGACCGAGCGGTTGCGGCAAGAGCACGTTGCTTCGGCTGACAGCGGGCCTGCTGTTCCCCACCGCCGGTCGCTTGCTGATGGATGGTGAGGACACCAGCGCGCTGCCACCTAATCGCCGACAGGTGGGCTGGGTGCCACAGAGCTACGCCTTGTTCGAACACCTGAATGTGCACGACAACATTGCTTTTGGCTTGCGCATGCGCCAGGTGCCCAGGTCTGAGATTAAGCGACGCGTACGCGATATGCTCGAGCTCTGCCGGATCACCGAACTGGCCACGCGCCATGTCAGCCAGCTCTCCGGCGGCCAACGCCAGCGTGTAGCGATCGCCCGTGCGCTGGCTGCGTCGCCGCGTGTGTTGTTGCTGGATGAGCCGCTTGCCGCGCTCGACCCGCAGCTGCGCACGGCTATCCGCGCAGATTTGCAAACATTGCTGCGCGCCAGTGGCGTGACGACGCTCTTCGTCACGCACGATCAGGCGGAAGCGCTGGCTGTGGCCGACCGTGTCGCCGTCTTGCGGGCTGGACGCATTGAGCAATTCGGTGTGCCCCAGGCGCTGTGGCGTTCGCCGGCCAACGCCTTCGTCGCCGAGTTCTTTGGTGGCGCAGCCGTTCTGCCCGCAACGCGTGTGAGCGAATACTGCATTCGACTTGCACCAGGCCTGGAAGCATGCACGGCCTCTGCCGTCGCATCTGCGGCATGTAGTGTCGCGGTTCGGCCTGGCGACTTGGAGATCATCGCGCAGGATGGTCTGGCAGGAAACGCCGGACATCTCGTCGTGAGTACGAGCGAGTTCACCGGTGATGGTTTTAAAGTCATAGGTGAGTTGTGTGGCGCAGGCACAGTGACGCTCTTTCACGATCAGCCAGTCACGCCCGGCCAAACTTATCCAGTTCGGGTGAAAGCCGGACGGTCGCTCAGCATTATCGGTGCGGATGCATGTGAACCGTAAAACAATACGTAGAACCTATCCGGAAGACCCCATGAAGTGGATGAAGGCATTGCCTTTGCCTTCACCCCAATCGCCTTGCATGTGAGTCCTCTCGGATGGGCCCATAGAATTACACAAGGAAGGACATCATCTTGAACGTATCTGCTACGGAGTTCATTGTGCTAGGTTGTCGCGCCGGATCGCCCGGTGAAGGCTCGGCAGCATCCGGCTATCTCGTTCGAAGCAACGGGAAGACGATCTTATTGGACTGTGGGCCTGGCGTTGTATTGGAGCTGACCCGGCTTGGTTTGGCAGATCGCCTGGATGCGGTGATCATCACCCATGCGCACGCCGATCACTGCGCCGATCTGGTGGCACTGGCCTATCACCGCTTATTCCCGGTGGTTCGGGCCCCCTTGCCGTTGTGGGGCGCACCGTCGGTCTGGCAGACGCTAAACGCACTCGACAGGGTATTCGGCATCCCTACATTGCCGACCCTGGCCAATCCACTAGGCCGCGCATTCGATTTTCGACCGATTGCGTCACAGGGGCCTTTCGACGTTGCTGACATGATCGTCGAAGCAATGACGACCGTGCATCCCACGCCCACCCTTGCACTGCGATTCCTTCCACTCGGTGTGGTCTACACGGCCGACGGCGCCCTGACCGACGCGCTGGTAATGTTTGCACGTTCAGCGACGCTGCTTGTGTCGGAGTGCACCTACGTCACTGCCCATGGCCACGATTTGAACGGGCATGGGCATATGTCTGCTGCTCAGGCGGGTCAATTAGCCTCGCGCGCCGGCGCGCAGCGTTTGCTATTGACGCATTTCTCTGATTGTGCTGCGGCGCAACTCAGCGCGCGCATTGCAGCAGAGCACTTCTCGGGTGAAATCTCGGTAGCATATCCGGGACTGTGCCTTTTGGTCTGAGCGCGCAATGCCAACCTCTTCTGTTTGCCCAAATGAGGCATCCTACGGCACAATAGCCCCCAATGAGCGACGTTGTCGTATCGAGGCCGCGTCCAGGCCGGCGATGGGCGAGCTCGGCAAAGCTTCTGGCTGCAGGTAAGGCCAGACCGCTGCGCAGCAGGTCAGCACAGACGCCCCAGCAACGGGTATACAGCCAGTTGCGCGAGATGATCTTGATGAGCAAGCTGCAGCCAGGGGAGTGGTTGCGCCAAGAGCAGCTGGCAGCGCTGTTCGGCGTGAGTCGCACGCCAGTGCGCGAGGCGCTGCGCATGCTCAGCCAGGAACAGCTCGTCGAGTTCGTGCCAAACTATGGCGTGCGCGTTGTGCCGCTTAGCTGGGAGGAGTTCGAGGAGCTCTACGCGCTGCGCATCGGGTTGGAAGGATTGGCTGCGCGTCTGGCTGCTGAGCAGGCAACGGAAGAAGACATCGCCTCCTTGCGCAAGGAGCTACAGGCCATCGGTGCGCTGGCCGAATACGGTGACCTGCGCGAGTACTTGCGCGAGGAATGGAAGTTTCGGCTGAAATGCTACGCCATCCTCAAGCGGCCGCGCCTGTTGCAGAAAATAAAGAGCCTGCGCGAGCACGCCGAACGGTATTTGCGTCTGGCATATGCGGTCGAGGGCAAGATGCATGAGTCGTTTGACTTCCATCGCCGGTTGCTCGAGGCAATGGCCAACCACGATGGCCCAGCCGCCGAGCAGATCAACCAGGAAGCACTGCGCTGGACGTTACGAAACGCCGGGCCGGTGGTGCGCAAGCTCGAAGCCGAATCAGCTTGAATTCGGCGGCAAGGCGTGTTCGCGCAGCTTATACGAAGCTCGGTTTTGGTGGGGTGCGTTCGCCGCTCCTTCGGGATTTCCCCTTCGGTCACGTTGCGAGGGACGCACCCCACGCGACATCTCTCCTCAGCAACCGCTTGTCTTGGGTACTACGTTGACGGTGATCCGAAGCATGATCTGTCGCCTTTGATTCAAGGCGCGAGGTTCACGCCAGCCCGTATCACGTGCATCAGCTGAAATCCTGAACTCATGTTTACCATACGTCGGTCTAATCGTAGCGACGGGCGCGGAGAAAGCCTGATCGCCCCAGAATAACGTCGGCGATGAACCGATGAGTTCCCAGCCGGTCGTGGGAATCAGACGGCCGGAGATAGAAATGGATTCCCCTGGACACACGGCCACTTCATTGCGCCCATCCTGCGTAGGCATCGCGATCCCTTTCACAGTGAATTGGGCACGGTCAACGCCGACAGAAACGAGCTTCGGTTTGACGTTGCTGTGATTCTGATGCTGCATCTTCACGCTTAGCAGCCCTGGTCCTCTGACCAATGTGTTCACAGTTTGTTGGCCAACGAGGTATGTCTTGTAGTAGTTGATAGGGGCGTAGTTGGGCGTCTCGTAGGCTGGTCTCCGGTATGGGGTTATCTCTGCTTGCTCGATCACGAGCATGTCCGGGTTCGTTGGTGATGCCTCAAGAGGCAGGTTGACCCAACTATCGCCTGGCACGACGGGCGCAATGGGAAGTGGACTTCTGCCGCTCGCGTACGAATCGAGGAACAAAGTTGTGGTGATGGGATAAGCCTCGTAGTTGCGGATCACTATCGCTCGCGATTCTCCACCGGAAAGCGCGACTCGATAAATGGGATCAAAGAGAGCTTGATCTCCGTTTCGGATCAGCAGGTCGTCCAGGATGTCTGTCAGGAAGAAATCAATCTTCCGATCGATTGCTGCCTGATTTGTGCTCTGATTCTGTGAACCCGGTATCAGCGTGTAGGCCACTACCTTGAGGCCGTGACTGCGGATATATTCAGGCAGGGATTTGCGTTCGACGATAGTGCCGGCCGTGTCCAGGTCAATCGCAACACCATCATACCCGTACCGTAGCCATTGCCTGATCCTTGCGGGCCAGTTGACCAGCTCGAAGCGCGAAACGACCCGCAATTTATGGATCCGATCGTCGGTTACTGCATCAAGTGCACCTTCCTCGAACGAAGTCACCCAGACATACAGGCGATAGCTGGCACAGCGTTCGATCAGGCCGCTCTGTCCCAGGATGGTCTGAACCGCTGTGCCCAACTGTTCGGTCCGCTGGGCTCTCTGTGATGATTGGGGATGCTCACTTTTCTTCATCTCGACGAACCAGCCACAAAAGTGTCTGTAGCGAGGGTCGGTGAGGACATTCTGCAGGAGCAGGTAGCGTTCTCCTCTGAACTTGGGCAGCCAACTTCCGCCCTCAGCAGCCAAAGCCATCTGGGTGCCGATGTCGCAGTTCTTCGTGAGGAAGGGGGTGACATCCACCTCCATGTTCTTGTTGTGACAATCCACTGTCGGTCCATAAACCGTGGTTGGCGCATCTGGGATGCGCCCCTGATCGGGTTTGTAGACCGAACCGTGGGCGATGATCACCTTTCCATCACTGGCTAGCTGGGTGTCTATCTCGATGTACTTTGATCCTTTCTCGATGGCGCGCTTGATCGCCTCATTCGTATTGTCAGGTGAACTCACGCGGTCACCGCGATGAGCAATGGCCTCGGTCTTCGTCCATGTCAAAGGCTGAGGCGTCAGCGTCAGCTCCTGGATAGCGTTGCGCAGCGTGTTGGGGTTGACGACATCAAACGTGCCATCATCGTAGGTGATGCGTCTTTCCGAGAAAGTGCGGATACGTTTAGGCTGCACGCACAGGATGTCGAACACGCTGAACAAGTAGCGTTTGGCAATGTGGGGAGGCTGGCCTCCTGATCCCGGCGCGGTGGTGATCGTGTCCATCTGGAGCGTCCACTTTGCCGCACCTGTGCGGAGGCAGCCGTTGGCAGCATCTCTGAGGGCTGATACGCCTGTTCGTATACTTGGCAGCGTCTTTAATTGTCTGCAGATCTGACTCGACCCCACACCTTCGAGCGCTGCTCTCCAAAACCTCTCGATCCACGCAGAATTTGGAGTGCGCAGCATTTGTTCGCAGTTCCAGTAATTTGGGGATCCCATCAATTCAAGCTCTCTCGCCAGGAGGTTTAGGCACTCTGTTGGCGCAGCCAGGACCCATACCTCGCGGTTGTGCCCTTGCTGTACCTCGTAGGTGCGCCCGTAAAGGTGCTGCCTCATTTGCTGACAATCAGCGGCCGTCAAAGCAGACTGTGCCGTCCGGATTTCAAAGCCCGGCGTGATTCCGCTTGAGAGGTCGAATGAGACGATGTTCGATTCGCGGCCTGTGCCCTGCGAGGTGATAGCGACGACCGAGAAGGTGGCGCTATCAGCCTCACCGATGGACGGATCGTCACTGGTCCATCGCGTGTCCGTTACTCGCACTGTCTCCAACCGATCACCGATGCTGTATCGCAACTCGTAAAAGACTGCATCCGGCACGGCGGTCCACGTGAGATGGATATGACCGCTCAACGTCACCGTCAGATCCAGCGTTGGGCCGTTGAGCTCATCCACCGGTGACGCAGTCGAGCCATCGGATGGCATTACGGGTTCTGGCATCGTGCCCACCGGGGTGGGTTCTACGATGATTTCGGTTTGGGGCGCTGCTGAAGCGTCGGTGAACTCGCCGATAGAAATAGGGAGATACACCCGGAAGGCTAATTCTGCACAGCAAGTCGTGGTCTTATCGGACGCTTCTGCCGAAGCAGTCTCAGGAGTCGTGCCAGCGATGTCCTCCGGGGTAGCGGTGGGGAACATTTCTGGCAGTTCGAATCCAGGTGGGTCATCCGGTGAAGATGAATTAGTGCTAATCAGTCGTATGTCATCCACGAAGAATGTCGGCTGGATCGTGCCGGTGTCGTCCTGAATGGCAATTGCGGAGATGCTCTCTGGATTGCCCAGTTGGCTCAAGGGTACGACGACCTCCACCCAGTCACCGCCTGGCAGGATCAATGCAACAAAGGGAGTGTCCTGGTCGGCTAAGCCGGGCCTGGCAAACACCCGAATTTGTGTGGTCGGCGCCGTGCCATATATCTGGAAGGCGATGGCCGTGTAACCGGTTGTCACTACTGGGCTGGCCGTGCCGAACAATGCACGAGCCCAAGGTTGGTTGTAGGTAATGGCGATGGATGCGGTGCTGCCTTTGAAAGTTGGTGCTGCGTTGGTCAGGTCAACCGTGGTGTCCCAGGACCGATCCTGCCATGCGCTTGCCAGGTGATCGCTGTAGATGAGGAGATCACCTGATGACTGGGCCTGGGCCTTTCGCGCCTGATCGGGTACGAACGCGAAGAGATTCAGGTACGTTGTGGCAATGGCGATGATGACTGCAAGAGCACGCCAGAAGACCTGTATCCGGTCACGTGACGAAGCGCATCGGGATCTGTTGCTCGGCATGACTTGTGACTCCTACCTTGAGCGTTTGCTCGATATATGAAGACCAGCACATCGCTGCGCGGTGATGGCACACGTCGCAGATGAAATTACTGTATACACTTACGTGGAGAATAGCGGATTGCTTTTAAGGCTTCGTTATCAGATGCCAGTCAACGGTTGAAAACGGGGCAAGTGAGCTGGCGAGAAGTTCTGTTAGCCGAATAGATGCGCTACCGTTGTGGCAGAAGCCCGACAGCGAGTTGCGTTGGAGTCGCCCCCGGCTTCGCTGGCGAGCGAGAGATTACGTTGAAGGTAGCGTGTGGGATCCAGCTCGTCGTGATGTCGCGTAAAGGATCAGGCGCGACACGCCCGGTAGTGCCCGGCTCATCATGCTTCGTTGGAGCCGACGCTCTGGCGGATTCGAGGTCAGAAGATCGTCTTGCCGAACAGCGAGGCAGTCAGTTCGACGGCCAGCCTGGCCGTGCGGTTTCGTTCGTCCAGAATGGGATTGACCTCGACGATGTCGAGCGAGGTGACTTTGCCGCTGTCGTGCAGGATCTCCATCAACAAGTGCGCCTCGCGATAGGATAGGCCGCCGGTCACCGGCGTGCCCACGCCGGGCGCTTCGGCGGGATCGAGCGCGTCCATGTCCAGGCTGACGTGGATCCGTCGGCAGGGCTGCAGATGCGCCAGCGCGGTGTGCGTGACGGCAGCGATCCCGCGCTCATCCACGTCGCGCATGGTAAGGACTCGCACGCCATGTGCGCGCAGCGCACGCTTCTCCAGGGGGTCCAGGTCGCGCGCGCCCAGAATGACAACCTGCTCAGCGTGGAGCTTCGCGCCGGGACGACCGATGTCGGTGAGTTCGGGCGCTCCCAGGCCCATCAGCGCGGCCAGCGACATGCCGTGCACGTTCCCGCTGGGAGTGATCTCGGGCGTGTTGAAGTCGCCGTGCGCATCCACCCATAGCACCCCCACTCGATCCTCGTTCGTGGTGATCGCCGACACGGTACCGATGCTGAGCGAATGATCGCCGCCCAGGAAGAGCGCGATTTCACCGCGCTCGTCAATGTCGTGGGCGGCGGCATAGATTTCGCGACACACGCCGGCGATGCTATGCAGATGGCGGGCATTCTCCGAGTCCAGCGGCACGGTCTCCGGCAGCGGCACTGCGATGTTGCCGCTGTCGGTGATGGTATGGCCGAGCGCGCGTAGCTGCTGGTGCAGGCCAGCGTAGCGGATGACGCTCGGTCCCATGTCTACGCCGCGCCGTTGCTGGCCGAGGTCCATCGGCACGCCGATGATGTGAATGTGATACGCCATGACGAATGTCCTCCCCGCTGAACCATGCCTCGCACCGAGGCCAGTTTTACGCCAGAGGGCATGTTTGCGCCAGGAGGGTGCTCCGGCGCAGAGTCTCGACGAATCGATAGACCATCCAACGCTCCCGAAGGAGGGAAGGCCATGACAAAGACAGCCTACAACCCGCTTGCCTCTGGCGCGCGGCCGGTGCCGAGAAGCCGCATCCCGGGCGTGGCGACGCTGGCGTTCGTCATCGTCACAGGGGTG
>FWWM01010249.1_pt1 | contig 16772 bp, 18 predicted proteins | sample 2228351 | NCBI WGS metagenome assembly FWWM01 (sample SAMEA103939774, study PRJEB20133) | metagenome | reverse complement strand
GATTTTCGTTTAAAACAATTTTATCAAACTTATATCTATACTTAATTCTTGAAAATAGCTTCGTTATTAAAATGTAGGTTGTATCATCTAATTGACTTGAAAAACCTTTTGAACTATCAACATAAATAGTATCAATATAAATTAAAAGGCTACAACTAAATAGAATATTTCCAATTTTAGTTGAATCTAATATGGGTTTCACAGACGCTTGGAAAGGTATCCAAGTTTGGGTTAGTGGATATGGATATTTTTTAGTAAGTGGATGATTCTTTTGTAAAATGTCTATAAATTCTTTGAAAACTATCCCATCACTTAAAATTCTAATCGTATCAAAAGTTATTAGAGGTGGATTTAGGAACGACCATAGTGAATCCCTATAAACAATGGAAAGGTTAGTCGTATCAAAAAACTGTCTTGTTAGAGTATCAGGATTAGGAGGAATTGTAATTGTAATAAAAAAACTATACTTATAGAAAGAAGAATCGTTATATAGATAGACTAATTTGGTATTTGGCTTTATACCATAGAATTGAAATGCATCATAGGAGATTGATGGATTTTGTGGTTCTGAAACACCCTTTCTGGAACAAGCAACAAGTAATAAAATTAAAAAGAGCTTGCGCATCAATCTCGTTTCTTAACTTCTGCTTTCTTTTTGAGTATTTTTAATCTAAATTTATCCTCCCTTTCTCTATCTTCTAATACTTGTCTAATGAATTTAGCTTGTTCACGCATTTCAGGTATTAGTTTTTGCTCAAGGGCATTAACTCTTCTATTAGTTTTCCTAATTTCTTCTCCAAACTTTCTTAATTTATACTCTAATGGAACTACTCTTAATATAGCATCAATTGACTTTTCAAATGAATTTGCTGTAAGTTGAACTCTTGAAGTGATACTAATTGGAGAAATACCCCTCTTTAAAGCACCTTTTATAATATCACCATATTTAAATTCTGTAACCTTTACACCCCAAGCTTTTCTTGGTATCATTTCAATTTCTAACTTTCTTGAAGAGCTTAATGCTACGGATTCAAGTGCTTCTTTACCATCTATACCAATTGTAATTGTAAGCATATTTATACTTTTTCTTAACTCATCTTCAAGAACTTTTCTCTCTTTCACAATAACCCTAATGAGCTTTCTAAATTCATTCATTAAAGCATCCCTTTTATTCTTTAATAAGTTTGCTCCTTGAATAGCCATTTGTATTTGCCTTCTTAAATTCAAAAGATTCATTCTCGTTGGACTAATCTGTTGCATAGTTCTAAAATTTTAAGGGCAGACACATAGGTCTGCCCCATTAGAATTTTATTCTTTTACAAATTTTGCATTTATAACTCTTATTTCACCACTATAAACATTTACAATATAAACACCTCTCTTTAATGATGATATGTCAAGCCTTATAGAGTTTGTAGCATTATAAGATTTAGATAAGATAAGCTTTCCATCAATTGAATAAATTTTTATGGTCATTGGTTTATTTGAAGGCTCTAAGTTGAATGAAAGATAGTTTTTGGATATAGAGTATGTTCCTTCATCTATTGAAATAGGTGTTACAGGATTATCAAATTTGGATATAAATACAGTTCCATTTTCATATGTTGTTTGAAAATAAGCGCCTCCACCAGGATTTACTAAGGGAACTCCTCCATGACCTACTAAAAAAAGACCACCAGCAGGACTAGCTGCAATGCCTGTTCCTTTGACCCATCCCCCACCTCCAAAATAAGTAGCCCATAGTCTCACACCATTATTATTGAATGCTAATACAAATGCATCATGTGGTCCACATATGTAGTCCCCTAGATTAGGATCCCAATAACAACCACTGCAATTCCCATTAGCTCCACAAATTCCATCATAGTAAGCTCCACCACCAGGATTGTATGTAGGAAAGTCGTTTGAAGTTGTAAATCCTGTTACAAAGACATTTCCAGCAGCATCAGTTGTTATCTGACCACTTGGTGATAAATGATCGTAATCAGTGCGATTCTCATTTCCAGTTCCACCATAAAGCGTAGCCCACAGTCTTACACCATTATTGTTGAACTTTATAATGTATGCATCATATCCTCTCGGTCCATTACCCTGGAAGTATGCTCCATTACCTGGGTCATAAACTGGAAAGGCAGCTGCATTAGCATAGCCAGTAAGAAAAACATTACCATATTTATCTGTTGTGATAGACCACGGCCTACTCATAGTTATATTGTCACTATAACAAGTAGCCCACAATCTTATGCCATTATTATTAAATTTAACTATGAAGGTGGATAAGATATTAGGACATGGTTGATAATAAGCACCACCACCTGGATTATAAGTTGGTATATTGGAAGCTCCTTGTCCTGTTAAGAATACATTTCCATATATGTCAGTTGCTACTGAAATACCCCAACCTCGGCCACCATAACACGTACTCCACTTCAAAACTCCATTACTATCAAATTTCATTATATATGGCGCCATAACACTGGGACATGTCTGATAATAAGCACCTCCACCAGGATTATAAGTTGGAAAGTTTGTTGAGCGACTACTGCCAACAATAAAAACATTTCTAGCATAATCTGTTGCTACTGAAAATCCCGATTCAGCAGTTCCACCCCCAATATAAGTTGCCCATATTCTAACTCCATTGTTGTCAAATTTCCAAATAAAACCATCCCAACCATCGGCACCACATCCAGCTGAACCTGGTCCTTGAAAGTAAGCACCTCCGCCCGGATTATATAGTGGCATATCACCTGAGCATGTTTCACCTGTAGCCACTACATGACCCTTCCTATCTACTGCAATTTCCCAAGGCTCTTCTTGTCCTCCACCTCCATAATATGTAGCCCAAAGCCTTACGCCATTATTAGTGAATTTTAATATAAATCCATCTTCGATGCCATTTAAGGAACCATCAAAATAAGCACCACCACCTGGATTATATGTTGGAAAATTGTAAGCACGTGTACCACCGCCTACAAAAATATTTCCATAAGGATCAGCTTTGACATCACATCCATAAAAGTAGCATTCATCAGTATTATCTTGTAGACTCGGAGTACCTGCTCCTCCATAAAGAGTAGACCAAACTAATGAATAAGGGTCAATTACAAGTTTATCTTTTCTCTCATATCCTTTTACATCAAAGCTTAATAGATTATTATCACTTTTATAGCTTACATCAACACGTTTAATGCCTTCATAAGCACTAAGTAAATTATCCCTTATTTCTCCAAGTGGTGTTTTTAGCGATATAATCTCACCACCATCTAATAACTCTATATCAGCATATTTAATATCTATCTTTATTTGTGCTATATTAGCATTTGGCATTATCTCAAATTCATGATGAAAATTACCTTCATCATCATACCTAAATACCCAATCAATACCAGGATAAATATCCTTTATCCTCACTTTCCTATAGCTCTTTACAAATAGAATACCATCAGGGCAGTGGGCTAAATAGTAGTTGGTATAACCTGGTAGTTCATCTTCATAAACAATATTTTCTCTTTTGATATTTGCCCCCATTAGATCATAATCTATCCTTGCATAATGAACTATTGCACCTTCATTTTCTACCTTCTTTCTCCACAATTCATCAAAGCTAAAATTCCCTTCATAATTACCCTTCTTATAGCTTTCTTTCTTCTCAATTACATAAATAACATATGAAAGCCCTTTTTCAGTTATAAATATACCCATATTTCCGTTGAATGAATAAAATATAACTTCATTTGCTGGTTTTCCTTCAGTTGTAGCAAGTTGTCCTCTATTTGGAGTAAAGCCTTTATATAAATATGGATATGAGTTTAGCCATTGCTTTATAGTTTCATAATCATATGTAGTTAGTTTGTTATCTGATACAAAGTTTATTTGAGCATATGCTACACTCAAAAAAATGGTTATACTTGCAAACATCCATCTCATGCTCTCACCTCCTTGCTATATAATTGACAGGTTTTTATATAAAATTTGTTCTTTTTCCCTTCTCTTCTTATTCTCCAACTTCTTCATATATCTATCTACATCAACAGGGATATAGACTATCTCATATTTTTGTTTTTTCTTTCCTTTCTTTTCCCCTCTCATGTTCTTACCTCCTTTTCAAATTTAAATTTCATAAGGTACAAAAATTTTTTAGTGTATAGATGTGAAAAGTCAAGTCTTTGAAATTGTTGTGGGAAACTAATTAGAGATATATTAAAAATTTTTTCATAATTATTAGGTCATTTTTTCAAATTTTTCGACAGTCTTATAATACTATTTATAAATTCATTTGAATGATAATCAAGACCCCAAGGCAATGACTTAAATAGCATTTTAAATCTCCTCATATCCTTTGATTTATAACTAAGTTCCGCTTCTTTAAAGTCCAAATAAATATCAGCATTTAATATAATTTCATTCCCAACTTGCTCAATTGGTAATTTCATCTTATACTTCATATACTTAATCTCTTCCTTCGTAAAATGCCAAATAGCTATCCTTGAATTTAATAATAATTTTATTATTTCAACTGAAATGCCCCTATCCTTTAAATAAAATTTCTTATTCTTATATACAAAAAATGGGCGCTTCCTTAATAGATATAGTTTTATTTTTGGTTTTATTGCAAAATTTATAAAATCACTAAATTCTTTATATTTTTTCAGCCTATCATATGATTTTGGATGAAATAGTAGTAGAAAGTTTAAAATTGTTTTCATACCATATTTCTTAGCAAGATATAGCGCATTTGATAATTTACCTTCAAGGTAATATTTGATAAGTTTATCCTTTGGTGTATCTTTTAAAATTGAACTGTTGCCTGAGACAATAGCATAAAAGTGCCTATCAACTTTCTCGCTTAATCTCTCCTTATATTCTTGAAAGTATTTTAAATATATTTCATTACCAAAGTATTTGTGATAGGTTATAACGAATGTATAGTAGCGTTCTAAATAATCTTCAAAAACTATATCTTCAATATTATAAGCAGAAATCATTGTTTCAAGAGCAATTTGTGGTTTATTAAGGAATAAATAAGAGAAAGCTTTAATTGATGTAAGAAGATAATTTGTATGTGGGTCATTAAAATTGCATTTATAATTTATTACATCACTATATTTTCCAAGAGCATATAGGACATAAGCGTGAACAATAGAATAATCCGATGAAAATTTTATCGCTTTTTTATGATTACCCCAATTGTAATAGGAAGCACATATGAAATCCCTTATATTATCTTTTTGATACAATGGTAATTTTTTGTATAATGCTTCTAGTTTCTTCATAGCTAAAATACTCTTAGAAAATTCTTCAATCCTACTTAAAACATTTAAATACGAGTTATAAAACCTTGCTTTGAGTGAAATTGAAATGAGTTTATCTAAATCAATTTTTTCAATAATATCAACAACTTCCTTTAAATCGTTCTTTAATATCAAAATATCAATTTTTGAAACTAATGCTTTTAAATATGTAAATATCATCCCTTTAAATTTAAGCTCTTGTAAAAATTTCTCCAATTCTTTTAAAACATCAATCCTTTTTGACACTTTATGATAAATTTTTAAGTACTCAAGATAAGTGAATTCAGTTTCCAAATTTGAGAAATCAATAATCTCTGGTTCAAACTCCACATTGTTATAATATAAAAATTCATTCAAAATTCTATAATTTTTTTGTTTTAATAGAAAGTTGATAATTTCAACTTCTATATTATCCAATTGCTTAAATGTTATAACATTGAACTTCTTTAATGTCCTATATATGAAAATTTCATCTAAATTTAATTTCTTTGATATTTCAACAATACTCCCAAATGGCTCTTTTTCAATATAATCCAAAACAACTTTTTGCTCATCTTTTATAGTAAAAAATCCTTCACTTTTAATTTTATAAACTGTATCTCTTGAAACATTGTATTTTTTAGCAATTAGACTAATTTTTTCACCTTCAAAAATTTCTTTATAAATTAAAAATTTTTTATAAATATCTAATGCCACTTTGAAATTTTAGAGCATACTTTAAAATTTTCTTACTATGAAAATCACATATCTTGGACATGCAAGTGTAAAAGTTGAAATTGCAAATAAAATTATATACATAGACCCTTTCCTTTCAGGAAATCCAAAAGCTCCTATAACTGCTGATGAGATTACATCTGCTGATATTGTAATTGTTACACATGACCACGGAGACCATCTTGGTGATGCATTTTATATTGCAAAGAAGACAAATGCTTGGCTTGTATCTCAATATGAGATTGTAGTTTTAGCACAAGAAAATGGTATTCAAAAGGTAGAACCTATGAATATAGGAGGGCCTATTAGTGTTGAAGGTATTAAAATTGCATTAACTCCAGCTTGGCATACATCTCAAAGAGGTGATCCAACAGGTGTTATAATTCAAGCACTTGGAAAAACATTATACCATGCAGGAGATACAGGATTATTTTCAGATATGAAGCTTATTGGAGAGTTATATAAGCCTGATATTGCACTTCTTCCAATTGGTGGAAGATTTACTATGGATATTTATCAGGCTGCAAAGGCTGTTGAATTTATAAGACCAAAATATGTAATTCCAATTCACTATAATACATTTGATTTAATAAAGGCAGACCCACAAGAATTTAAAAAGCTTGTAGGGGATTTATCAGGAGTTATAATTTTAGAACCAGGAGAAACATTCAATTATTAAAATTGGATTACATTTTTGAAAATTTAAAGAGAATTAAAGAGAAAATAGTAAATGTTTGTGAAAAGATAAATAGAAATGCTAATGAAATTCAAATTTTACCAATTACAAAAGGAATAGATGTTTATAGAATAGAGTTTTTGTATAATCTAGGATTTAGGGAATTTGGTGAAAATAGAGTAAAGGAAGTAGAACAAAAAGTTAGGTATTTACCAGATGATATAAAGTGGCATTTAGTAGGTCATTTGCAAAGCAATAAAGTTAAAAAGGCATTAGAAATTTTTAAAGTAATTGAGAGTATTGATAGATTTGAAATTGTTGATGAGATTGAAAAAAGAAATGTACAAGTTGAAGTATTTTTAGAATTTAATTGTTCAAAAGAGGAGCAAAAGCATGGATTTAATGTAGATGATTGGGAAAGAGCATTTGAAAAAGTTTTAAATTCAAAAAACTTAAAAATTGTTGGACTTATGACACTTGGTCCATATCCTATTGATGAAAAAAGAAGTAGGAAAGCATTTGAAACATTAAGGAAAATTAGGGAAAAGGCAGAAGAAAAATTTAATTTAAAGAATTTGAAGTTATCAATGGGAATGAGTGAAGATTTTGAATATGCAATTATGGAAGGTGCAGATATTATAAGAATAGGGAGGGCTATATTTGAAGAAAATTTTAATTTTAAATAGAAGAGATATATTAAATCCTCTTAGTGGGGGTGCAGAAAAATATACATTTGAAATATCGAAGGCTCTAATAGAAAATGGATGTGAAGTTCATTGGTTTTCTTCAAAATTTAAAAATTCAAAAAGTTTAGAATTTTATGAAAATGTTAAAATTATAAGAAGGGGTAATGAATTTTTTGTTCATTTTTTTGGACTAATCTATGCAATTTTAAATTATAAAAAATATGATTTGATTATTGATGAATTCAATGGTATTGGATTTTTTACATTTTTTTTAAAAAAATCTATACTCTTAATTCATCAACTATATCAAGAATTTTGGACAAAAGAGATAGGGAAAATGTTCTTTTTTATGAAGTATATTGAAAAATTTTTGCTTTTTCTATATAGAAACAAATTCACAATTACAGTTTCAGATTCAACATTGAATAATTTAAAAGAGATTGGATTTAAGAATGTTGTTGTTGTTGAAAATGGTATAGATGAAATAAATGTAAATTGTAGAAAGGAAGAAAATTTAACACTTTGCTTTCTTGGAAGATTAAGAAAGACAAAAAATCCTGAAGATGCTATTAAAATTTTTATAAAAATTAAAAATTTTATAAATGATGCAAAGATGATAATTATTGGAACAGGTCCTCTTGAAAATTATTTAAAAGAAAAGTATAAAAATGTTAAAGATTTGTATTTTTTAGGATATTTAAGTGAAGAGGAAAAATATAAAAATGTTTGTAAATGCCATTTTTTAATAGTACCAAGTATTAGGGAAGGTTGGGGTATTGTAGTAATTGAAGCGAGTTATTTAGGCGTTCCTGTAATTGGGTATAATGTGCCAGGTCTTAGAGATTCTATTAAAGATGGTATAAATGGTTTTCTTGTAAATAGTATAGATGAGGCAGTTGATAAAATTTTAAAAATTTATAATGATAAGGGATTTTATAATAAATTAGTTGAAAGTTCAAAAGCATATGCAAGAAGATTTTCATGGAAGAATACAAATGAGAAATTTATCAAAGCATTATTTACTTAAACTTGCTTAATAAATATGCTCTTATAAAATCATCAATTTCACCATCCAAAACAAGCTCAGGATTTGGATTTTCTAAATCTGTCCTATGATCCTTTACAAGTTTGTAAGGATGTAAAATATATGACCTTATTTGATGTCCCCAACCAATATCTGTTTTTTGACTTTCAAGCTCTTTGAATTTTTCCTCTTGCTTTTGCTTATAATAATCGTATAGTTTAGCTTTTAGAATTTTAAGGGCAATTTCTTTATTTTTGTGTTGAGAGCGCTCACTTCTTATCGTAACTACTATTCCTGTTGGAATATGCGTAATCCTAACAGCACTTTCAGTTTTATTTACATGCTGACCACCTGCACCACTTGAACGAAATGTATCAATTTTTAGTTCATTATCATTAATATCAATTTTTAATTCTTCTCTTGTAGGATAAACGAATACTGATGCAAATGATGTGTGTCTTCGATTATTTGCATCAAATGGCGAAATCCTAACAAGCCTATGTACACCACTTTCACCTTTTAATAGTCCATAAGCGTATTTACCCTTTACAAGTATTGAAACACTTTTTATTCCTGCAACTTCACCAGGAAGTATATCTAAAATTTCATATTTAAACTCTTTCTTTTCAATCCATCTTAAATACATTCTCATAAGCATTTGAGCCCAGTCATGGCTTTCAGTTCCACCAGCACCTGGATGAATTTCAATAATAGCATCTCCAACATCATCTTCATTATTTAAGAGCATTTTTAGCTCAAAGCTTGACAATTTTTTCTCAAATAGTTTGATTTTCACTTCATATTCTCTTTGAAATTCTAAATCTTCCATTGAAAGCTCCTCTAAAATTTTTAACTCTTCATACAAGTTTTTCATTTCTTCAATCTCTTCTAATTTTTCTTTCAAACTAGATAGCTCTTCCATTAGTTTTTGTGCATTTTTCCTATCTTCCCAAAATTTATTATCTGATGACAATTCTTCTATTTCCTTAATACGGGCTTTTATTTTCTCTATGTCAAAGATAGTTCAAAAAATTTTCAAACTTTTTAATGAATTCCATAAGCTTTAAAATTTTAAAGCCTGCAGCTTGGAGGGATGGCCGAGCGGACGAAGGCGGCGGCCTGGAGAGCCGTTATTCCCTTTAAGGGAATCGTGGGTTCAAATCCCACTCCCTCCGCTTTTATGAATCCATTTGAACATCCTTTGTTTATATATTATAAATATCCTCGTTATAAAAGAAAATTAAAAACATTTAATAGAATTGGTCATTTAGGTAATCCAAGTTGTGGTGATGAGATTATTTATTATGTAAATGTTGAAGATGGCAAGATAAAGGAAATTAGCTATGAGGGTCATGGTTGCTCTATTAGTCAAGCATCTGCAGATATACTTGCAGATTGGTCAATAAATAAAAATGTTGAAGAAGTTTTAAAATTATCGGATAACGAATTCTTAGAAATGCTAGGTAATGTAATTCAAACAAGATTAAAGTGTGCTTTGTTAAGTCTTGAAACCTTGAAAAAAGCCTTAGAGGGAGGAAATGAAAATGAAAGACATAAAGGAGATAGGTGAGCCTGTATTTAGCGCAGGTCTTGAAGATATATACTTTACTGATACAAAATTATCTTTCATAGATGGAGAAAATGGAAGGTTGTATTATCTTGGTATTCCAATTGAAGAGCTTGCTAAAAATTCAACATTTGAAGAAAGTGCATATTTATTGCTTTATCAAAAATTACCAAATAGAAATGAACTTGAGGAATTTACAAGAAAATTAAAAGAAAATAGAGAAATTCCAGAAATTTTATTGAAAGAAGAGGAGATTTTACCTAAAGATGCTCATCCTATGGATGTTTTAAGAACTGTTGTATCATTTGTAGGAATGCTTGATGAAAATGCAATGTCAAAGAATGAAGAAGATGTTTTGGAAAAAGCTATCAAATTAACTGCTATTTTGCCAACAATTGTTGCATATTTCCATAGAATAAGAAATAATAACGAAATTATTAGGCCTGATAAACATTTAAATCACGCTGGAAATTTCCTTTATATGTTAAGAGGTGAGAAGCCATCTGATATTGAAATTGAGATATTTGATAAAACTTTAATTTTATACTTAGAGCATGGCATGAATGCCTCTACATTTTCTGCTATTATAACTGCTTCAACTCAATCAGATATCTATTCTGCAATAACAAGTGCTATTGGAACATTAAAGGGACCTCTTCATGGTGGTGCAAATGAAGGGGCTATGAAGATGCTTTTTGAAATTGATAGTAAATATAATGGTGATGTTGAAGCATATTTGAAAGATAAAATTTCAAAAAAAGAGAGAATTATGGGATTTGGTCATAGGGTATATAAAGCTTATGATCCAAGAGCAAGAATTTTAAAAGAATTAGCTATAAAATTAGCAGACTATAAGAAAGAAAGGAAGTGGGTAGATATGCAAATTGAACTTGAGGAAAAGGCAGGACCATATTTAGGTGAGAAGCGTATTTATCCTAATGTTGATTATTATGCAGCAAGTATTTATTATATGCTTGGAATACCATTTGATTTATATACATCAATTTTTGCTATTGCTAGGGTTGTTGGATGGTGTTCGCATGTGCTAGAGTATTGGAAGCTTGGTGGAAGACTTTTAAGACCAAGGGAAAAGTACGTTGGTGAAATAGGTAAAGCTTACATAAATATAGAACAAAGGGGGTAGATTATGGAAGAGATTAAGAGAATGTTGATCTTGGCAAAGAAAGAAGAGGAAGAAGATTGGGATGAGGAAGAGTGGGAAGAGGAAGAAGACTGGGAAGATGATGAAAATTGGGATGAAGAAGAATGGGAAGATGAAGAGGACTGGGAGGAGGAAGAGGAGGAGGAGAAATGAATGATGGGTGGCAAAGCCGCCCCTCTTTATTATAAAAATGCTATTTTTAATTAATCAGATTGTTTTAGATAGTATTAAAGATCAAAATTTAAAAAGTGATGTAATAATTCAATTTTTAGAGCCAGAAAGTCTTTATATAAAAGTTTCAAATAGAGTGAGTTATTTTTATATGGGTTATGTTCCTTATGAAATTAGATTACCTGCCGGATTTTACTTCATTGAATATGCCAATAAAAGAGATAGTTTAGTATTTAGTCGAGGTTATATTTATAAGATAAAGTTTGAGGGTGTTAAAACAGGTAAAGGAAAAAAGGTTAGCTATGAGTATTCAATTAGAAAGGAGTTTAATAAGGAAATAGTGAGAGATAGTTGCTATATTGTTTTAACAGGAAATGTAGATTCAGTTGTTATTTCATTTGATAATAACAATTACACTTATAAGGTACCTTCTGAGTTTATGTTTCCTGCAAAGAAAACAATTAGAATATCTGCAAAAGATCTTCAAAAAGAATTATTTTTAGAACCTCAGTTTATTTATTACATAGAAATTAAGTAATTCTTATGCTCTTTAAAAATTGTATTTTCATATGCTTTCTAATAACTTCTTGTTCTTCATTAACTCTAAGGAAATCTGCTGAACTTAACTATGTTTCAGAGCTTGATGTTTATTGTGATGAAGCTATAAAAGAGCCAACTGATAGTATATTTATTATAGCGAGTTATAATGTTGAAAATTTGTTTGATGATGTTGAAGATGGTTATGAGTATAAAGATTATTCACAGAAAACAAGTAACTATTCAAAGGAATTCTTCTTAAAGAAAATTGATAATATAAAGAAGGTTTTAAATGATTTAGATTCGGATATTGTAGGACTACAGGAAATTGAATCAAAAAGAGCTATTGCACAGTTATTTGAGAATGTTAAGGAAATAGGATTTAAGTGTTATGCAATTGCAGATAAGCCACAATTTACAATAGTAAAAACTGCAATTATTTCAAAATACGAAATTTTATCTGCTTATGGATATAGAACAATACCTAATGTAAGAAATATACTTCTTGCAAAAATTTTAGTTAATAATGAGACTTTAATAGTTTTTGTGAATCATTGGAAAAGCAAAAGATATCCTGAGTCTGAAAGGATTAAAATTGCCCAAATTAAAAGAAAAATTATTGATAGTATAATAAAGTTAAACCCAAATGCTTATATTATTTCCCTTGGTGACTTTAATACACACTATAATGACAATGAAAGTGATGTTATAGTAGGTGATGCTTTTAACTATAAACCAGTGATTGGACTTAGAGATATTTTGTTAAAGGATAGTATCTTATATAACCTTTGGGTAGAAATTCCTGAAAATCAAGTAGGAAGTTATTATTTTAGAAGTAATTGGGGAACACTAGATCACATTTTGGTAAGTAAGTCAATTTTTAAGGGTAATGGAAAAATTAAGTATATGAGGAATAGTTTTAATGTTTTCAAAGTGAATTATTTATTAACTGAGGATGGTATTCCTTATAGATGGCAAATTGAATTTGAAGGTGATAGAACTATTCATCTTGGAAAGGGATTTTCTGATCACTTACCAATTTATGCTAAGTTCAAAGTTGTGCCTTAAACTTTTCTATATGAATGAAAAGAATCCAAGAGAAGAGGCTCTTAAACAATTTAACAAAGCTGCTGATATAATGCATCTTGAGGGATGGATAAGAGAAATTTTAAGTTATCCTGAAAGGATCGTTGAGGTTTATGTACCTGTGAAAATGGATAGTGGCGAAGTTAAGATTTTTGAAGGGTATAGATGTCAGTATAACAATGCACTTGGACCATATAAAGGTGGTATTAGATATTCACCAGATGTGGATAAAGATGAAGTTGTAGCTCTTGCTCAATTAATGACATTTAAGTGTGCTTTGGTGGATTTACCATTTGGAGGTGCAAAAGGAGGAATTAAGGTAGATCCTAGCAAGTTATCTATAAGTGAGCTTGAAAGACTTACAAGAAGATATACATATGAAATTATAAATGTAATAGGACCTTCAATAGATATACCTGCACCTGATGTTTTAACGGATGAACAAATTATGGCTTGGATTATGGATACATATAGTATTATTAAAGGTTATAATGAACCAGCTGTTGTAACAGGAAAGCCAATATACTTAGGAGGTTCAAAGGGTAGGAAAGAGGCTACAGGAAGAGGTATTGCTATAACTACAAGAGAATTTCTAAAGCTATTTAATGACGATCTAAAAGGTAAGAAAGTTGCAATTCAAGGTTTTGGAAATGTTGGAAGTCATAGTGCTTTGTTTTTGAGTCAGATGGGAGCTATAATTGTTGGTATAACAGATTCAATGGGAGGTGTCTATAATCCAAAGGGATTAGATATACAAGATCTTATTAAATATGCATATTATGAGAAGAATATTGAGGGTAAAATCAGAAGAACAGTTGCAGGCTATCCTAATGCTGATAGTATAACAAATGAAGAATTGTTTAAACTTGATGTAGATATAATTATTCCTGCTGCTATAGAAAATCAAATTACAGAAGATATTGCAAGAAGCATAAAAGCTAAATATATAATAGAAGCAGCAAATGGTCCTACTACATTTGAGGCAGAGGAAATATTATTAAATAAAGAAGTTATAATAGTTCCTGATATTTTAGCAAATTCAGGTGGTGTAATTGTCTCATATTTGGAGTGGATTCAAGATAAAATGGGTTATTATTGGGATGAGATTGAAGTAAATAATAGCCTTGAAAGGAGACTCATTAGGGTTATAAATGAAGTTTATAATACATCCAAAAAATATTTAGTAGATTTGAGAACTGCTTCTTATATTCTTGCAATAGATAGGATAGCTAATGCTTATCGCAAGAGAGGTCTGTTTCCATAAATATGTTCTAAATTCCTTTTAAATCGTTTATAATTTGCTCTTTTAATAGGCATTCCTTTAAATAGTTCATTATATTCATCTTCACTTAAATGTAAAAGTTCTTCAAGTGAGTAATCTAAAATATTAAGAATTTTAAATTCATCCCAATCTGTTTCAACTGCATTATTATTCCAAGGGCAGACTATTTGACATATATCACATCCAAATATCCAATTTTTATATTTTATCTTTATTTCATCTCCCTTATATTCAATTGTCCAATACGAAATGCATTTGTTTGCATCAATTGTCCTATTATCCAAAATTGCATTAGTCGGGCATGATGATATACATTTATTACACTTACCACAAAAATCATAAACAAAGGGATTGTCTGTCTTTAATTCAATATCAACTAAAACAATACCTAAAAATAAATAAGAACCAATTCTTGGATTTATTAGAATTGAGTTCTTGCCTTGCCATCCAAGACCTGCCTTTTGAGCAAATGCTTTTTCTAAAATTGGCCCTGTATCTACATATACCTTAAAGTTAAATTTTAATTCGCTTGAAAGCTCCTTAAAAATTTTTATCAATTTCTTTTTCATAACTTTGTGATAATCTTTTGAGAGTGCATATATAGATATCTTATAATCCTTGTATTTAACAAACTTATAGTAATTTTTTGCAACTACAATTACGCTTTTAACATCACTCCAAACATTCTTTAAGTTAGTTCGCTTTTCAACTGTATCCTTCATATAGTTCATATCAGCATGATAATTATTATTTAGCCAATTCAAATATGCTTTTTTGTTTTTTTCAGGAATTTCAATATCAGCTATACCTACTAAGTCAAAGCCAAAATCTAGAATTTTCTGCTTTATGTAGTTTTCTAAGTTCAAATTAAAAATTTTAAAGTTTTCCCTTTTTCACAATATTGTTAGTTCTTGAAGTGTAAATTAGATAACCAACTTTATATTTTTCTATTTCAATTCTTAGTTTGTTAATTTCACTTTGAACTTTATATAATGAATAAATTGAACTTATTAAAGATAACAGAAGCCATCCTAGTATAACATAAAGTGAAATATCAAGGATTGATAATCGCTTCATCTAGGTTTTTTAGAATGCAAATACGCTTTTTTAGGTCTATCTGTTCTATAAATGTTTTTGTAAATGGAATATAAATTTCATCATAATCAGTTTTGATTTTTAATAGTGTATAATTTCCTTGTATTATAACATCCTTTATATAACCAATAACTTTTCCTTTGTAATAAACATTTAAATTTTCAAGTTCATAAACATAGTATTCATCTTTTTCTTTTGGTGGTAACATTTCTTCTAAAACAAAAATTTCAAATCCTTTTAATTTCTTAGCTTCTTCTCGCGTGTTAATATTTTTGAATTTTATTAGTGCATATTTATCAAATTGTAATTTAAATTTTTCAACTTCAAGTTCTACAAAGCCTAAACTTGGGTGATTTATGAAAATTTTCTTGTAATTCTTAAAATAGAAGGGAGGAGTGAAATAAATTTTTATTTTTATCTCCCCCCTTGTTCCAAACTCTCTTAAAATCTTTGCAACTGGATATTTATTCAAGAATTTCTACAACTATTTTCTTACCTCTCTTAAGTGATACTGCTGCAAGTATTGTTCTAATAGCCTTAGCTGTTCTACCTTGCTTTCCTATAACTTTTCCAAGATCTTCTTTTGCAACTCTGACTTCGTATATGATAACCCTTTCGCCTGGTATTTCTCTTATTTCTACATGATCAGGTTTATCAACAATAAGTTTTACTATGTTTTCTAGAAGCTCTTTTGAACTATTCATTTCTGAACCTCCTTTTTCATTTGAAGCCTAACTATACTTCTTACTCTTGGTGTAGGTTGTGCTCCTTTATTTATCCATTCGTTATAAGTATTTAAATCTATTCTAAAATCTCCATCCCTTTTAGGATTGTAGTATCCAAGAATATCGATCACCTTACCATCTCTTTTCCATCTTGAATCTGCAACAACAATTCTATAAATAGGTTCTCCTTTTTTTCCAAATCTTTGAAGACGAATTTTCACCATATTTGAAAATTTTAAAGTATATCTAAAAATGTTCTATAAAATCAACCAAATTTTTGAAATTGTTTAATTTTTCATTATTATACTTATTGACTATAAAGCCTTTAAAATTAAGGTGATGTGATTTTAAAAACTTTTCTAATTTTACAGACATTTCCATTACAAGTTTTTGAGGATTTATAACTACATAATATTCTGAGTTCCTAAAGAATTTCTCAACTTCAATTGCTATGTTATATTTTTCTTTTAAGCTTTCATAATTCTTTAAACTTCTATTTGCCCAATTTTCAGATATATTTTTCCAACTTTCATAAATTTCTAAAATTAATTTTAGATTTTTTGGAAGATTAAATAGAGTAGTTAAGAATGAAATGAATTGATTTGAGGGTGGCGTATCAATTATTATAATATCAAAGTTCTTTGGAACTTTATAAAGACCATAAATTATTGCAGTATTTAGAGCAATGTTTGAATTTAATAAGAATTTTGAATAATTTTTTAAGTTTTCATATGCTTTTTTACTTAAAAAGTT
>FWWM01010245.1_pt1 | contig 16779 bp, 15 predicted proteins | sample 2228351 | NCBI WGS metagenome assembly FWWM01 (sample SAMEA103939774, study PRJEB20133) | metagenome | reverse complement strand
TGTCCGTAAAAATTATGTTTTTATTTAATTAATAACGGATAACGATTAACTAAAATAATAAATATTCGGTATACCAATGAATCGAAAAATAAATCTTTCCAAAATATCTGCATTATTTTAATTGTATTTTTCGGATTAACAGCTCTTTCTCATGCCTAAAAATTCATCTCAAAAAAATTTATGCCTGCCTATAAAAAAATGTTGACATTTAACCAAAATTTATTTTATAAAAAAATTAGCACTCTAAGTCTTAGAGTGCTAATACCTTAATCTTTCAATAAAAATTAAAAGGAGGTGTAGTAATATGTTGTGGACAGAGTTGGAGAGATTCTTTGATCCATGGCGTGAACTCGAAAATATTGAGCGCGAGTTTTCAAGATGGCTGTCGCCATCAAGGGTCGAATTCCCACCAGTAAATATATGGACAACAGATGAAAATGCGATTGTTACCACCGAACTGCCTGGCATCGACCCAAATACCGTAGACATTTCACTTGTAGGAAGAACCCTTACATTAAAAGGCTCTCGTCAGCCAGAAGAAATTAAAGAAGATGAGTCCTATCATCGAAGAGAAAGGTGGTATGGCCAGTTTTCAAAAACTATTAAATTGCCCTTTAATATCGAAGGGAACATGGTAGATGCACGTTTTGCTAATGGGATTCTTTATATAAATTTACCCCGTGCAGAAGCTGATAAACCCAAGAAAATTAGTATAAAAACAGAATAAGGAGGTGATAAAATGGTAGAAGTGGCGAAAGAGGTGCAAAAAAAAGAGGCGGAAATACCCGAGAGAGGGGAACGCACAAGAGCAAGAAGAGTTTATAGCCCTGCAGTAGATATTATCGAAAGAAAAGATGATATCATTGTTATAGCAGATATGCCGGGTGTAAATGAAAAGAGTGTTGATATAACACTTGAAAAAAACATCCTAACAATTTATGGAAAAGTAGATTATGAAATACCTGAAAACCATAGACTCTACTTATCAGAATACGGTATCGGAGATTATCAGAGGGTATTTACGATTAACGAAGAGATCGATAGAGACAAGATTCAGGCGTCTGTCAAAAATGGTGTATTAAAAATATTGCTTCCAAAGGCAGATATCATTAAAACGAAGAAAATAGAAGTAAAGGCTGAGTAACTCCTAATCAAAAAACTTAAATAACCGAAAGGAGGTGTTTATATGGCTGTTAAAAATGTTACTCCCTCGATTAAAAGAAGTTTACCTGTGAAAAGGGAAGAACGTGATATTTTTTCGCTTTTTCGTGAAGAGATGAACAGACTCTTCGATAACTTTTTCCGAGGTTTTGAGTTAGAGCCATTTGGAGGTCTTGGGACCTTCAGACCAAGCGTTAATGTAGTAGAGGATGACAAAGAAATAAGGGTCTCTGCAGAACTTCCTGGTATAGATGAAAAGGATATAGAGGTTTCACTAAGTAAAGATTCACTCACTATCAAGGGGGAAAAGAAAGAGGAAAAAGAAGACAAGGGAAAGAATTATTATCGCATGGAGCGTACTTATGGCTCATTTAGCAGGACTATCCCCTTACCCACAGAGATAGATGCTGATAAGGTGAAAGCACAATTTAAGAAAGGCGTACTTACTGTAACTCTTCCGAAAACAGCAAAAGCTATTAAGGAAACAAAGAAGATTCCAGTAAAGGCTGAGTAAACAATTTAAAAATAAGAGCCGATATTGTTAAAATGTAGGTAATTAAAAACATATCGGCTCTTATTTTTTACAATTGCATACATTATCAGGTCATAAGTTAACCCCCAAAATACAACTATTCGAGTTAAAATTTACTATTCCTTTTGTTTTAATGGGTTTCTCCTCTCTTCTCATCCAGATATGTATATTACGACTACTTCTTGCAACCTTTTCGGGTAATGAACTTGATATAGGAATTACCCTCTCTTTTTGGCTTGTAAACGTTGGTCTTGGCAGTTTTTTGGGACAGAGGATAAAAAGAAAAAATTTCTTTACATATTCATTCATTATAATTTCTATCCTCTTGATTCCTACAGTTTTTGCAATTAAAGCAATAAGGCCGATCTTATCTCTACAGATAGGAGAAGCGATATCTCTTTTTTATATCATTATTTCAACTGCCGTTATTATCTCGCCTATTTGTATTGTTTTAGGCATCCAATTCCCCTTATCAGTTTTATATTCAGGAAACCCGAAGGCAGGTGGCTTGATCTATGGACTTGAAGCGGTCGGGGCTTTTGTCGGGGGTCTATTATTCACCTTCTTTATATCATCAAGAATAAATACTTTTGATTTATTTTTAATTCTCTCTTTACTTAACATTCTTATAGCACTCTATATTTCCAAGAAAAAAATTCTGTTGTTTTTTTTAATTATTCCTTTATCTCTATATTTATTCTTTTATCCAAAGGCATCATACTTGCCCTGGAAAGGGCTTTATGTCTCGAAAATAAAAGAATCAAGATATGGGGAAATAACGGTTATAAAATTACATAGTCAATCAAGCATATACCTTAATGGTCATCTCTTTTATACATACCCTGACTCGCCATCCGCCGAGATCAAAACTCATATCCCTATGACTTTACATCCTTCGCCCCTAAATATACTCGTCATCGGAGGTTCACCCTCCACTTTAGAAGAGATCGTGAAATACCCTTTAGAAAGAGTTGATTTTATTGAAATAGATCCAGAAATTATTAACATCACTTTCGATTTAGTTTCAAAGCAAGACAGGGATATATTGAGAAACCCTAAATTAAATATAATCATTGGAGATGGCAGAAAATTTATAAAAGATTTATACGAGACAAAATACGACCTTATATTCGTGAACCTACCGCTTCCATACACAGCCAATATAAATAGATTCTATACCATCGAGTTTTTCAAGGAAGCAAAAAGTGCACTTAAAAGCGATGGTATCCTTGTCCTGAATTTACCGAAATCAACAGGTTATATCGGAAGAAAAATGCAGGTTTCCAATGGTTCTATATACAATTCACTTAAATCGGTCTTCGATTACGTCGAGGTAAGCGCAGAAGACTATGGGGGGATATTTGCATCGATGTCACCGATAGTCATAATACCTGAAGTTTTGCAGAAAAGATTCTCGCTAAGAAAAATCCAAACACAATATTTTCATGAATATATATTCTATGATGCATTTACTACATTTAGTGTTGATTATGTAAAAAGAAGACTCGGTGAAATAAAAAATATAAATACTGATCTTAAGCCATCTACATATCTTTACTATTTAATCTTATGGTCAGAAATTTATGGTGGCAAAATTCTGTATTATTTAACTGATATTGAAAAATGGCACGTCTTTCTTGTCATCCCCCCAATTCTTATAGTTATCTTATTTTTGGCATATAAAAATCTGTCAAGAGCTATCTATTTTTCTATCTTAACTACCGGCCTTTCAAGTATGGCTTTTATGGTTTCGTTAATTCTTGCCTATCAAGCATTTTATGGCTATATTTATGAAACAATAGGATTGCTAACATCTACCTTTATGCTCGGTCTCTGGTTAGGAACAATAATCACAAAAGATACCCGACAACCTTTGAGGATTCTATTTTATTGCGAATTTTTGACTGTAATCCTTGCGGTAATATCAATACTATTTTTTAAAACAGAACCGTCTTTCTTCCTATTAATATTATTTTCAGGAATAATAACAGGTGGACAGTTCAACACAGCAAACCTGTCAACAGGCGGAATTGAGATAGCAGGGATAATTTATGGGATTGAGCTTATAGGTTCCTTCATCGGTGCATTTATTTCTTCGATTGTGTTGATTCCGCTCGTGGGTATTTACAACACATTATTATTTGTAGCTGGAACGAAAATATTTTCTGCTTTTATAATATACTCCTTACTACATCAAAAATAGCGAGAGGGTGTGACTTAAGGATTAAATAAGTTTTATAATAATTTATGTCAAAAATAGTCCAGTGTGAGCTCTGTCCCAATGGGTGTATTCTTGACGTTAATGAGGTTAGTAGATGCAGAACGCGGATAAACAAGGACGGTACATTATACAGTCTTGTTTATGGAAAACCATGTGCTGTCCACGTAGACCCTATAGAGAAGAAACCCTTTTCTCATTTCTTGCCAGGAACTACTGCATTTTCTATTGCGACGGCAGGATGTGTGCTTCGATGTAAGTTCTGCCAGAACTGGCAGATATCGCAAGCAAGACCTGAAGACACAGATACTTACGACTTTCCACCTGATAAAGTTGTTCAGAATGCTGTCTTTTACAAATGCAGATCAATAAGCTATACATATACCGAACCTACCGTTTTCTATGAGTATATGTACGATACAGCAGTAATAGCTAAGAAAAAAGGTGTAAAGAACACGATGCACTCATGTGGTTATATAAATGAAAAACCACTGCGGAAATTAACAAAATATATGGATGCAGCTAATATAGATCTCAAAGGGTTCTCCGAGGATTTCTATGCTAAAAACTGCAATGGAAGTCTTAAACCCGTTTTAAGCTCCTTAATCTTATTGAAAGAAGAGAAAGTCTGGCTTGAAATAACAAATCTTGTTATCCCAACCCTTAATGATGACATGAAACAGATTAAAGAGATGTGCAAGTGGATAATAAAAAATCTCGGCTCGGATGTCCCAATCCACTTTTCAAGATTCTTCCCACATTATAAATTGATGAACCTTCCACCTACCCCAATGGAAACCCTTACTCAGGCAAGAAACACAGCAATGGATGTAGGGTTAAAATTTGTCTATATTGGCAATATAAGACATGAGGCAGAAAGTACATATTGTCCTGAATGTAAAAAAATGTTAATACAGCGGATAGGTTATTTTATAAAGCAGAATAATATTAAAAACGGGAAATGCGGTTTCTGCGGAGCTCGCATTCCTGGTGTATGGAGTTAAAGATGAGAAGAAGAGAATTTCTGAAGATAATTTTAACAGGTGCATTTTTGCCTCTGCTTACCAAAAAGACTTTTTCAGAAAAAAGATATAATGTAAAACTAAAGAAAGCTATGTTCTGGAAGAAAGTTGATTCAAAATGAGAGTAACCTTTATCTCTCTTATCTGCGTAGTGTGTTATATAATATCATCTTTTTCCACAGGTTGTGCGGATTACATAGCTGATAAGATAAAAGAGCCTGGTGTATCAGGCATTTTTTATCCTTCAGATCCTGAAGAATTAAAAAGGTCAATCAGTACATTTTTCTCAAAGGCAACAAAAGTTGAGACTGAGGGCGATCTTATCGCTCTAATTTCACCGCATGCTGGTTACAGTTATTCAGGACAAGTAGCAACTGCAGGATTCAAACAGATAGAGGATAGTAAAAAAAATAAAATAATATTGATAGGTCCAAGCCATTATGTTCGATTTAAAGGTGCATCAGTTTTTACAAAAGGAAGTTTTAAGACACCCTTAGGTAATATAAAAATAGATGAAAAGCTCGCAAATAGTTTATTGAATGATATTGCAGATGTTAAATTTTTACCTGAGGCTTTTGAAAAGGAACATTCTATAGAAGTACAACTACCTTTTTTACAAATGACTATGAAAGATTTCAGAATCTTACCTATAATAATCGGCATACCCACGAAACAGACGGTGGAACATCTTATATCAGGTTTATCAAAGATCATGGATGAAAATACTCTGATTATTGCTAGTACAGACCTCTCTCATTATCATGATTATAAAACAGCCAGGGAGATGGATCGTAAGATTATCTCCTCTATTCAAAGATTATCCACTATAGAGACAGAAAATCTTTTGAGAAAGGGTGAATCAGAACTATGCGGTGCTTTTCCTGTTCTGATTACTATTGAGGTTGCAAAAAGGAAAGGAGCAAATACTGGCGTGCTTTTTAAGTATGAGAATTCAGGAGACGTTACCGGTATTAAAAATAATGTTGTGGGATATGCCTCTATCGGTTTATTCAGAAACCCACTTACAGAAACAGAGAAGGCTGAATTGCTTAAAATAGCAAAAAAAGCAATAGACGAATATGTTAGAAACGATAAGATTCTCAACTTGGAAATAAATAATCCAAAACTTAAATCTGATGGTGCTGCCTTTGTGACAATAAAAAAGAAAGGTTTGCTTCGCGGTTGTATTGGTCACATAGAACCTATAATGCCACTTTATGAATCCGTTTTAAAGAATGCTGTAGCAGCTTGCTCAAGTGATCCGAGATTCCCCCCCTTAAAAAAGGAAGAATTGAAAGATATAGAAGTCGAGATTTCTATCCTGTCTCCTTTGAATAAAATAGAAAATGTTAATGATATTCAGATAGGAAAGCACGGATTGGTAATAAAGAAAGGATTGCACCGGGGAATTCTTCTTCCACAAGTAGCAACAGAAAACAAATGGAACATACAAACCTTTTTAGAGCAATTATGTCTTAAAGCGGGATTGCCTCCCGAGGCTTGGAAAGAAGCCGAGCTTTATTTTTTTACCGCTGAAATAATTAATTAAAATGGATCATCTCCAAAAAAGTTGGTAAGATCATGAGGATTCGAGGGGTCAAGGAGTCAAGGATTCGAGGGAAATGCTTATCAACTATGTTTAGATATTTACAAAATAACAAAAGGGAAATAAGCACTTGAACCATTGAATCCTTGAATCCTTTTTAGCAACTAAATTGGAGAAGAACCATTAAAATATAAGTTACTTTAAACATCTTATCAACATCCTTTTTACAGAAAATATCTTTCAAAATCAATGTATTACAAAGATTTCATTTTTTTCTTGACATACACAATATATTGTGTATAAACTCTTAAAACGTAATCAATTTATACAAGTTATAGATAAGTGTTTATTTACAATAAGATTGCATTATATTGATAAAAATATTTATAAAATCATCCGTTGTAATTACATTAAGGAATCAAAAAATAAATTTTTTCGCAACATCTGTATTATTTTAATTACATTTTTGGGATAAAAGGGAGGTTTTATGGATTCAATCAAAGATCTAAATCTTTCACCAAACGCATTAAAAGTTCTTGAAAAAAGATATTTAAAGAAGGATGAAGAAGGTAAGGTAGTCGAGACGCCAGAAGGTCTTTTCAGAAGAGTTGCGAAGTCAATCGCCGAGGCTGACAGGCTTTACGGGAAGTCAGAGCAAGAAATAAAGAGTCTCGAGGAAGAATTTTACAGGATGCTTACCTCCCTTGAATTCCTTCCTAATAGTCCTACACTAATGAATGCGGGCAGGAGACTCGGCCAATTAAGCGCCTGTTTTGTAATTCCTGTAGAAGATTCTATGGAGTCTATTTTTGACGCAGTCAAAAATACAGCAATAATCCATAAATCAGGTGGGGGAACAGGATTCAGTTTTTCCCGATTAAGACCAATGGGAGATATTGTAGGCTCGACAAAAGGTATCTCTTCAGGCCCTGTATCCTTTATGACGGTTTTTGATACGGCTACAGAAGCGGTAAAACAAGGTGGTACGAGAAGAGGCGCAAATATGGGTATTTTAAGAATCGACCATCCTGACATCATTAGATTTATTACGTGTAAAGACGACAATTCAAAATTCAATAACTTTAACATCTCCGTAGCACTAACCGATGAATTCATGAAGGCTTTGGAAGAAGATCGGACATATGATTTAATTAATCCAAGAACCCAAAAAGTAACCAATACCCTCAAAGCAAGAGAGGTTTTTAATCTTATCGTTGAACATGCCTGGAAAAATGGTGAGCCTGGCATTGTATTTATTGATAGAGTCGATGCGTCCAACCCAACCCCCCATATTGGCCACATAGAGTCAACCAATCCCTGTGGCGAGCAGCCGCTTCTTCCTTACGAGTCCTGCAATCTTGGGTCAATTAATCTCTCCAAAATGGTAAGAGTTGAGACCTCTGAAATTGATTGGGATAAGCTTAGAGATGTAACATGGAAGGCAGTACATTTTCTTGACAATGTAATAGATGTAAACAAATATCCACTTCCAAAAATAGAGGAGATGACAAAGGCAAATAGAAAGATCGGTCTCGGAGTAATGGGATGGGCAGATATGCTTATACAACTGGGTATCCCTTATAATTCCGAGAGGGCTGTAAATCTAGCTGAAGAGCTGATGGAATTTATACAAAAAGAGGGCAAAATGGCATCATCTGCACTTGCGGAAGAACGAGGAGTCTTTCCTAACTATAAAGGAAGTATATATGATGGGAAAATTCGACTAAGAAACGCGACAGTTACAACCATTGCACCAACAGGAACGTTGTCAATAATTGCCGGCTGTTCATCTGGAATCGAACCTCTTTTTGCAGTATCTTTTGTAAGAACTGTAATGGAAGGCACAAAGCTTATTGATGTCAATCCTTATTTCGAAAAAATTGCAAAGGAACGTGGATTCTGGTCAAGGGATTTAATGGAAAGGGTTGCAGAGAAAGGTTCAATACAGGATTTCAAGGAAATACCAGATGATATTAAGGCAATCTTTGTAACAGCTCACGACATTTCACCTCTTGAACATATCAGAATGCAGGCTGCTTTCCAGAAATATGTTGATAATGCTGTATCAAAGACAGTTAATTTCCCAAACAAAGCCACTCCAAAAGATGTTGAGGAAGTATACATGCTTGCATATAAACTCGGTTGTAAGGGTGTTACTGTTTACAGAGATGGCTCAAGAGAACAGCAGGTTTTAACAAAAGGGAAAAAGGAAAGGCAATATGAAAAAGAAAGGAGACAGAAAATAGTTCCAAGAAAGAGACCCGAAGTAATAAAAGGAACAACGAGACTCATGAAAACAGGGTGTGGTAATCTCTATGTAACCATAAATGAGGATGACGAAGGACATCTTTTCGAACTTTTTACTTCGATGGGCAAAGCTGGTGGTTGTGCTGCAAGCCAGTCAGAAGCTATCGGGAGGCTTGTCTCGCTCGCCTTCCGTTCCAATATCGAGCCTGATGAAGTAATTAAACAGCTTAAAGGAATATCTTGTCATATGCCCGTATGGCATGAGGGAGGCAAGATTCTATCTTGTTCGGATGCTATTGCAAAAGCCCTCGAAAAATATCGCACAATGGGTGAAAAGGGCAATGGAGATGGCTATAAGGTTATGATGCTCATGGGCGCCTGTCCCGAATGTGGCGGTGCTGTTGAGCATGAAAGTGGGTGTCTTGTATGTCATAACTGTGGATTTACAAAATGTGGGTAAATGGTATGAATAATGACAAAGATATAAAAAGAATTTCAAAGGGAGGATGAAGAATCAGCCGTATATCTTTTTGGAGGTCTTTACAAGCAAATATCTTTGAAACCCCTGCACAGAAAAATGCCATTACTAAACTACTTGCCGGAAAGATGATTAAGGTAAGAGGATTTAGCAATATCTGCATTATTAGGTATATCAAAGATAATGCTCGAATTTGGTCATTTTAAGGTACTTACTTTTGATTGCTATGGAACATTGATAGACTGGGAAACTGGTATACTCTCAGCAATGCGAATGATTCTTGCAAATCATTACATTGTATTGTCAGATGAGAAAATACTTGAATTTTATGCTGAACTCGAAGCAGAACTCGAAAAAGGAACGTTTCAAAATTATAAATCTGTTCTTAAAAATATTGTAGAAGGATTTGGGAAAAAATTTGGGTTTGAAGCAGGTGAATTCGAAAAGATTTATCTTGTCGAATCCTTAAAGTCATGGCAACCATTCCCTGACACCGTTGATGCTTTAAAAAGATTAAAGAAGAATTTTAAACTTGCAATAATATCAAATATTGATAACGATTTATTTTCTTATACAGAAAAACATTTGCAGATGTCCTTCGATTGGGTTATAACATCAGAACATGTCGGTTCTTATAAGCCTTCATTAAATAATTTTATGAAGGCAATCGAAATTATAGGTATGCCAAAAAATGAAATTTTACATATCGGACAGAGTTTATATCACGATATTGCACCCGCAAAAAAGCTTGGCCTATCGACGGTATGGGTAAACAGACATCAGGGAGAAAAAGGTTACTATGGGGCAACACCCGCTGCAGAAGCAGAGCCCGATATAGAAGTCCGTGATTTAAAAGAATTGGTAGAAAAAATGAAAGAATAAAAATACAATATAGTTAGTCTAATGGTCTTTTCTTATTATTAACGCTAGTTATTAACGCTTACCCCTGAAGCAAAAGCTTGCATATAATAAAAGTAACGAAATAACATTTATAAAAATACCTAATGCATCAGACTTTCATCCTCTCATTTAAGGGTTGAAAATATCTCTCTAAAGAGAAGACCGAATCGAAACAGAAAGAATCTGTCAGGAGCCTGTTTCTACTCTAACCGTGCGTTTTGGTATCCCTGATATTATAATAAAGGTGCTTGCAGTCAAACCACGAAATTCAAGAGGTGAACTTCACGGTCTATATAATCCCGCATCAAAAAACTTCCTGCAATTATATATGTATAGGGCTCGACAAAAAAGATTGATTGCCTTTAACTCATCTTCTACAGTTGGTTTTCAAAAATACTTGTGAATCAAAATGTTATGGTCATTAAAATCAGGCGTGGCACTATGTTTTTGTTTCAATCACTGTAGAAGGTCAAGCTATACCTTCAGCCTTTAATATCTTTCCGCTTACCTTTGAAGTGGACTTCTTAATAAATAGTTCTTTCCTTCATGAGTCACTTTTTATCTCATATAAGGCATCAACTTCACGTCTTATCTCATCTCGGTCAGGTTTCACATCAATCCTGCTCATAAGTTCTTTCATAACAACAATGGCAAGAAAGGGGTTTAGAATAATATTGTTATTGTATCTATGGGTAGAAGGAAATGAGGGTACAAATTGGAACAGAAGACATTTGAAATGATCAAAGACAAAGCTATTGAATCGATACTGAGGAAATATTTCAGTGACAACATGAAGCCAAATGAAAAATTAGCAATGCACAGGTCTTAATTCCCCACCTCCTTTATTTCTGTTTATTATTAATATGTTACAAGGGCACATTTGAAAATATTTCACAATTTGCCGAGCAACCAAAATCAGCAATATTTTAGAAATGTTTTTTGATCGTCAAAGAGCTTCTTTTATTTATACAACCTAACATATATTTTTCAATATCTAGTATAAATTAAAGACCTTTGCGACATTCATTTGCGATCAAATATTCCATAGGCTTTTTAATCCTCAATACTTATATAGTCCTCAAAAACTTTATTATCTTCATACTATGATATACTACCTCATTCCTTGATAATAAAAAAATCTACATGGAAAGTGGCTGTTTACAGCAATTGGTTTACCATGAAAACTTCAAAATATATCTTTTGGTGATGTCCTACCTGAATAAGTTTTCAAATTGACAACATTGGTTTTGTATGATAGTTTAAACAAAAATTTTTATGAATATCGGGAGCTAAGTAAAATATATTTAACAGGAGGAGTAGAAAATATGCCTTTAAAAATCTTTTCAGTTACAGTTCTGATAATCCTTTTATTATTTAATTCCTGCGCTCCGTTACCTCCACCTGGTACTGCTCTTACTCCTGAGGAAAGAGCATCAGCTAAGAAAAAATGTATCGCACGTTATACTGCAGTTGGAGCTGTTGGAGGAGGGCTAATAGGCGGGCTTCTCGGTGGCGAAAAAAATAGGCTTGAAGGAGCATTAATAGGCGCAGCAGCAGGAGGGACGTTAGCTTTTGCATTAGCGTGGGGTAAGTGCCTTAGTGTTTACTCAGACCTCAAAAGTTATCCAATGGCTGATGCTCGCACCACAGCTCGACAAGTAGGATACAAACCTTCTCAAGGATATGTTACAAAAATAAAAAATTTTTCTGTAGAACCCAAAAGTGTTTCACCAGGAAATAGAGTTATACTTAATGGCTCATATTATATAATGGGTCCCGAGGAGAGCAAAGAATTAAAAGTTATAGAAACCAGAACTGTCCACTATTTTGACCAGTCTAAAAACGAATGGAAAGAACTCGGCTCAGTTGATCAAGAAATAATTGCTGCTTTAGGTACACGAAATGCTAAGGGGAGTTTTGAGCTACCTTCAGATGTTCCTGAGGGTCGTTACAGGATAACACTCAAGATCTCAGCTAAGGGCGAAGAAGATGAGGCTTCAAGGGAAATAAATGAAGAAAAAAGACTTGCAATGAGAATTGAGAATTATGAAAGTAGAGTCTTTAGATAAAGAAATTTCTTTTCTTGAGAGGTGAATATGTTATGCACAAAGTATTAAAGTATTTTTTTATTATTTTAATTACGATTACAATACTTCTATTGAATATTGGTTTTTCTTATTCTGAACGGACTCCTATAACCGATGATCATATAAAAACCATCGAAAGCCTTTTCAAAAAGAATGGCATCAAGAGTGGATATGTTATCCTTGACAAACATGGCCGTATTGAACTCAAAGGTGAGTATTATGATGAAAAAGAGGTAGATAAAGCTTTTTCGATCGCACAAAGTGTAGTAGGTGTTAAATGGGTATCACCTGTTACTCCAGAAGATATCAAGGTTAAGGAATGGGAAAAAAGACTTGGAAGCATTTTTTCGAGGGCAAATGTTCTAAAGCCTTCTATAAAGGGTGATGAACCCCCGGGGCCAATAAAAAATAGGTACGCTCTTGTCGTTGGAGTCGGGCAATTTAAGTATGGCATTAACACCCTTAGGTATGCTGTAAAGGATGCGTCCAGCTTTTACCAATTTTTAACAGACCCCTTAAGGGGTAACTTCCCAACTAAGAATGTTACTTTTCTTACAGATGAAAAAGCTACGCTGGATAACATAGCAAAAGCTCTCAATAAGATAAAGAATAAAGCAGAAGAGGATGATCTTGTCGTTGTTTACATAAGCAGTCATGGTACTCCGCCAGATAAGTTTGGAGGCGTCCACATTGTTACTTATGATACAAAGGTAAAGCCAAGAGAAAATGTATGGCATACAGCGCTTACTGACTCTATGCTCAGGGATTTTGTCGAAAATCTCAAAGCTAAAAGAATGGTGATGATTCTCGATACCTGTTACAGCAATGGCGCGTATAAGAATGTTCCAGGCTTTCTTCCAACTGGAGGAAAATCCTTAGGCATAGAAGATGAGGAAGGTTACGGTATCTCTAAAGAACATGGCAGGAGATTATTAGGTGCCAAAGATATAGTTCTTGAAGATGAGTTGAAAAAGACAAGGTCGCAAAGTCAGGGATGGGGAAAAGTACTCATCAGTTCGAGCGGTCCTGGTGAGAAGTCATGGGAGTCCAATATACTTGGTAGTAGTATATTTACTTATTATTTTCTTGAGGGACTTAACCAATATAATGGTTCCGTAAAGGAAGCTTTTTTTTATTCAAAGCCGCTTGTTTACCAAAAGGTAAAGGAGGAAAAAGGTTCAGATATCGAGCAAAAACCTCAGGTAATTGCTACCGGTAAAAACTGGGATATGAATTTAACATCCGGAAGACCTTAGATGCCAAATTATCTGTGCTTTAATTTTATCTCTAAAGTTAAAATACTTTTATTAAGCACCCCCTCAGGAACAACACCATAATGAGAACCATCTCTGGACTCCACCTTCATTTCAGTTGAAGACACCTTTTGAGGTTTAAAATTATCTTGGGTTGAAATTACGGCGTAACTGGTCTTTAGATCATCTTCAAGGATAATATCCTTTGCACCTTCAAGACGAGCTAATATTAATGGCAAAGGGGTTGATAACTCATCGACATCGCCACCTGTCGAAGGAGTTGGAGTCGATACAGTGGGTGCAGGATTTGTTTGAGATGATTGAGTTGATGATGTTTTAGGAGGAGTTGCATTTGAAGGGTCTTTCCCTCCGGTATTTTGAGGATTTAATAAAGGATTTGGATTCATGGAAAGCATAACAAAAATTTTCTCGACACCGGGCTCACCAACAAATCTTAAGTTACTCTTAGGAGGGATTTCAATCTCTTTATTAGCTTCAACATATTCATTAAATAATACATGGGTATTTCCAGACGACCCATAATTGAGAATAGTAAGATATCCAGATTTATTTGTCTTAACAAGTAATTTAATCCTATCTCCAGTCTTAAATAGATGGGAAGTTGGCACTACATTAGTTTGCCCATCCCTTGAAATTAGGATAATTTTATAAGATATGCCGACGCCTTTTTTACTCTCAAATGAAGCCTTTGCTGACTCTTTTGCGTAAACAACAGTTTGAAATATAAGAAGTGTTAAAAGAGAGATAAATAGTCTATTCAAATTACACTTTTTCATGAGGGCCCCCTTTTCCTTATAGATACTATCATAATATAATTTAGAATTAGCTTTTTATCAAGAATTATATATAATTATTACGTGGAGATAAGACAAGAGAGGAAGGACGGCAGGTTGACGCTATTCTTTATTTTCTATCTCCATTCAATACAATATATCCGACTTTCGCGGACCAATGGGATTTACTGATGATAGCTTCGTAATTTTATTTGTTGTTAATTCTATAAAAGATGAAATAGATAGATTTAAAGAGTAAAAAAAGCCCAACAAGAATATTTAGACCAAAAATGCAATTATTCGATTAAAAAAAGGAGAAGAAATATGAAGATTAGTAGTAGAACATTAAAAAATTATATACCTTTTCTCCTTATTTTGTTTATAAGCTTAATATTTCATATCGAGCGAGTACTATGTGAAGAAATGGGATCTCACAATTATTTTAAGGGTGTGTATGTTGTCCAAGCAGGAGCATTTAATGATTTATCGAATGCGAAGGCATTCAGAAAGAAACTCGATGAAATGGGATATAATGCTTATATAATATTATCTGAATCTGAAGACAAAAAAGATATCTATAAAGTCTGTATTGGAAAGTTCGTTAACAAAAAAGATGCAGAAGATTTTTCAAATGAAATTAATAGAAATGAAGAAATAAAAAGTTATGTTTCATTGGAACAACTTGAAGGTATATTTGTAGTTCAAGTTGGCGCTTTTAATGACCTGTCTTATGCAAAGGCTCTCAGAAAGAAACTCGACGATAAAGGATATAATGCCTATATTACTTTTTCAGACCCTAAACGAAAAACACGTTTCAACGTATATATCGGAAACTTTATGGAGAGAAAAGAAGCTGAAAAATTATCAGAGAAGATTACCAAAGAAGAAAATATTTCAACTTTTGTAACCTTAAGATAAATAGATTTTTCTAAAAATCTATATTATTTTAGTTAAGGAATTGTATCTACTGAAGCAAATTTAGGTTCGTGTAAAGGAATAAGTATATCTGCCATATCTCGGACTTTTAAAATAATGTTGTATGCTTCGTATGCATTAACAAGTGTACCAGGAGGGATGACCTCCATCTCCATTGCCTTGATTTTAACGGGAGGATCAAAGTTCTCCATAATTACACAAAATCCTGTTATAGCGGCCACTCCCTTCTCCGTATCTATCAAAACTGTTAAGCCCCCTTCGGTGTGCGCAGGTGTGTGTATTACTTTAATGCCCGGTAGGATTTCGGAATCTCTGTTAAGAGTTTTAATCTGACCATTCTTTTCAATCTCTGTAATATAGTCTTCCATATAACGAAAATCTAACGGGTGAGGATTATGAATCCTTTCGAGTTCTTTTTCATGTACATAAAATGTAGCATTTTTGCATTTCTCGTCATTTTCACAATGATCATTGTGAAGATGTGTGTGGATAACAATATCAATATCTTCGGGCTGAAGACCCCACCGCTTAAGCCCCTCCTCAAAAGTATAAATCTTCCCACCTATAGACTGTTCTCTCTCCTTAGATAACAAAGGGCTCATTTCTCCTGTATCCACTAATATTTTTTTGTTGCTGCCCTCAATATACCAGCAATAAATCGGAATGGTATAAGGCTTCCCATAATCGTGTTGGTAGGTCATCATGCCTTTATCGAAAGCCTTGGTACCCATCACGATAGGATGAATCTTATATTGCTCGCCCATAATGCCTCCTCCTTTCCCCCAGTTACCAACACTTTCAGTTCCCTCTTCATTGGGAATCAAACTGCATCTTATATACCACTTCCAGTTACCTAAGTCAATACTTACGTTTCAGTTCCCTCTTCATTGGGAATCAAACAGAAACATTTATGGTTACTCCAATGATAGTTTGGAAATACTTCGTTACTTGGAACAAAGAAGGAAGCTTGAGTATTTCTGGTGATGGTCTCAAATATAATACTGTTGATATGATAATTTTTTAAGTGAAAGATATTTAAAAATAAATAATATCATGGTGCGAGAGAGGGGAGTTGAACCCCTACGGTTTTACCCACTGGATCCTAAGTCCAGCGCGTCTGCCAGTTCCGCCACTCTCGCATGATTGATTTTAAAGGTTCTTAGGCATTTTGGCGAACATTTTTTCCTCCAAAATACCACCATTTGCTTTGCCCCTTGCTGAATTTATCACATCCAGTTTAATGTTTTCAATCAGATTTAACCTGAAAAGGCAATTAGAATAATCCAGTTAGTGTTTAACTACATTAATTGCGTTGAGTCCTTTTGGGCCGTGTTCGGTGTCAAAGCTGACTGAATCACCTTCAGCAAGAGTCCTAAATCCGCCGCCTTTAATGGAAGAATAGTGGACAAAGATGTCAGTACCATCATCTCTCGTAATAAAGCCAAAACCCTTTGACTCGTTAAACCACTTTACGATTCCATGAGCCATTTTTTTACCTCCTTACTCATGAACTAAAGCCTTAGAATGAGACGAATGAAAAAGGCTACAAAGTTAAAAGTCTTTGTAGCCTTTTGGAAAATCAAAAACTTCTAAAACCTATTTTTA
>FWWM01010241.1_pt1 | contig 16786 bp, 11 predicted proteins | sample 2228351 | NCBI WGS metagenome assembly FWWM01 (sample SAMEA103939774, study PRJEB20133) | metagenome | reverse complement strand
CCTCCTGCCTCCTGCCCCACCTCCGTCGGAGCAGCGCCTCCTGACGAGGGTGGCAAATTTTACGTAATGCACCCTTATTTTGCAGCAGTCACCGTTACCTCCACCTCCGCCCGCCACACGCCGCACGTCACCGTCACCTTCGCCTTTCCCGGCGCACGGGCGGTGAACCTGCCTTTGGCGTCCACCGTTCCGACGTTGGGGTCGCTGCTGCTCCAGTGGACCGCCATCGGCGCCAACAGGCGCAGCGTTGCGCCGGTGGGCTGCGTGCCTTGCGCGGTGAGTTGCAGTGTTTCTTTGACGGGAACGAGGAGTGATGGCGCTTGGATTTCCAACGAGCGGAGGATGGGCACAACCTGAGTTGTCACCGTTTTGCCGTTGACATGAACTTCGACGTAGTTGTGAAAACCGCCCAAAAACGCTGGCGCGACGATGCCGCCGCCTGCGCTGCCGCAGATGACGTAAGTCACGCCGTCCTTCTCGTGCTTCTCAAACATGTGGTCGTGGGCGCACATCACCAGGTCCACTTTGTAGCGCGACATCAGGTCGTCAAACTCGTCCGCCTCCTTGCGGTCGGTGAACCAGTGTTGACGGTTCGTGCCCAGTTGCGCCAGCGGGTTGCGCGTGGGGACGTGCATCAAAACGAAGATGTGTTCAAACTTCCCCTGCGCCGCCTTGAGTTCGTTCTCCAGCCACTCCCACTGCTGCGCGTCAGAGACGCGCACGCCCCACTCGCGGTCGCGCACCCCCGCCGTGTCCAGCACAATGAAGCGACAGTTCTTGTGCGTAAAGGCGTAGTAGGTTTTATCGGTCGGCGCATCGCGGGAAATTTTAGCGCGGACTTTCAGGTAGTTGCCCCGACTGGGCGGCTGCCCCGGCATCAGAACGTCGTGATTGCCGACGATGTAATGCAGTGGCACTTGCAACCCTTTGACTGCTTCCGTCAGCAGCGCAAAATTCTGCGGCAGCGCGCTCTCCACTATGTCGCCCAGCAGAACAAAGAAGTCCGGTCGCCGTCGGTTCACGTCCCGAACGACCTGCGCGAAAATTTCCCCCTGCGCCGCTCCCAGATGGCTGTCGCCGGTGGCAGTGAAAAACCACGAGTCCGCCCAAGTAGGCGCACAAAACAGCAGAGCAACAACCAACCAGCATCTCAGAATCGTCCTCATCATAATGCCTCTTCTCGTTGGGTGTGGTTGATATTGTAGCATCGTGGCTTAATCCCCGTCAAGCATGAAACTCTCTCCGCCCGTCGAACGTTCATCACACAACGACGAAACGGAGGATTTCACAATGGCGCAAAACTCTTTCAAAGCGCACCGCCCCGTAGCGATGGGGACACGGGGGATGGTGGCATCGGCCCATTCGCTGGCGAGTCTGGCAGGGTTGAGAATGTTGATGGATGTCGGAAATGCTGTCGACGCCGCGGTGGCGACGGCGGCGGCGTTGAACGTGGTGGAGCCGTTCATGAGCGGCATGGGCGGCGTCGGCATCATGCTGTTTCATCAAGCAAAGACCGGTGTGACGCGAACGCTGAACTTCGGCGGGCGCGCGCCCTACGCGGCAAAACCAGACCTGTTCGACGCGCAAACCAAACAGGTCGGCATCCTCGCCCCGCTGGTGCCGGGCAACCTCGCGGGGTGGCTGGAGGCATTGGAGCCATACGGCACGATGAGCCGGGAAAAAGTGTTCACGCCCGCGATAGAATACGCCGAGCGCGGCGTGCCGATGACACACTTCGGTCATGGAGTGTGGCAGAGCAGCGCGGCGAAACTGCGGCAGTGCCCCTACGCGGCGGCGACTTATCTGATTGACGGCAGAGTGCCCGCGCCCGGCGAAATCCTACGGCAGCCGGACATTGCGCGCACATTCCGCAAAATCGTGGAACAGGGGAGGGAAGTGTTCTATGAAGGCGAGATTGCGCACGCTATCGCCGATTTCTGCGCGGCGGAGGGCGGGCTGATTTCGCTCAAGGATTTGCGCGACTACCAACCCGTCTGGCAGGATGTGATTTCCACCGACTATCGCGGCTACACCGTCTGCACCTCGCCGCCCAACTCGGAGGGGTTTCAGATGTTGGAGACGCTCAACATCCTTGAAGCCTTCGACCTCGCCTCAATGTCGCACAACTCCACCGAGTATCTGCACTTGCTCATTGAAGCAGTCAAAATCGCCGCTGTTGACCGTATCGCTTACGCAGGCGACCCCGAATGGTTCGACGTGCCGATTGCCGGTCTGCTGTCTAAAGAGTATGCCGCCGAGCGACGGAAATTAATCAACCCGAAGAAAGCCAACGTCGTCGCGGGCGAGCGGTGGGTGAAGGACGTTCCAGAAGGCGCGATGACGGTTGGCAACGCCAGGGAATACTTACCCAAGGGCACCACACATTTTTGCGTCGTGGACGCGGAGGGCAACGCAGTGTCTATCACGCAAACGTTGGGGGGCGGCTTCGGTTGCGGGCGGGTCGTGCCGGGCACGGGCATCGCGCTCAACAACGGCATCAACTGGATGGAGGTTGACCCCGCCTGCGATACGCCCAACCTCATCGCGGGCGGCAAGCGAGCAGCGTGGTGTCTGTCGCCCATGCAGGCGTTCCGCGACGGCAAACTGCGCATCGCCATCGGCACGCCGGGCAGTTACGGTATTTTGCACACGACCTTGCAGATGTTTCTCAACGTCGTCGAATTCGGCGCGAACGTGCAGGAGGCCATTGAAGCCCCCCGCGTGCGAGTCTATGGCGGAACGAACGTCGAGGCGGAGGAGCGCATCCCTGCCGACGTGCGCGATGCGCTGATGCAGAGGGGGCACACGATTCGGCTGCTGCCTGCGTGGTCTGCCATCGTCGGCGGCGGGCACGGCATCATGGTGCATCCCACCAGCGGGGCCTACATGGGCGGAGCGGATCCGCGAAGGGATGGATATGCAATAGGATTCTGACCCACGAAGGACACCAAGAACGACTTTTAGACAGGATGGACAGGATGGACAGGATAGAAGAAAAAGGGATGAGAGATGAGAGATGAAAAATTCCTCATCCCTCATCTCTCATCCCTCTTATCCGACCAGAGTAGCTCCACATTCAATCGTGGTCATGCACACCACCTCGCAATCAGATGTTTGGTCACCCGCGCAGGGCGTCCCCGCTGCTTGGGAAGTCTCCAACGGGACGGAGGGACATGATAGGACAACAACTCTTCCACACTCCAGCAGTGGTGCGTGATGCCCGCCCCCAACCACAGGCGGGCGCTCACCATCAGCGCCATCGCCATCCAGACCACCCCGCCCTGCCGCTTGACCCTGATCTCATCGGCTTGCACTTCCCCCAGTTCCCGTTGGGGCGCGACGACGAGGTGTTCATGCACCGCCTGACACTGCGCTCCCGCCTTTTGCTGCCAGTCCCAGACGGTGCGCTCATCCAAGCCGAAGGAAGGGCGTGCCTTTGCGCTCGACGAAGGTTTTGCCACAGACCTGACAGCGATAACGGCGTTCCTTCTGCGAATGAATCCCGATGTTGCCCTCACCGACCTGCCCTCCGGCGGGACAGTCTGGGTGGGGGCAAAATACAGGGTGAGGGTCCATGCCTATCATCCTTTCCTGTGTAGTTTCTCAAGAAGGATTACGGCTTGGACTCTCTGTTTTTTCAAAAAGACACTTCCCCACGATTCCGTGTGGAGCTACCCCTTGGGTTGATTGGTTTAGCAAATTCAATTTTACCCCATTGAGCCCCTTATCCCGAACTCACGTTTTTTAAGCCTCTCCATTCTGTGTTATAATAGGAACATCCAATCGGTGGAGAGGGACGCTATGAGAACGAGGAGACGACTTGCCCACCTTTGTTGTCTGCTTCTGTTTGCCTTGCGCCTCTGCTCCGCGCGCGCGGCGACGGAGATTGCCTCTGTGGACGTCGGCATCGGCGGCGTGGTGCGCCACCAGCACTATGCGATGGCGCGGGTGACGGTCACGCACGATGGCGCGGAGGCGTTGCGCGGAAAGGTCGTGCTTCGAGCGGTTTCGGGCGTGCGGCGCCTTGAGGGCGGGACGACGGAGCGCGACGTCGACCTGCCGCCGAACAGCCGCAAGCAGTTTGAGTTACCGCTGCGCGTTCCGCATGGCGCGAAGGAAGTGAAGGCAGAGGTTTGGGCGGAGGGTCGCCGCAGGGCGCGGCGGAGCGTGAAGGTGAAAGCGTGCGAGAGCGGCGATGATGTTATCGCTGTCATCGGTGCGGATGATTTGGGCTTGAAGAGTCTGGAGGACAGCGGCACACCGCTGCAAAATCCGCTGGGGAATGTGAATTACGGCAGCACGTTCAACGCGCCCACGCCCTGCGTGGCGAACTTTGACGCGTGGCGTGATGTCCCGTCGGCGTGGATGGGCTATACGATGATGGAGAGCCTCGTCAGCGTCGGCGCTCCCGCGAGCGTGGACCGGGAGCAGCAGCGCGCCCTACGCCAGTGGCTGCGCCATGGAGGGACGCTCATCGTGTCGGCGGGCGATTCTGCCGCTGCCCTACGGCAAAGTTTTCTTGAGAAGTTGCTGCCTGTGACGCTGACCGACCGCACGATTTCTGCAAGCCTGCGCCCGTTGGCTCTCATCGTGGGTGACCTGAACGGCGCGGATGCGCGGCAGTCGTTCGTCGTCTGTCAGCCGCGCTCCAATGCTCGCGTTCTCATTGGCGATGAACGAACGCCTTACGTGGTGGAACGCCGAGAGGGCAGAGGGCGTGTCATCTTCCTCACCTTCGACCCGCGCCGCGAGCCGTTCAGAAGTTGGTCGGGCAAAACCGAGTTCTGGCGCACGCTGCTGCGCTGGCGCAATGGTCACGCCTATCTGTCGCCTCCGCTCGTCAACATGTCGGACGAACTCATCGCCCTCATCCGCAGCGCGAAGGTCGTCAACCTCCCGTCGCGTCACGCCCTGCTTGCGCCGCTCATCGTCTATGCCATCGTCCTCGTTCTCGCCGTCGTTTATACCGTGCGCATCGCCCGCCGCAAAGAGATGACGTGGCTGGTGTTGGGCGGCATCGCCGCGTTGTTCGGCTTCGGCTACTGCGGCGTGCTGCGACGCGCCATCACGGGGCAGTTCTACGCAGCGGGCATCACGCTGAAATCCTTCAATCCCGGTCAGGGCACGGTGGACAACTGGTTCATGGGGCAAATGTTCTTCCCCTCGCGGCGCGAGTTCGACGTGACCATCGGCGCGCCCTCTGTAAGGTTCGGGGGAGTCAGTTCTGACGAGGACGCGTCCTCGCCTTACACGCTCCATGTCGGCGATACGTTCACTCGCTTGCGTAACGTCTATCCCCAAACGTGGTCGCTGAAGGCACTGTGGGCTTACGTCGCAAGCGACGACGTGAAGAGCATCACGGCGGAGGGCGGCGGCGTGGGGCACACGTTCGGCTATCGCATCACCAACCGCACGCGAAAAACGCTGCGGCGGGGGCGCGTCGCGCTGATTCATCCGCTGTCCTTCTACGTGGTCTCCGTTCCCGACCTCGCGCCGGGCGCGTCCGCGTCCGTGACGGTCAACATAGAAACGGCACAGCGCGTACCGCGCAGGAGGGGCATCTCGCTCTGGCAAATCCAGCGTGATTTTCCCAAAGCCTCGCGGCGCGCGCAGGGAGAGTTGTGGGCGCGGGAGGAGTGTCTGCAATCACTGAATTGGGATTGGCGTAACTACGGCGGCGTATACATGGCGGTGACCGACCAGCCGCCATTTAACGTTGCGCTGAAAGGGTTCAAGCAGGAATGGTATCACCTCGTCCTCATCCCACTGCGCGGCGCAATGCCCGAAATAGAACGGGAACGACGGCAGCGCGCTTGGGACTACGGCGAGGATCTCGGCCATCTGGACATCGCCCACATCCTCAAAGCCAGCATGAAACTGGAACGCCCCGAATCAGAATCGGGCTGGAAGTTTAATCGCGGCGAAGTCGTGCTGGAATACGGCGGGATTTTTCCCCCGCCGAAGCGGGGCAAATATCAACTCGTCATCTGGACGCACGGCAAGTTGTCGGGCAAAGCCTCCCTGACCCTCGCCGCCTACAACTGGCGCACGGGCGCGTGGCACCGTTGGAAGCCGAACCTGAAACAATCGGAGAGTAATCACGGACTCAGCATGGACTACTTCTACGCACCCGCTGGCGCGGTGCGTCTGAAGGTGAAAGTTGATGGAGCGTCGGCAGGCAGTTATTGGCAGATGGACTGGTTGAACGCGATGGTGATACAGGGGATGGGGATGCCGATGGACATGTCAATGATGGGCGGGATGCGGTAAGCCCATTATCCCCATGTCAAAGCATGAGGTGGTGCTTCGTAGAGCAAGAAATCCTTTTCTGCTGTCTCATCATTTGTTGCCTTCCCCACCGAAGCGGAAAAGGATTTCTCGCCCTACGGAGCACCCAAAAGCCAAAGATTATTGAAACAACTCGGCAATGAGCATCAATCGCTGGGGATAAAGATGATGGATTTCACCTCCTTCACCACCATTTACAGCAAAGAAATCCGCGCATGGCGGCATCGCTTCTGGTGGCTGCCGTTGGCGGGCGCGATGGTCTGCCTGCTGCCGATGACGATTGCCAAACCCCCGCAAATGTCACAGCCTCCGGGAACTGGACTTGCCATGGGTGCGCCGATACCCGTTGCCACCACCGACGCTGACCGGCAATTCCTTGAGCCACCTGTGCCCCGTGACGTGCTGGCGTGGGTGGTGGGCGGACTGTGCGTCGTCACGTCGTTGCTCGCGCTGTGGCTGGCGCGGGAGTTTCGCGGCGCGGAGGTGCGCGATGGGACGCTGCTGGACGTCGCGCTGACGACGATACGTCCGTTGGGGTTCGTCACCGCGCAAATCCTCGCGGCGTGGACGGTGGCGGCGATGCCGCTGATGGGTGCGCTGCCGGTGCTGCTGCCGTTCGGCATCCGCATGGGCATCACGGTAGGCGGTCTGCTGTGGGGCGTTGTGCTGCTGCTGACGTTCCTGCTCATCGGCGCGTGTCTGGGCTACGGCGCGCTGTGGTGGCGGCGCGTTGTGATACTGGCGAGTCGCGGACGCTCGCTGCGCCTGTGGCTGCTGCCGTTTGCGATTGCGGTTGTCCTGACGGCGATTGCGTGCGGCGTGCCCATCACCTACCCGATGTGGAAGAAGTATCAAAGCAATTGCAACCGAATGCGCACTTTCAGCGGCGAACCGCCGTTCAACCAATCCCCGCCCACCTACCTGACCGACACACTGCTATCCAACTTTGTTCTCGGCGTCTTTCTGCTTGCGCTGCTTTACGTGGCGTTTATTGTGGCACGTTCGCTGTGGCGGGCGCGGTGGAAGGGACGCCTCGCGCTGCTTCTCTTTGTGCCGTCGGTCGTATGGCTGGGCTGGAAAGCCCCGTCGCTTCTGTCGAAGTGGACGGATACGATTCCACGAGACATTGGATTGAATCAATATGAGTCGTTCCTGATGCTGCCGTTCATCTCGCTGCTTAACGCCATCACCGCCTGCGGCGGCAGTTTGGGCGGACCCGGAGAATGGGCTGATGGGTTTGATGCGCCCAACGCGTTCACGTTGGGCGGCTTGGTGTATTGGCTGGGGGTTGCGTTGCTGGCATTTCTGTTCGCGTTGGAGGACACGCGCTGGGTCATGCGACAGCCGTGGCTCGTGACCGCGCTGCAGCGACCCGAAACCGCGCCGTTTATGTTAGAGCTGGGCGGCAAAATTCGACGGCGCAGGGGGCTTTACGACTTCGGCGTCCGCAATCCTGTTTACGATTACCTCATGGCGCGCAGCAGCGGCAGCCGCATCACGGCGGTCGGCTGGTTCGCCGTGCTCGTCATCGGCACGACGGGCGGACTGTACTTCGTCTGGGACGTATACCTCAACGGGATGCCTGCGACGTGGGGCATGTCTGAGGACGTTCTGCGGATTCCGTGGGGAATTGCCGTGGGTCTGTGCGCGCTGTGCGGACTCAACTGCGGCGCAACCATTTCGCAACTCAAAATGAGCGGACAGTGGGGCGTGCTGCTCAGTCTGCCGCTCAAGTCGCGTTCGCTGCACTGGGCGGTCTGTTTCCCGCGCTTCGTGGACGCGCTGCTCGTCGCCGTTCTCGCTTTCAGTCTGGGTGGCATCGGCGTGGGATTCAACTTCATCGAACTCAAACAGTTCATCCCCTTCGCCGTCGCAATGGGGATGGCGTTCGCCGCGTTCGCCGTGACCTCCGTGTTCGCCAGCGCGTTCACCAAGAGCACCGCGAAGGCAATGGTGCTGTGCGTCATCCTCAGCGCGTTGCTGTTGGGCGGACTGACGTGGCTGGGCGCATGGTTGGACGGTCGCTCGACTCAGCAGATGCGCAACATCATTCAGTTTTACGACGCGCCGTGGATGTTTCGCACGCGCCCCGCAACGGAGTATTCCGCGCTGACCGTTTGGTGGTGGAAGTGGCGCTCACTCGCCGTCCCTTCGGCTATTGGCGCGGCGGTGTTGCTGTTTCTGTCGTGGTGGAGCAGCAGAAGGCTCAATAAGGAGCGGTGAAACGTATGGGGGTATGGGAGTATGGGCGTGTGGAAGTCGTTTACTCCCATACCCCCACCCCCCCACACTCCCATACTCATTTCTTCACAACCGCTTTCTTCTCAATCCGCCCGATGGCTTCCTGAACGTTCTCTTTGACGAGCGTATCCTTTTCGATTTTCAGTCGCTCTTGCAGCGATGGGAGCGCGCGGGCGTCGCCGATTTCGCCCAATGCTAATGCAACACGCCAGCGGACTTCGCGTTCGGGATGGTTGAGCGCGTTCACGAGCGCGTTCACGGCGCGGGCGTCCCCGATGCGCCCCAACGACAGCGCGGCTTCCTGCACGACGTCACGGTTCGACGACTTGAGAACCTCCGTCAATAGCGTCACCGAGTTCTCGTCATGAACTGTGCCCAAACCGTTCGCGGCTTCCCATTGAATCCACGACTCCGACGATTTCAAGCCCTCATGCAAAACGGGCACGGCTTCTTTTCGTCCCATGACCGCCAACGCGACAGCAGCGCGCCAACGCGCCGTCGCCTCTTTGCCCTGCAAGTGCGGCAGCAGTCTGTCCGCCGCCGTGCCGTCATCCACCTGCCCCATCGCCCAAATCGCCCGCCAGCGGGTGTGAACGTCCTCATCTTTCAGCACGCGCTCAATCACGCCGGGCAGCGATTGCGGGTCGCGGATGTAGCCCAAAACGTGGACGGCGTTCCAGCGCATGTCCATGTCCTTATCGCGCAGAAGTTCAATCAGCGCGGGCACGGCGGGTTTGCCGATTTGAATGAGTTCGTCCATTGCCTTGCTGCGCGTGACGTAGTCTTTGGCACGCATGGCAGCGATGGCTTTTGTAATTTTGGCGTCCGCTTGCGCGAACGCAAGGCTGCCACAAAGAATGGACGCGAGAATGAGTGGGTATCTCAATGGTTTCATGTTTGTTTTTCCTCCATTTGCCAACTCCGCCCGGTTCTGCTATAATCGGACAGCGGAGGATGGCACTTTCAGAAATATCAGTCCGGCGGCTGTCGCAGTCAGACCTCTGCGGCGTAAGACTGGTAGGGCAGAGCCGTCTTCCGGTCAGCCTGGGGTTTTCGGGAAAAAGGTTGGATGCGCGGTCCCTTCCCCGAGAGTCCGTGCGCCCTCAAGTCCTGAAACAGACCTTGGGGCTACTCACGATCCGCCATTACTGGTCGTCCTATCCGCTTTGGCTTCCAACCGGTCCAACTTCGCTTCCAGCCGTTCCAGATGGACGTTGAGATGGTTAAGTTGGGCGTTGGTGACCTGCAGCCCGCCCGCCAGTGTGCGTTCAATACGGTCCAACTTGGCTTCTGCGGCGTCCGCCTTGCGCTCCATCTTCCCGTAAGCGACCGCCGCCGCCTCGGCGAACTGCTTGAGCAACGCCTCTGTTTCCGCCACCATCTCCGCCAATCGCTTGTGTTCTGGGTCGGTCGCGTCCAGTTTACGCTCAATTTTGTCCAGTTTGGCTTCCAGGCGGTGGATGAGTGGCACAGGGTCGACCTGTGTCGGTGTCACGTCCTGCGCCTTCGGCTGACGCGACGCGGCAAACCCCGTTGACACAGCGACGACGAGAATCGCCAAGAACCCAATGACCCACAGTGCACGCATGTGAATGTCCCCCTTTTTGTGCTCCGACTTGTCGGAGCCATGAAATGTGGGACTGCGCATCCAACCAAAACTGACGATTATCAAGGTGCCTCTTCGATGGAGCGAAGCGGGGCAGAGCCTTCGTCCTGCCTCGTTGCGGGTTGCCGTGCATCGCAAGGGCGCAACGAGACGGGCGCATGACTCCGCCCGTCCTTCACTTATCTGCGTTGAGTTTACCCAGCATGGGAACGGGGCGAATGTGAGTCTCATCACATTAACCGTTTTATACGCATGAAAGCGCCGCGTGGGGGGTATAATGCCGATGAGGTTTGAGGAGGTGAACATCATGTCGACTACGAGAGTATTGGCGCGCGTGCCGCTGTTTGCGGACTTGAGCGAGGAACAGCAGAAACTCATCGCCCAGTGCATGAGAACGCGCAACTTCCGCACGGGTGAGACGATTTTTTACAAGGACGAACCGGGGCGCACACTATACATTATCGTTTCCGGCAAGGTCAAAATCCACGCCCTACGCGGCGACGGCGAGGAACTCATCTATGACATCTTAGGATCCAACGAATTCTTTGGCGAGCTCAGTTTGTTCGACGGCAAAGAGCGATCCGCCGACGCGACCGCGATAGAGGAAACCACCACGCTGCTGCTGGAACGCGAGTACCTGCTGGAGTGCATTGAGCGTAATCCCCACATTGCCATTCACCTCCTGCAAGTCGTGGGGGGACGGCTGCGCGATGCCGACAGCCTCATTCAAGCCCTGGCTTCGCTTGACGTCTACGGGCGCGTGCTCAAAGTCCTCATTGACCTCGCGCAGGAATACGGTGTCGACACCCACCGGGGCAGGAGCATCTCTCTCAAACTCACGCAATCCGACCTTGCAGGCTATATCGGTTCCACCCGCGAGACCGTCAACAAGGCATTATCTTACTACTGCAAGAAAGGCTACATCGCCGTCATCCGCCGACAAATCCTCATCCGCGACCTCCATGCCCTTAAAGCGGAACTGGCGAAACGGTGGGAGAGTTAGATGGGCGTTCCACCTTGCAACTTCTTCCTCCGCCTGCTAAAATGCCTCACGGTCTTTCCGATGAATGAGGAAGCGTTCGCAGCAGCGCAATGAATTGCGCTCCTGCGAGCGATGCCTGAAGGAGAAGTTGCATGAACGAACACGACCTCATCAGTCGACGGACGTTTTTATCCGGCACAACCGCCGTCGTCGCGTTGTCGCTGATGAATCAAGAGAAGAGTTCCGCTCAAGCCGAACCGCCCAAGCCCCAACTCCCGCCGGTGCGCGTTGGGGTGATTGGAACGGGGTTGCAGGGACAAAACCTCATTTCTCAGATGACGCGCATTCCCGACATTCAAATCGCGGCTGTGTGTGACATCTATCCGTCGAACCTCAAGAAAGGTCTGAACGCTGCGGGACCGAAAGCCCCGCCCAAGTCCTACAACGATTACCGTCAGTTGCTCGATGCCGAGAAGGATTTAGACGCCGTTTTCATTGCCACCCCCCCAACCACGCACAAAGAAATCAGCCTTGCCGCCCTGCAAGCGGACAAGCACGTTTACTGTGAAGCCCCGCTCGCCATCGTCATTGACGAAGCCAAAGACATCGTGCGGGCGGCGGAGGCGTCGAAGAAAGTTTTTCAGGTCGGACACCATCAGCGCTCCAATCCCCTGTATCATCATGTCGTCAGGTTCGTCCGCGCCGGCATGGTCAAGGACGTGAAGATAGGGCGGGCGCAGTGGAACAAAAAGCAGAGTTGGCGGCGCGCGGTCAGCGACCCCAAGATGCAAAAGGTGTTGAATTGGAAACTTTACAATGACACCTCGGCGGGGTTGATGGGGGAGTTCGGCAGCCACCAATTGGACGTGCTGACGTGGTACATCAGGAATCTGCCGGTGTCCGTGACCGGCTGGGGGGGCATCACCGTCTGGAACGACGGGCGCGAGACGTTCGACACGGCACATTGCCTGTTTGAGTACCCGAACAACGTCACGGTGAACTACTCCGCGACCCTCATTTGCACGCATGAGGGCATCTTCGAGCAGGTAGCGGGCGCGGGCGGCGCGATTGTGCTGCGCGACGAACGCGGTTGGTTGTTCAAGGAAGCCGATGCCGACGTTTTCGGCTGGGAAGTTTACGCGGGCAAAGAGATGGTGGGTGACGAAGAGGGCATCACCCTCGTCGCCGATGCGACCAAACTTCTCGCGCAAGGTCTCGAACCCGGCAAGGTCAAACGACAAAAAGAGGCAGGGAAGAACTCCTTCTTCTACGCCATCGAGGAGTTCGTGGCGAACATCCGCGAAGGCAAGAAACCCAACTGCGGCGTGCGCGAGGGCTTACAAGCCGCCGTCATCGCCATCAAAGCCAACGAAGCCGTGCGGAACAAAACGAAGGTCACGTTCCAGCCGGAGTGGTTCGCGGTGTAGAAGAGAGGGGGAAGGCAAGCGGCGTCTCGCCGCCCCGGTCCCTCTGCGATGTAGAGGGAGTCCCTCAAAAATCTGAATCGCAACCTTCTATCAGCGATACCCGATAGAGGATAAGATGTCTAAGTTGGCGATGCCAAATCCGAAATTCGAAGCACGAAATTCGAAACAATTCCAAAATTCAAAATACCAATGACTCAAACCTCTTCGCCGCCCGGCGTGGTGGGTTGTGCGGTTTTGAATTTCTAACTTTTCGTCATTATGAATTTGTTTCGATTTTCGGATTTCGAATTTCGAGTTTGACGTTATCAACACAAGGTCTGGAATTCAATGGGAGGTTTAACATGAGTGAACAGAAAGAAGGACAAACAACGCGGCGGGATTTCATCAAGACGACGGGCGCGCTGGCTGCGGGGCTGATGGTCAGCGGGTGGACGACCAGCCGCGCGCGCGCCATCGGCGCGAATGACCGCATCCGCATTGGATTCATCGGCGTTGGCGGCATGGGCATGGCGCACGTCAGCAGTATCATGGGACGGAAGAACGAAGACAACACGGACATCATCGCGGTGTGCGACATCTGGGAAAAGCGCAAAGAGGCGGCGAAAAACGCCACCGGCGGGACGGTCTATCACGACTACCGCAAACTGTTAGAGAACAAAGACGTGGACGCCGTGCTCATCGCCACACCCGAACACTGGCACTGCCAGATGCTCGTGGACGCGCTGGACGCGGGTAAGCACGTTTACTGCGAAAAGCCGATGGCGCGCTATCTGGATGAGTGCATTAAGATGTATAAGGCGGCGCAGGTGCACCCCAAGCAAGTCGTCCAAATCGGCGTGCAGTTCACCAGCGACGACAAGTGGCGCAAGGCGAACGAACTCATCAAAGCGGGCAAAATCGGCAAGGTGGTCTGGAGCCAGACGAGTTACTGCCGCAACTCCAAAGGCGGCGAGTGGAACTACGGCATTGACGAAAGCGCCAGCCCCGACAACCTCGACTGGAACGCTTGGCTCGGCTCCTGCCCCAAGATTCCCTTCAACCGCGACCACTACTTCCGCTGGCGCAAATACTGGGCGTATTCGGGTGGCATCACTCACGACCTGTTCCCCCACCGCCTGACCCCCTTCATGCTCGCCATCGGTGTGGAGTGGCCCTCGCGCGTCGTCGCCAGCGGCGGCATCTACGTCCAGACCGACCGCGAAGTGCCCGACACCATCCACGTTCTGGTCGAATACCCCAGCAAGCACACCGTCCTCATCGCGGGCTCTACATGCAGCGAACTGGGCTTGCCCGACCTCATTCGCGGCAACAAAGGCGTCATGACCATCGGCGGCAACAACATCGCCATCAAGCCGGAGTCCACCTACGCCGACGAAGTGGAGGAGATGAACGAGCAAGTCGGCGGCACGGGCGAGAACATCGGCGTTCACGAGAAGAACTGGTTCAAAGCCATCCGCACCGGCGAGAAACTGTTCTGCCCCGTCGAAGTCGCCACGCCCGTCATGGTCGCGCTCTGCATGGCGGAAATCTCCTACCGCCAGAACAAAGCCGTGCGCTTCGACCCGGGTAAGATGAAAGTGATTGCGTGAGACGTGAGGCGTAATGCGTGTTGCCTGAGAAGGCAGAGGAAGGGATACTTTCCTCTGCCTTTTTCTTAGCGCGAGGGATTGACAAAGGCGCGTTGGATGTGTAGAATAATGGTTGCTGACGACAGCGTGCGCCCGTCGTCTAGAGGCCCAGGACACCAGGCTGTCAATCTGGAGATCGCCGGTTCGAATCCGGTCGGGCGCGCCAGACGCCGAGGTAGCTCAGGTGGTAGAGCAGCGGACTGAAAATCCGCGTGTCGGCAGTTCGACTCTGCCCCTCGGCACCAAGTGTTCCTAAGAGCCTATCCCAAAATTCGTTTGTAGTCAGGCACGGAACGGAGTGGAGTGCCGTTGGGACGCCACTCCGCTGCGCTGCGTGGCTGACTACAAACATTTTTGGGATAGGCTCTAAGTGGGTCGCCAGAAGTTTTGTCATCTGACGAGATTCTTCGCTTCGCGAGGGACATGAACAACTCCTCCGAAAATCACCGCCCTCGCGGGAGGGCGACGCTCCGGCGAAGCCCCGACGAGTCGGGATTCGGCGGGAGCCTCCCCCTCCCGGTCCGCGATGTTCCTGCGGCGTGGGGCGTCAACGACGCATGGGTGATTCCCTCACAGAAGGTCACCGCCGAACTGCCAAAATTTCTTCAAGCGGTCCCCCTTTTTTCATTCTTTCTTCATATCTGGGCGGTAAACTGATAATGGAACACACGACGTGGGACAGAAAAAAATCTGGCGGGCGTGCGTTCTTCATACTTTTTTCATGTCCGGTCGGTAAACTGAATTGTGACACACACGGTATTACCGTGATGAAAGGTCAAACGTCCATAACCCCCAAGGGGGCATTGGCACTGTGAAATCGCGCCTGTTCACCGCGAAGGCGCATCTGGCGCGAAAACTGCGCTCGTATGTGGAAGGACTGGAAGGAGGATGGTCATGAGAAGGCGAAGAATAAAAACGCGCAAGTGCGTTCAACTCATTACGGGAGGTCTGGTGATTCCTGTCCTGTTGGGAGCGATAGGGCTCTTGGTTCATCACGTTGTTGAGGATGAACCCGCGAACGCCGCCGAAAAAGCGGGGTCGCGTGAGAAAACAGCGCGCACGCGCACAGCTAACAAGCCAACCCTCAGCAAACCTCAACCAACCAACTACGCCGTCATCGCGCAGCGCAACCTGTTTCAGCCTTTCGTTGCGCCCAAAGCGAAAGTGACGCAGCCATCCGTCAAACGGGACAGACTTGTTCAACCGTCATCGCCCAATCCGAATCGAGACGTTCAACCGTCGTCTCCTAACATGCCGCCTATGTCTCCTTTCTTTTCGATGCCGTCGGGCGAAGCCGCGAGTAATCCGGCTTCTGACAGAATCGCCGTCGTCGGGGCGGTGCGGGTAGGCGACGATTTGTACGTCCTCGTGGAGGACGTCACCAAAGGCGAGACGCGCTATGTCCGCGCCGGTGAATCAGCGTTTGGTTATACCGTGAAGAGCGCGGACGTGGATAACGCTGTGTTAGTGCGCGACGGTAAAACGTTTGTGGTGGCATTGGGCGAGAACAAACCCGGCATACCGATTCGTTCAACGGCTGACACAGGCAGAACGCCTCCAGCCCCAGGCATATCGTCAGGGTCGAATGGGCAGCCCCCTGCCAACGCGACTCAGAACAACAGTGGAGGTATGCCCGACTTTGCCAACATGACCGGCGAGCAGCGGCGTCAGTGGTTCGACCAGTTGCGACAGAGCCTCCAGGACATGCCGCCGGAACAGCAGGAGCAAGTGCGTCAGCAGATACGCGAGTACATGCGGGGGATGGGGGGCTTCGGTGGAGCAAGTAGGGGTGGGTAGTCTTCCATCAAGGTAGATTTGGCAGGTTACAAAGTAGGGGCGACCCTCTGTGGTAGCCCGATGATGGGCTGGCAGAGACGCACCGCCCCTACTATGTGAAACGTCATCACGAGGAGGTATTCGGTTATGAAGCGTAGGGTTCAGTTCTTTACAGTCGGTCTCGTTGTTGTTGCCGTTGCGGTCAGTTTTGCTGGCGCAGGGGAGCGTCCACAGCGTCCGCCGGGCGCAGGGGAGCGTCCACCCCGCCCCCCGTTTGCAGCGGGCAGAGTGACGGCGGTGGACAAGAAGACCATCACGGTGGAAGGGTTCGGTGGCTCACTCACGATTAACGTCACGGACAAAACGAAGTTCACCAAGACGGTGGAAGGCAAAATCGCAGACGTTAAGAAAGGCGTGAAAGTCGCGGTCATGGGACGACCGTCGGAAGACGGGAAGAGCGTGGAAGCGGGCATGATTATGGTGAACCCACCGCAGATGGGACCGTTCGGTGGCAGACCCGGCGGACCTCCGCCGGGCGGGCCGGGTGGACCTCCGCCGGGTGGTCCCGGTGGACCTCCACCAGGCGGACCGGGCGGACCTCCGGGCAGACCCTTTGGTCCTCCCCCCGTTGGCGAAGTGACAAGCACCTCGCCGTTGACCGTGAAAACTGCCGACGGCAAGACGGTGACGGTGAAGACGACGGACGAAACCAGAGTCATGGTGACGAAGGGCGCTTCGCTGTCCGACGTGAAGAAGGACGAGTTCATCATGGCGACGGGGAAGTTCGTCTCGGATGGGGTCCTTGAGGCGGAGACGGTGCGCATCGGCGGCGGTCCTC
>FWWM01005141.1_pt1 | contig 16796 bp, 9 predicted proteins | sample 2228351 | NCBI WGS metagenome assembly FWWM01 (sample SAMEA103939774, study PRJEB20133) | metagenome | reverse complement strand
AACCTTTTATTGCCTTTTTCTCAAGTATCTTGATCAAGTCAGGCACTACCTCCTTTACCTTGAATGCCCCTGCAATTACCAGTGTCTGTTTGACCATATCCTCGGAGCCTTTTCTTATGTATTCACTTAATGCTTCAATGCCATGAGGGTCTCCCACCCTCAGGAGATATCTTATTGCCTGGAGACTTACCCGTTGGTTTTCATGATGGCAGAGGGGTCTTACATATGATACGGCCTCTCTATCTCCTGTCTCGGTAAGTATAAAGAGCATGTTTCTCTTAACATACCATCTGTTGTCTCCAAGATGTCTTATCGCATCAGGTGTGGCTTTGTTGCCGAACATAATGATGAGGCTGAGGAGAAAGCGCCTGGCTGTCTGTGATTCTTCTTCAATAAGTGCATCCATCAAGGGAGGTATTATCTTTTCACCATAATACTTGCAGAGACTTATGGCCTCCTCCCTATTCTGTCTGCCTACAACTCTGAAAGAATCTATAAGTAGAGAGGTAAGCTCCGGAGAGTGGATGTCCAAGGTTAGCCCACAAGAGTCATCCTGTTTTATTTTTGATTCCCAGACCATGAATGTTTTTAAGACCTCTCCATACTGGCCCGTGCTTATAAATTCCTCTACCTGCTCTTTAAGAATGTTTTTAAAAAACTCATATTCTTCCTCTGGGATGATATCAGGATCATTAGATGACAGAAGCTCAAGGATTGTTTGATTAAAGCTTTTTTCAATATATTCGTCACTGCATTGAATTTCAAACTTCTTTGCTTCTTCATCGTTGATTACAGGAGTATCAAAATCTAAAATGGTTCTGATCTCTTTACTGTATGTTTCATTCACAAAACTCTCAAAACTGCCATCAGACAGAAGACTTATAACATCAGGGGAGACAGGTATGTCATCTGCGATAAGATCTCTTCCAAAGGTAATCTTTTCAATACCATCTGGCTTCAGACCAGAGAATCTATCAAGGAGATTCTTGAGGTCATCTGGTATATAGAACTTTTGCTCATTAATGTTCTTGATTAAATCTATGACCCTATCTGCTGATGTCTCTCTGAGGGCATTCTCTATAGAGTTTATATCTCGAGAAAAATTCCTGATTGACGAGGAGAGAAACTGTTTTTTTAATTCAGGTTTTAACCCATCTATAAAATCAAGAAGTTTCTTTATATCCTTGCCTGAAAAGGCTCTTTCGGAAGACTTTCTTAAATAGCTGGCTATTACTCTGTCATAGGTTTCTTCCTTCAGATTATCCGTGGCTGTCTCATTCAGTAGCTTGGCGAAAACCTCTGGAGGGATCTCGTGTAGTTCATCAGGTGGTGGGTCTATCTGTAGTGTTCCTTCAAGGAGTCCATGTACGTACCATTCCCAGAGGCGTTTTTTTGGGTCTTTGCTGTCAGGCCTTCCCTCCTCGAATGAGAATGCACTATAATCAATAAAACCTATCTTAAGGTGAATAAGATTATATTCTTCTAACTTTCTTCTTAAGGATTCTAAGGTTAAGCCCTCGATCTCTTCTAACAAAAACCTGTGAAATGAATAAAGCTCCTCTTTTGTTAAGCCTGTTACAAAGGTAACATAGGCGATATTCATTCTATTGAGGTGAAGTGCAAAATCTTTGTAAACAGGGTTCTTTTTATCAAGGGAATGTTCGTCGATAATGATAGTGTCTTTTGCCACAGCAATCGTTATCTCATCCCTCAATTCAAAGAGTTTCTGGATGTAGTCAAAGGCACGGGTTAATGATTTACTCACAACGGGGTGGTCTTTTGGATAGATAGATACGTTGTGACGTGAGATGTTCAGCTCAATTATAGCATCGCTTAAAAGTCGTGCATCTAATGGAAGCTTCTCTTGCATCCTTTATAATTTTACCATATCAAATAGTTAAATCTTGCCCGAATTCAGATTTGGACTTATCACATCACAACAGGAGGAAAATCCATGTCAAGACAATAAGCCCATCTCTTCAGTTTTCTAAATCGGAATTTGGGTGCTTCTCTAAAATAGAGATAGAAGATCAAAAAAAAACAAGAACCCCCTTCTGGTTTAATTGTTTTAAGGTAATATAAAATATCACCCAAAAGGTGAAAACAGAGAAGGTGGTAAATAGATGATAAAGCAAACTCAATTAAGTTTCAAGCTTTGGATTACAAAGGATGAGATAACACCGAGGGCAGGGCTTTCGATATATGCGGAGTTACTGAGAAGCATTTAGGACAGAGATACACTTTTTGAACCGATGCACTCTTTAAAAAGTGCATCTTGAAGTCTAAAAAGACAGTTCATCAAATTCTATCGGCAGATCTGGGTTCAAGCATATGGTTGACAGTGGATTAACATCAAGACCTGATGAGACTCTTGATGGCATCAGGGATATAAGACTCTTCCAGTCAAAGAAGGGTTACAGGTTCAGTGTGGATGCCCTCCTGCTTGAGGATTTTATTCCTTCAGCAAGATTCAGGAAGGGTGTTGAACTCGGCACAGGCTCAGGAATAATATCGATACTTCTCAGCAAAAGGCTCAAGGAGACAAAGATAACTGCTGTTGAGATACAATCCTCACTTGCAGAAAGGGCATTGAGAAATGTAAGGCTGAATAATCTTGATGACAGGGTTGAGATTCTTAACATAGACTTAAAAGAACTCAAAGGTATCTTTCCCCCAAATAGATTTGACCTTGCCTTCTCAAACCCACCATTCAGAAAGGTAAAAACAGGACTTCTCAGTATTGATAATGAAAGAAAGATCGCAAGGCATGAGATAAAGATAAGACTGCATGATCTCATCGACGTTGCTTCATACCTTCTCAAGGATACAGGCAGATTTTATCTGATTTATCATCCATTCAGACTGATGGAGCTCATCGCCCTGCTTAAGGAGAGGCGCCTTGAGCCAAAGAGAATAAGGTTTGTCCATTCAAGGCAGGGTGAAGAGGCAAAGATGGTTTTGATTGAGGCATCAAAGGGTGCAGGCATATGGTTAAAGGTTGAACCACCACTTTATATTTACAAAAGGGCCAATGAATATACTGATGAGATGAAATGGATATATGGCCATAAATCTGCTTAAATTTTATGCTCAAGCTATGTTAAAATGGATTAGTGAAGACGGGGCTGTAGCTCAGTTGGGAGAGCGCTTGAATGGCATTCAAGAGGTCAGGGGTTCGATCCCCCTCAGCTCCACCAGATCCTCCTAAAGTTCCTCCAATCCTTTTAAGGCCTTCTTGTGCTCAGGTGCTATCTTAAGTGCCTTCTCAAAAAAGCCACGTGCTGTGACCTTCAGTCCTGCCTTCAAATACACCCAGCCAAGCTCTGCCATATAGTCAGGATTTAAAGGGTCAATTTCTACTGCGCGCTGAAGAGGACCTTTTGCCTCATTTAGCCTCATCTGTCTAAGGAGGATCAATCCATAGAGAAAATGGTAACGAGCCTTAGCTTCATCAAGATATATCGCCTGTCTAATGTAAGTTTCTGCTATTGAATAATTCTGCTCATTGAAATACCTTACCGCCATCTTGTATTTCCTCAATGCAGGGTCATCAGGGGTTGTGATCCTCCTTGCCTTTATGAAGACCTCGTTATCATATTTTTTTCTCTTCTCATGGTCTGAGAGGGTCCTGTATGCCTCGTTAATATATGAGAATATGCGGTTTAACTTATTCCTCAAGGAATCATCATCAAATAAGAAATGTCTGTCAGGATGAAACTTCTTTGCGGACCTGTAATAGGCCTTCTTAATCTCATCCTCTGATGCATCTCTTTTAAGACCGAGGACACCATAATAGCCAAGCCTTTCATGATCCCTGTACATGTCCTCTATCTCCTTTATTGATTTAGGGACATCTTCCTCCTGGATATCTTCTATTGCCTTTGCAGAGACAAGAGGAGAGGGGATGGTTGTCAGAAGCCTTATACTCAACAAACCATATATGCTCTTAACAGCCTCAGAAGGTTCAAGATGGGACTTTGTGATGATATCCTTTATCGTATTTTTGTTATCCACACATGATAATATCCTCTTACCCGCATCATCCATATGAATGTCCTGAAAAAGGTTTAAAGGGCTTGAAGAAAAATAGACTATGCTATCAAAAGGGAGATGCTTCATAATCCTCTGAATATTGTTTATCTTTTTAGTTCCGTAATATATGAGGTTTCCTGGTGAGAGGTTAAGTGTGATTATCTCCTCCATTGGAAGCACACCCTCTTCAAAGATAAAATTTCCATCCTCAAGGATGAAGAGACTTAGGATTATCTCCTCCACCTGTCCCCTTACAGAATCAAAGAGTTGGCGGGGGCTTAGATAACCACGACTGACAAGTATATTACCAAGTCTCTTACCAGTCTTCTTCATCTCATCCACACTCTCTATGTATTGTTTTGAAGTAATCAGACCATTACGCAATAGAAATGCGCCCAGTCTGTCTTGGGGTTGATTTGAAGTAGAAAATATCATATCACCCTTCTTCACGTATACCTTCTTTGTAACATCATTAAGACATACATTGAAGATACCTGTTTTTTGTGTAAGGTGCAGTCCAATAAAGGCATCGCTCAGTTCATAGTGAGTAATAAAACCTTCAAGCCTACCCTTCTTCCTTATACCAAGCCTTGTGTGATGTCTATCCTCTCTCACCCACATTACTTCACCAATGGTTCTTAGGGCAAGCTCGTCTACCTCAATATCCACTATCTCGCCACCATGGAAGAGAGATCTACTATGAGCTATTACTCCAATACCATCCAGTGAATAGTCAATGAGCCTTGCAGGCATTACCTTCTTCTGATGTTTAAGGGTTACTTCTGAATTGGTTGGATATCTTTTGAAATATCTCTTCTCCTCCACTTTTTGCCTCTACAGGAATTATTTTGTAATTATTTGAAGATTTTTATCATTATAGCGCTATAATACAATAACGCTGTGTAATATTGCAAAGGGAAAATTAAGGGGTTTAAAGATATATGTATCTTATTGATGTCTGTTGCGTAAAAATTAAAAAAGTAGCCTGTCCCCTTTTCTTTACGAATAGAGTAAAATGTAATTATGCTGAAGATTACCTATCTCTTTGAGAGCACCACATTGTGGGGTGGTAATAAGGTTGGGCTTGAGCAGGCTGAGGCACTTTCTGAGGAAGGTTTTGATGTAACAGTACTTTCAAAAGATTCAGGGCCAGACTGGTATCCACTAAAATTACCTGTTACACAGGTTCCCTATTTTGATTCCACTACCATTCCTGAATCTGATATTGTAATAGGTACATACTGGCCTACTGTTAAGGCTGCCTATGAAGCAAGAAGGGGTATACCTGTTCACCTGTGTCAGGGCTATGAGGGAAGTTATAAGGAACTTTATCAAAAAAAGGCAGAGATAGACTCAGTATATTCGTTAAAGATTCCAAAAATTACAGTCTCACCTCATCTAAATAGGTTTTTAATTGAACAATTTAATGCAGAGACATACTACATTGGACAGATGTTGAATAGAGATATCTTCCATCCCCCAAAAGACCTAAACAATGAAGAAATAAATCCTTTTAAGATACTCATCGTGGGCCCTTTTGAGGTGGATTGTAAGAATATTCCCAATGCCCTTATGGGAGTAGCTCTTGCAAAGAAGAGGCTCCCTGTTCAGGTTAAACTTATAAGGGTCTCCCAATTCCCATTATCTCAAAAAGAGAAAGAGATTATTGAACCTGATATATACCTCTTTCGCATACCACATTATGAGATGGGTAAGATTTACAGAAGTGCTAACCTCTTTATATCAACCTCAAAAGAGGCTGAAGGGTTTGGTCTGCCTGCCTTAGAGGCTATGGCATGTGGGATACCGGCTATACTGAGCAATATACCTTCATACACCGCCTTTGATGAGACATTGGATTATGCATTGTTTGTAGAGCCGTCAAATCCAGTAGCACTGGCAGATGCAGTCATTGAACTCTTTAACAATAAATCCTTAAGGGAGGGATTGAGAGAGAGGGGGCTTGCCGTGGCCAGGAAGTTTACAAAGAAGAATGTGGTGGAGAGGCTTATAATGGCATTTAAAGAGATTGCCTCTAAGGGTCAAACCTTCTGAGCCACTATAAGAATCTCTGTTACCTTTAACTCTTCTTCATCCACTTCAGGGGAGAGTCTTTTCAGAGAACTTATAAATTCCATTGCGTTGTCGGGTATTTCAATGTGCTGAAAGAATATCGCTTTTATCTTATACCCGATTTCCTCAAAAAGCTCTTTAAAGGTGCTCTTAGTAAAAAATCTGATGTGAGTGCCTGAGAGTATGCTGAAAGGCACGTAGTCCCATCTGCCGTTGAGCATTTCATAAATAATTGCCCAGTTGGCTATATTTGGAGTGCTTGCTATAAAGAGCCCGCCATCTCTTAAATGTCTTTTCAACCCCCCTACTACCCTCCACGGGTCTCTCAGATGTTCAAGGACATCACCACAAACTATACAATCATATTCTTCCAGAACTCCCTCATCAATTATCTTCTCAATATCACCATGTATCACAAAATCGAGTCTATCCCTTGCAATATCAATAACCTTTGTATCCGAGTCTACACCTGTAACAATGCATCTCTGCCTCTTCTTTAACATCTCGCCAAAGAGACCATTAGCACATCCTACATCAAGCACATCAACAGCATCAAGGGGGATATGTTTAATAAGGTCCTCCCTGCCACTCTCACAACAGTTACCATAACGATGCACATATACTCCCTTTGCTACACCGAATCTCAAACCTTTATTCTTAATCGCATCAGGGATATCACTCAAGGGGTAATTATCCTGCAATATATCAAGGATCTCTCTTCTAAAGGCAAGACAAAAGTTATCAACCTCTTTAACCTCTATAATCTCATCCCCGAAATTTTTATATATATTACTGACTGCCCATTTGAATATTGAAGGTGTCTGATACAGGAATGGAGGCGGATATCTCTGATCTGATACCCTGCTTTCGTTACTGACAGGAACAATTACCGAAATGTCTTTATGTTTATTGGCTATTCTTGATAGGTTTTTAATGCTCTCAGCTGTGATGTATAAATCACCGCATATCAAGACTATAACTTGATAACCTTCAAGATATTTAACCTCTTTAACCTCAGATGAAGGAACACCAACTAACTCAAAAATATCATACTCCTCTTGACCTTCCCCTTTCAGCAAGTATCTACTCAATCTCTGAGCAAAATATCCTTCAAGGCCTTGAAATCCATCCGTTCTTATAATAAATACCGCTGTTTTACCCATCTGTGATGTTATATACTACCATAAAATACTTAAAGGCTATAAAATAGTCTGAGATTCTGTATGAGTAAAAAAAGAAGAACTGAAAGAAAAAAGACAGTTGAAAAAAAACAGAATAATGTAGAGACTATTCCCTCCAGAGTCGATGCACCTATATCAAAATGGGGGATGCACCTTATCTTTGCAATTCTACTTACCTTCGGTATCCTTCTAACCTACAGTCCTTCTCTTAAAGGCGTATTCACCCTTGATGACGTTAAAATCATCAATAGAATCGATGCCATGGATCATTTCCCTCAACTCTTTGGTTTCAGGAGCATTGCCTACATAACCTTTTATCTCAATAAATTAATCGCTGAACTTTCGGCATTCAACGTCAGACTCACAAATATCGTGATCCACCTCATTAATTCCATATTAGTCTATGTGCTTGTGCTAATGACAATCACTATCAAGAGTGAGCGAAACCAGTGGGACTCTTTAGAGGATAAATTCAGGTATTCTACAGCGTGGATAAGCTCTTTTATCTTTGCATTACACCCTTTAAATATAAATGCAGTAGCATATATAGTTCAGAGAATGGCTTCTCTATCTGCTCTCTTTGTGCTCTTATCTCTAATACTTTATATAAGGGCATCAACTTCACATGGAAAAACAAAGAAGCGGTTTTTCTATTTATTGAGTGCTGTCTCCCTTATTATCGGTATATTCTCTAAAGAGAATGCGATAATGGGTATCCCACTTATCCTTCTATATGATTACATCTTCCTGAGTAGATTCAATAGACAAACATTTTTAAGGAAGATCCTCCCTGTTGCTGCCATAAGCCTCTTGGTTTTGATTATAGTCTCTTTTTCGCTAAGATTTCATAAGACAATATTTGAACTGGGGAGCATCTTCCTTAACCTGAACCAACCCCTCATCCACAAGCCATGGATGACCACAGATGTATCATGGACACCAATTCAGCACATTCTGACAGAGTTTCGGGTTATTTCAAGATATATCTTCCTTACCTTTGTCCCTCTGCCAGGATTTATGATATTTGATGGGTGGGGTTATCCTGTCTCAAAGGGCTTATCAACACCTCCCACCACCTTTCTGGCAATAATATTTATCACTGGAACCTTAATCTTTTCCATAATTAAGAGAAGGAACTATCCATTCTTCTTCTTTGGTGTATCATGGTATCTCATAGCCATATCCCTTGAGAGCTTCCTGGCAGTAGGTGCGGACCTCTACTTTGAGCACAGGAATTATTTACCCCTTTCAGGTCTTTTAGCAGGACTTGTGATACAATCCGTTGTCTCACTCAGACCTATTTTATTGAGAAGAACACAGCCTTTCCTGATAATGGTCTCCATATTTATCTTGCTTTTATCTATCTTTACATTTCAGAGAAATCTTATCTGGAAGGATTTCCTTTCACTATGGATCGAAACAATAGAGAAGGCGCCTTATAACACACGTGCTATTGTAACCGTTGGAAAGAATTATTTCCTCTCATCCAAATATAATGAGGCAGAATATTACTTTAAGACCTCTCTTGAGTATGCCCTTGAAAAGAAACAGAGCTATTTTTATCAGGAGTCAGCGCTTTTTCTCGGTAACATCTATCTTATCAAGGGAAGATTTGAAGAGGCAGAGGAATTGATAAAGGTCTTCCATCGAAAGGTTCCAGGTTCTTATAAATTGATGATACTGAAGGGGCTTTATCTTTCCACACAGAATACATTAAAAAAGGCTGTAGCCTTCTACAACCAAGCCTTTGAAGAGATCAAGAAAAAAAACAAGAAGTTAGATCTATTGCTACATATTGGATTTGCTGATATATACAGAAAGACTGGCATGCTCAAGGAAGCAGAGTCCGCTTATAAATATATTTTGAATGAACATCCTTCCAATTCCCTATCACATTATGGTCTTGCGATGCTTTATATGGATGAAGGAAAATTTAAACAGGCAAAGGAATCCCTTGATAGATCTCTCAATCTCTTTCCCACAGATATCCGTGCTTTATCAGCAAAGGCAAGGCTTGCCCTTATTATGGATAAAAGGGTTGATGAGGCCGTCAGCCATACAAAAAATGCCCTCTCTCTTTCACAATCATTTTATGAACCCTATCTTGATATGGCGATTATACTCATTCTGCAAGGGAAGGACAAAGAGGCTGATAAATTCCTTGAAAGGGCAAAGGTTTTATACCGTTCCGCACCTAATCATGAGATAAATTATGCAAAAGCTATCGGGTACTCTCTAAAAGGAGATGATCATTCAGCAAAGATTCATCTCAAGAAGATCCTGGATGACATTAATGCACCTGATGGGATAAAAAAGGCTATTCGTAATAATGGCCTTTTCACTGATTAATGCCTATCTTGCAGGCTTACCCTCTGATTGTATGTCGGTCTTAAAGGTATCCTTGAGACCCTTCAGTTTCTTCGTGAACTCCTCTGTTACAATCCTTGACTCGTCAATCGACCTTACCACACGTGGTGTTATCATTACAACAAGTTCTGTCCTTTCATTCGCCAAGGCAGTATATCCGAAGAGAAGACCGAGTATGGGGATATCCTTGAGCAGGGGTATGCCTTCTCTTACAGTGCTCTTGTTTTCCTGTATCAGACCTCCTATAACAATGGTCTGGTTATCCTGAACCACTATGTTGGTCTCTGCCATCCTGTTAGAGATTATAGGGTTTCCACTAACACCAGCCTCAGGGTCAACACTCGATACCTCCTGTTTTATCTCAAGGGAGACAAGGCCTCCCTCGTTTATCTGCGGCTTTACTGAAAGGACAACACCTGTATCACGATACTGGATGGATGTAATGGTCTCTCCACCTGCTGTGGTGCTTGTTGATGTTTGTACAGGCACCTGCTTACCAACCTGAATCTTTGCCTCCCTGTTATCAGAAGCCATGAGGTGAGGGGAGGCTATAACCTTAACCTTTGACTCTGTAGCAAGACTCTGTAGAAGGCCCCTCACCACGTCCGCTGAATCCACAGCAGCAAAGGTAAATCCAGTAGTAGAAAGGGGGTTCTCAACATCGAATGACAACCGGTCAGAGCCTGTTGCGGTAAAGCCTGTAAGAGGGGTTTTGTTGAGACTGAAGTGGGACTTTAGAAACCATTCAATACCAAATTCGAGGCTGTCACCCAGCGTCACCTCTGCCACAAGGGCCTCTATAAGTACCTGTCTTGGTACAATATCTATCTTCTTTATCGCATCCTCAATCAGGGGATAATCACTCGGTGTGGTAAGGATTATGAGTGAATTTGTTATCTCATCAGGAAATATCTTTGTGCCCGGCGATACAAGTGGCTCTTCAAGTGGTGATATTGATACACTCTGCTGGACTGGAGCTGATGCGCCCTTTGTTGTAGTCGTAGTGGTTGTCTTGGGTGCTGGTGCTGTCTTCCCGCCTCCAAAGAGTATCTGTTGGAGGATCCCTGATACATGTTCTGCCTTTGAGTTCTGAAGGGGATAGACATATATCTTCGGACTTGCACCTTCAAAGGTCGCATCTATCAGATTCACCCACTTTCTTACATGCTTGAGATACTCCTCAGATGGAGCAACTACAAGCAGGGCATTCAATTTCTCCAGAGGTAAAATCCTTACCTTAAGTGCGCCCTTTTCATCAGTAGGAAATAGTGGGAATGCACCCCTCAAGCCATCCATTATATCTCTCACATTAAAATTCTTGAAGACAAACATCTCTACCTTTATATCCTCAAAGACCTCGTCATCGAATGTCTCAACAATCTGAAGAAGCCTCTTCATATTCTCATCAGTATCAGTGACAATAAGGCAGTTCTTCCCTGGCACCTCTGTGATCATTGCACCCTTTGTAAGAAATGGCTCAAGAATGGTCTTCATATCACCTGAACTAATAAAATTAAGGGGTATTATTTGGATCAATGACCTTCCGCTGACCTTTAGACTTTCGGATGAACGACCAAACCCTACCTCAACAGGCTCTTTACTCACCTCTGTAAGTGGAATTATCCTATAGATACCACTCTCCTCAACAATGCTCACTCCATTAAGCCTAAAGAGTATTGATACCACAGACAGGAGGTCATTCTTTTTTATGGGTCTTACAGACCTGAAGGTAATTCTCCCTGTAACCTTCGGGTCTATCAGATAATTTACTTTAAGTATCTCACCAAAGATTGTATGAGTAACTTCAAATATATCTGCGTCATCAAAGAAAAGGCTAACGTCTTCCCCTGCATCTACAAGGACCCTCCTCTTTTTAGCAGGCTCTTTGACCTCTACGGCCTGAGGCTCTCCAATAGAGGGGGGAGGGCCTGCGGGTGCTTTTTCTACTTTTTCGTCAGGAATAGCCTCTGGCACTGCAGGTATAGCAGGAGCCGTTTCTTTTTCTTCAACAGTTTCCTTTGCTTCCTCCTGTTGCCCCTGTTTCTTCTTTCTTTCCTCCAGACGCTGTTTACTCCATTCATACAGTCGAATACCTCTTTCCTTATCCTGAGAATACACAGGCGAGGAAACTAAACAAAGAATCAAAAGTAAGTTTGTAAGGAGAATTAAAGATGTCTTTTTCATTAGCTTAATCATTATTGTTCGCCGCGGTGAACCAATTATATATCTCGTTATTATATTAAGACAACATGATGATAACAAATGTTTAAAGATTTTGTCATTATATAAATTTAGAGACCAAAAAGTGCTTCAGATAAAACCTTAAAAGGCCCTTGTAGAACTCGATTCTTTTCCTATAACCCAGTAGATTTACAGAAGCACCTTCGTGGTGCACCACCTTTGCATCATGGCAGAGATAGATCTTATAATTTGTATTCTTATACAATCTATAGCACCAATCCACATCATTAAAGAATATCGGGAATCCTTCATCCAGCCACCCAACCGCATCCCAGCACTCCCTCTTTATCATTAGGGCTGATGCCATGGGTTGTGGCACGATCTCTACATCGAGATGATCTTCTGCCTTTAGCTTCCACCTATGGAAAGGGCCGATTCTATCAATCCCGAAATATTCTAAAAAGAGCGATGAAGGCGTTGGAAATCTCCTGCAAGATGGCTGTATCCTGCCGTCAGGATAGTAAAGTAGAGGTGCAACAGCCCCTGCATCTGGAGTCTTAGTAAGGAACGATGAAAGTACAAAAGTGGCCTCATCTAATATCTTGACATCGTTATTAAGCAAAAATAGTAAGTCACCATTCGAATGTCTTATTCCCTGGTTTACAGCCTTAGCATAGCCAAGATTTGTATTATTCTGAAGCCATGTCACGTTCGGGAAAGATTTTTTAATAAACTCTGCGCTTCCATCTCTTGATGCATTGTCTACAATGATAATCTCATGGGGGATATTCCGGATTGTCCTGTTTATCGAAGAAACACACTCAACAAGTAGTTTTTTATGATTCCAGTTAGTTATGACAAAGGAAACAGTTTGTTCCATAAACTTTAATTATCACCTGTTAGTATAGTATAATAAATGCACGACTTATCTTAGCATGAAAACCCCAATCATTACTGTAATAATGCCAGCTTATAATCATGAGGCCTTTATCAGCGAGGCTATTGAGAGTATTTTATCTCAAACCTTTAAAGATTTTGAATTTATAATCATAAATGATGGTTCAACAGACAAAACTGAGGAGGTAATTAAAAAGTATACTGATCCAAGAATTACCTATCTTTATCAAGAAAACAGAGGTTGTTCTAATACCCTTAACAAGGCTCTTAGTTTGTCAAAAGGAGAATATATTTCAATAATAAACTCCGATGATATCTACCACAGAGACAGGCTTCATGTGCTCCTTGATGAAACTAAGAAGGATAATTTAAGTTTTTTGATAACAGATATAGAATTAATAGATAAAAATGGAAATGTTATAAATGACGCTAATCACTGGTGGATTAAATGGTATGAAAATTTAAAGTCAGGGTATCGCACCTCTGGGTCTCCACTTATCGCCTTACTTGCAGGAAACTATACAATCACCACTTCTAACTTCTTTTTCAGATCAGACCTGATCAAGGAAATTGGGACATTCCGTCCATTCAGGTTTATAGTTGATTATGATTTTGCCTACAGGGCTATTAAGCACAGACAAGATAGCTTCAGATTTTTGACCGACAGAAAACTTCTTTTCTACAGGCTTCACGGTAAAAACACAATTTTAGAAAATCCCTTATTAGCAAATCACGAGACCTTTCTCTTCTTAGAGATGGCCATAAAAGATATATTTGGACAGGAACTCCATATCGCTATAGAGCATTTACACAGGGTTACTCGCTATATGATAAAAGAACTAAACATCAAGAGAAAAAATAAAATCTTAAATATAAAGAATGAGGTGTTACGACTTGAAAATGAACTACAAACCAAAGACTGTGAAATCCAAAACCTCTCGGCATATAGTAAACGGCTCCTTAACGGATTTTACTTTATAAGGAATTCTTATAGTTATAAAATTGGAAAGATTTTAACCTATCCCCTATCCAGTTTGAGAAGTTTATTCTTTTCTTCAAAGAAAAATAATAAACATATAACACTCTCCGTGAATAATATACAGGAACTGAAAGCCGTATTAAATAGCATTGATAAGAATTTTGATATGGTCTCTTTTGACATCTTTGACACAATATTCGAAAGAGATATAGATCCTCCTAATAAAGTAAAGGAAATTGTAGCACGTAATATCTCTGTTTTTCTCAAGGATAATTATGACCTTGACTTTTCAATGTTTGATTTATTACGTCTCAGAAACGATATCGAGTTAAGATTAAGGCAGGAGGCACTATTAAAAGGCAAAGACTTTGAATGCTGTTACAATGACATTGTTAAAGGAATGGTAAAAAGTATATTGGGTAGGGATGATAAGACGCTTTTTTCTGAAATTATCAGACAAGAGATAAAGGTTGAAAACGAGGTTTTATATCTTAAAGACGGGATAAAAGATATATTAGAATCCTTAAAGAATAAAGGCAAAAAAATAATTGCAATATCTGATATGTATCTTAATAAGGAGTATATACAAGAGATATTAAGATTAAAGTCCATTGACTATTTATTTGATGAAGTCTATGTCTCCTCTGAACAAGCAATATGTAAGTATTCAGGAAATCTTTTTAAGCATGTGTTGTTAAAGGAAAGAATTTTCCCAATACAGATATTGCATATAGGGGATAACAGAGTTTCGGACCACAGGATACCTAAAAGATTAGGTATCAATACCATCTATTTAAAAGACAACGAGTACCAAAGAAAAAAATATATTTTAAAGACTTACAATAAATTAGCAGCTGGCAATCCTTACTGGAGAGGAAGACATCTCCTGCAATTAGTCCGTCCTTCGCTGAAAGAAAAGGATTTCTTTTATAGATACGGTTTCTCATTTCTCGGGCCAGTATATTCCACATTTGTATACGGCGTTATTGAACTAATAAAAAAATACAAAATCAAAAAAGTCTACTTCATAGCAAGAGAAGGAGCGCTTTTTCATCGTCTTTTTAATATATTTGCGCCACAGTTTTTTAAAGGAGATATTCCTGAAACTAAATATATATATCTTACACGTAAGTCGACGGCCCTTGCTTCTGCTCATAAAGGACTCACACACAAAAAGGCTATAATCCCTCTTTATAATCCAAAACAACAAGGTTTATTTTCTATTTTCACCACCTTTGGCTTACCCGTAGAAGATTTTATCAGTTTAGCAGAGGAATATGGCTTTAGAAATATTAAAGAGCCAATATATAATTGGTATGATGAAAAGTTTGTACGTTTTTTGGGGGATAAGAAGTTCCAGGATATAGTGATTAAATATGCATTATCAGATAAGAAACTTCTTGAAAAGTACTTATCTCAAGAAGGTTTCTTTAACACTGAAATGGTGGCATTTGTAGATATTGGTTGGAATGTTACCATCCAAAAGTTTATACAAGATGCCTTTATAGAGAGGGAGGATTTTCCTCATATATATGGTTTGTACTTAGGTTTCAGAGATGGGATCAAGCATAATTTTAATAAAAATAAACACACTATTATCGGCGTTCTTTATAATGAGCGATATATGAACCCTTCTGAACGAATTTTTTGTCGTTTTGAAGAAATATTTGAAGAAGGGGCAAGAGCACTTCATCCCACTGTAATAGGATATAGAGAGTATCCCGAGTCAGGTATGGTCGAGCCAGTTTTTAAAAATGATTTAGCCCATGACAGAATGGTGGAAGTTTTGCATAATGAAAAAATAGTCAAGCTCCAGCAAGGGATTATTGACTTCTCGTGCGAATTTATAAGGGCAGTTTATCTGACGGGCTATACATTTGAGGATATCAAACCTTTTATGTTAACACTTGTTGAACGTTGTATTGCCTTTCCAAAGACAAAGGAGGTAAATCATCTTTTAAATTTAGCACATTCCGAAGATTTTGGTTATGAGGATATTATGGATTTTAGCAATTATAGATTGAAAAGTTTTAAGTCACTTTTAAACCTTTATAAGTTTTTCCAAATGATTAAAACCTCAAACTGGGCGTATGGCAGTGCAAAATCATCCCGTATCCCTGGAATAAACTTTTTATTAAGACTATATGACATAATATGGGAACCAAACTTTTAGAGAAGGAATTTTATTTTAAAAAAAACCATGACTTATACAGATGTACTCTTAAGGATATCCTTCTTATTACCTTGCTTCATAGATTGGCATCTTTTCTGAAACGTAGATATTTTAACTGTTACCCAACCATTCCTGAGATTGTTACTGCTTTTGTTGCACACAGATTATACTATGTATTTCACGTTCTCTATAAATCTAGAAATGTCCTCAGGAGAGTTAAAGAGAGGCTGTCATTAAGCAAATAGCATTTTTATTTTATTCTTCATCCTTCTGTACTTCTCGAGAAATTGCCATCCTCTGCTACTTAAAATTGCCTGGAGTATCTGTTCTTTTTCAGTAAGTTGAATCTGAAGAAATTGAATTTCCTCATCTTTCTGATGCATTATCTCTTGTAATTCCTTAACCTCTGGTCTATTTGCCCATTCCTCAATACAGAGTCTATATATTAAAGATGGCGTAAATTTATCGCGGTGCTTTGTATAAATTTTTATAGCAGCCTGCTTAATGAATTCTGGAGGGCTTACAAAAGCGATCTGTGAATCACTCCACTGGTTATACTTAGCTGTTACTCTGTTGATAAAATAAAATTTGTTCTCTTTACCAACTCTTATAAGCATGTCCCAATCCTCAAAAATTTCAAGTGATTCATCAAACATTATCTCTTTTTTTAGAGCAGATCTAAAAAGTAGTGAGATGAGAGGTATATAGTTTGTAATTAATATCTCATCATAGGAGTAGTCCTTTTCAGAAAATAAGTTTTTATCAACGTCTATCAAGCAGTTATTATTTTCATCAAAAATCTTTTTGACAAATTCAACTGTACTGTAGGCAACCATATACTCTGATTTGTTCAGAAAAGAAACATGGGTTTCCACATGCTCAGGATAAAACTCATCATCATCATCAAGAAACC
>FWWM01010238.1_pt1 | contig 16797 bp, 16 predicted proteins | sample 2228351 | NCBI WGS metagenome assembly FWWM01 (sample SAMEA103939774, study PRJEB20133) | metagenome | reverse complement strand
ATGCCGCCAAACGCGATGCAGTGCCGCGAGCTATATCCGCAGCGCCACATCGCGGCATCACCCTTTAATGCCCGTCATGACGATTCCCCGCACGAAGAAGCGCTGCCCAACCACGAAGAGCGCGATGAGGGGCAGCATAGCCATGACCGACGCGGCCATAAGCAGCGTGGTTTCGCGGCCGTAGGAGCTGTCAAAGAACAAGAGGCCAATCGGCAGCGTGCGCAGATACTCGTCCTTGACCATGACCAGCGGCCAGAAGAAGGACTGGTAGTTGCCCATGAAGGTGAAGATGGCCAGCACCACGAGCCCGGGCCGCGCCAGGGGCATGACAATGTCCCAGAAGATGCACCAGTGACTGGCGCCATCAATCTCTGCCGACTCGTCCAGACTCGCTGGTATGGTCAACATGAACTGGCGCAGCAGGAAGGTACCGTACGCACTGAAACAAGCCGGCAGGATGAGCACCGTATAGGTGTTGATGAGGCGCAGTTCCGTGAGCACCCAGTAGTTGGGGATGAGGGTAACCAGTCCCGGCACCATCAGGGTGCCCAGGTACAGCAGAAAGACGCGGTCGCGCCACGCCCAGCGGAGGCGCGAGAAGGCGTAGGCGGCCAGAGCGCTGGTCAGCACTTGTCCGAAGGTGACCCAGAGCGCAACGAAAACGCTGTTGAAGTAGTAGCGTCCGAACGGAACCTTGGTGATGACTTCCAGGTAGTTCTCTGGCCGCCACTCCTGGGGCAGGAAGTGGCCTGACTGCACTTCCGACAGCGGCTTGAGGCTGGTGGAGACCATCCAAAGGAAGGGCAGCATCATCGTCAGGGCGGTCAGAGCCAGCACGACATAGCCCGCCCCTCGCCAGAGGATCGCGTTGACGCTGCGGGGGCCGACACCTCCCGGGGGGCGAGGCGGCTGCTGATCCGTGAAATCCAGGGCCATCGTCTGGTTCCCTTGGGCCTAAACTTCCATCGCGAACGCTGACCTGCCGAACTTCCAGTTGATCAGCGTCATGACGAAGATGATGATGAACATAACCCACGCGATGGTCGAGGCATAGCCTAGCTGGTACTCCTCGAAGCCTTTTTGGTAGATGTAGTAGCCGAGCGTGATGGTTGACTCCGCCGGACCGCCTCCAGTCATGACCCGCGCCTGCTCAAAACCTCCCTGAAGCCCGCCGATGGCGCTCATGACCACGATGAAGAAGGTGGTCGGCCCCAGTTGCGGCCAAGTGACATGCCGAAACAGGGCCCACTTTCCGGCGCCGTCCAACTGGGCCGCCTCATAGAGCTCAGGCGGGACGTTGCTAAGCCCGGCCAGGTACAGCAGCATGTTGGTCCCGCCGACGGCGGTCCAGATGCCCATGATCATGATGGCTGGCTTGGCCCAGGCGACCGAGAGCAGCCATTCGGGGGCCGTGGCTTGCAGGCGAAGGGCGTCAAAGAGCGCGTTCAGCATGTTGTTCAGAGGACCAAACTCGGGGTTGAATATGGCCTTCCACAGGATGAACAGCGCCACACCCGAGGTGATCGTAGGCAGGTAGAACATGGTCCGAAACAGCACCACGCCCCGGAGCCGCTGGTGGAGAATGACAGCCAGGAAGAGAGAACCGGCAATGCTGACGGGGATACCCAGCATCAGATAGAGCGTGTTGCCAAAGAAGCCCCAGAAGCGTTTGTCCGAAAGCAGGTCGGCGAAGTTGCTGAACCCGACGAACTCCAGGGGTGCATCCTCGGTCATCTGCCAGTTGGTGAAGGCCATGACCAGGCTGAAAAGCACGGGCAGAGCCATGAAGGCGAGGAACCCCAGGAAGTTGGGGGCCAGGAAGGCCAGCGCCACCGGCCAATTGTTCTCCCGTCTTGACATGACCGACGTCCTCGTCAGCATCAGCGGCCTGAACTGGGCTATCAGGGCAACGCTACTGCACGGCCAGTCAGCCGCTCGTACTCCCGCTGCAGCGCGGGGCGCTTGCTCACGAAGACCAGCATCTCCCGATCTATCTCGGCAGCCGCCGTCTTCATGGCAACTTCCGGCGTCTCCTGTCGGTTCCGCATCAGGTCCAAGTGTCGCTGGAAGATGCGGTGAGCTACGTAGGGATTGATGAACTTGCTCAGCTCTACGCTGCGGGCATACTTCATCTCGCTGCGGAATACCTCGTTGTAGTCCTCCTGGGGGTACCTGGGGTTGTGCAGGAACCGATCCGTCTCGCACAGTCGTCGCACCGGCGCGAGGTTGTCAGCGCTGTCGTTGATCTGGTTCCCATACTCCTCGCTGGCCAGGAACTTGATGAAGTTGAAAGCCTCGCGAACGTAGGGGCTCTTCTTGTTCAGGACGCTGATGCGCGTGACGAAGGTCGTGGCACGCTGCTTGCCTCGCGGCAGAGGGGCCACGCCAATGCGCAGCTTGGGGTCCTTCCGCCAGACGATCAGTCCCCATCGTCCGTAGCGGATCATCCCCAGCCGCTGCGCGGAGAACAGGGTGATGATGCCCTGGCCCCAGCCGCCAGCGGCCGCCATCGCCTCCTCCTCGCTTGGGCTGGGGGCACAGTGGTGGACGAACTGCAGGTCCATCAGCCACTGCGCGGCCTCGATGGCGGCGGGCTCGCCCAGGGTGCAATGGGTGCCATCAGCCGAATAGAAACTCCCTCCGTTCTGCCAGATGGCTTCCATCAGGTCGTAGCCCATGCAGCCAAAGGTCTCGTTGCGTCGCCCGTCCGGGTTCCTGGTGGTCAGACGGCGAGCGGTCGCCACGAAGTCGTCCCAGGTCCAGTCGTCTTTGGGGTAGGGTACTCCGCACCGGTCGAAGATATCCTTGTTATAGAAGAAGGTACTATTCAGGCAAGAGATGGTACGAGTGGTGAAGGGCTTTTCTGGTATGGTTTTGCAGCAGACAATAGCGAAGAATGGGGTAGTGTCTCAATTGTCAAAATATTCGGAGTGTTTGATATAAACTCAGATGGGAAGTCAGAGATTGTAGCGCTTGGGTATAATTCAAATTGGACTGAGAGAAATCGTATTATTGTTCTTAAAACAGATGCAGTTTATCCTGCAAATCCTGCGCTTAGGCCATGGCCAATGGAAAAGCATGCCCCCTACCGCACAGGGAATTATAATTTTGTGCCGTAGAATACAGATAAGGGTGAATTAAAACTTATTGATCTAATATATCCTTTCCTCCTACCCACACCCCCTTAATCCTTTCAGAAGAAGTGTTTGAGATTAAGAAATCATAGATATTACCACCATCGTATCCCCGCAAGTCAACTGCAATAAAGTCCGCAGACTTGCCGGGGCTTAAAGTGCCAATTCTACCATCCATTCTGAGCGCCCTTGCTGGATTGACAGTCATCATTCGTAGTATTGACTCAGAGTCAAGCCATGGATTCTGTTTCTTCAGGAACCTTGCCTCATCCCAGAGTGAAAGTGTGCTGTTGCTCACCAAACCGTCAGTTGCGAGGCAGAGGTTAATCTTTGCCTCGTAGAGCTGTTTCAGGGGCGCCTTTCCTACATTGAGATAATAATTGCTTCTGGGGCAGTGAATCACAGATGCCTTTGACTCACTCAATATCTTTATGTCATCTTCATGCAGATGGACGCAGTGTACAGCGGATGTATTTTCGTCTATAACACCCAGTTCGTAAAGGTACTGAAGAGGTGTTCTGCCTCTTCCCGCGGGCGCATATCTTTTGAGCCCTAATAGGGGATACAATATCTTTTTAAATTTGCCCTTATTTGATTTTATCAATTTAACTTCGTCTATTGATTCTGCCACATGGATTGAGATGGGAAATTTTTCGGCTTTTGATATTTCAGAGATTTTCCTGAAGAGGTCTTCTGAGACAGAATAGGGCGCGTGAGGAGAAATAGCAGGAGTGACCAATTCACTATTCTCAAATTGAGTAATTTCATTACGGAGTGTGGCGGCAATTCTTGCTGTATCTCTTTTTTTCAACCCAATTGCCTCAAGAAAAATGACCCCCCTTATTCCCGCTTCTCCAAATAATTGAGCAGGATTTCTGATGAATGTCGCAATATGGCCTGCAGTGGTTGTTCCACTCTCCTTTAATAGTTTAAGCCCCCGTTTAATTGATTCCATAAAATAACGCTCTGTTCTGATTCTAGTGCCAACGACAAGACCTAAGAGCCAGAATGCAAAGGAGACCCTTGCCACACCCCTTCTTGGACCCAGATTTGTGAGTTCAAGGTGAACATGGGAATTTATTAACCCCGGGAGGATAGCTGTGAATCCGAGGTCAATGACCTCTGCTGAGGGGAATTTCTTTATTAATTCTGATTTGTTCCCAACCTCTATAATTGTATCCCCTCTGAGAAGTAGTGCACCGTCTTCAAAAGGTGCCCCTGAGACCGGCACAATATACCTTGCGGTATAAATTCCTTCCATACAAGTTAATTGCTCTTCAGTGCAGACCCGGATGGGCATCTGCCCGTGCAGGCGATTTCATATTCTTAATCCTGTTGTTTCTGTCAACATAGACAAGTGATGGCTGGTGATTTCTTACGAGAGATTCCTCCATTGTTACATAACTTGCGATGATAATGATGTCGCCCTTACGGACAAGCCGTGCAGCAGCGCCGTTGAGGCAGATTGTACCTGAACCGCGTTCTCCTGGAATTACATAGGTCTCAAGGCGGTTTCCGTTTGTAATGTCGTAGACATGCACCTGTTCAAAGGGGACGAGATTTCCTGCCTCCATCAGTTCCTCATCAATTGTTATGCTTCCCTCGTAGTCAATGTTGGCATCTGTTACGGTTGCCCTGTGAATTTTGGATTTCAGCATTATTCTGTTCATAATTTACCTCCCCAACATAAGGTTATCAATAAGCCGGACTTTGCCGATATATACTGCTGTGGCAATAAGTGCTTTATTATTTATTTCTTTAATATTCTCAAGGGTATCCGGGTTCACAATCTCTATATACTCTGTGCTGAGTCCTTCCACACTCTCCAGTATTCTTCTTGCTCCCTGGACAAGTTTTTCTGCAGACCTCTCGCCCTTCTCAAATAATTCCTTTGCATATTTTAATGCCCTGTGTATAACTCCTGCCTTCCTGCGTTCCTCGGGATTCAGAAGTGTATTTCTTGAACTCATTGCAATGCCATCCCTTTCGCGCACTGTCTTTCCTGAAATAATCTTTATGTCAAAATTAAGATCCCTGACCATTCTTTGGATGACTTTAAGTTGCTGGAAGTCCTTCTCTCCGAAGATTGCAATATGCGGTTTTACAATGTTGAATAATTTTGCAACCACCGTTGTGACACCCATGAAGTGTCCCGGGCGGAAAGCGCCACACAGGGGTTTCGTAAGTGTTTCAACCTCCACATGGGTCTGAAATCCCTCAGGATAGATTTCCTTTGCCTTCGGAAGAAATACAATATCAACTCCAGCATCCTTTGCGAGTTTTAGATCCCTTTTATCGTCACGGGGATATTTTTCATAATCCTCTTTATCATTGAATTGAATAGGGTTGACGAATATGCTTACAATGAGAATGTCTGAGAGTTTCCTGCCCTTTTTCATTAAACTCAGATGTCCCTCATGGAGGGCAACCATTGTCGGGACAAAGGCAATGATTTTATCCTTTTTCCGGAACCCCTCTGAGATTCTCTGCATCTTATGTATTTTCTTTATTACCCTCATTTATATGAGTGCTCCTCATCCGGGAATTCCCCCCTTTTTACCTCCTCTGCATACTTCCTGATTGCCTTCAAGGTGACCTTCTTCAGGTTTGCATAGCGTTTGACAAAGGTGGGCTGAAAGTCATCAAAGATGCCGAGCATGTCGTGTAGAACGAGTACCTGACCATCACATTCCGGACCCGCACCAATGCCAATGGTTGGAATTTTTAATTTAGAGGTAATCTCCCCTGCGAGGTCCACAGGAATACCTTCAAGTACAATTGAAAAGGCGCCGGCACGTTCAACTTCAATAGCATCATTTAATAACTTTTTTCTTGCTTCTTTGTTTCTTCCCTGAACCCTGTATCCGCCGAAGAGATTGAGCGATTGAGGTGTCAGTCCCACATGACCCATCACAGGAATTCCGACCTCTACGAGGGCAGAGATAATCCCTGCTATATGCTTTCCGCCTTCAAGTTTAACCGCCTCAGCACCTCCCTCCTTTAGTGCAAGCCCGCAATTTCTGATTGCTTCAGCAATTCCTGTCTGGTAGGTCAGGAATGGCATGTCTGCGACCACAAGCGCCCTCTTCACTCCGCGGACAACTGCCTGCGTGTGGTAGATTGTATCCCGCAGTGTTACCGGAAGTGTTGACTTATGTCCTGCCACGACTGTTCCAAGAGAATCGCCAACGAGAATGATATCAACGCCTGCTGAATCCACAATGCGTGCGAAGGGATAATCATATGCGGTAAGCATTACAATCTTCTCCTTTCTTGACTTGCGGTCAAGGATCTCCGGTACTGTTATTTTCTTCTCTCTCATATAAATAAAAAACCCTTCGGACCATAACCGAAGGGCTTTAATTCCATAACATCTGCCTTCCGTCTCGGTCCGGAAACTGTTCCTTAATACCCCTGAAGGTTATCAAAACCTCAGGGCTGTTTCCCTGATCCAAGCGGAATGTAATAATGTGTTCCGCTCTTCACCCGCCTTATCTCTTTAAGCAGTCCGGTTAAATCCTCCTCACTCTTTTCAAAATCAACTGAAGAGGTATTTACCACCAGTAAGGCGGTCTCATTATAATAAAAGAAAAAGTCGTTATAAACCTTTACAACTTTTTCTAAATATTCTCTCTCAATTCCTTGTTCATAATTATACCCCCTTTTATAAATCCTGTCAAGTAAAACATCTACATCTGCCTGGAGGTATATTACTATGTCGGGCTTGATTACCCTGGGATTGAGTAATTCATAAATCTTCTCGTAAAGAGCGAGTTCTTCCTCATTGAGATTAATGTGAGCAAAGATTCTGTCCCTGGCAAAGAGGTAATCAGTTATAATTCCCTTCTCAAAAAGTCCCTGTTGCTCAAGTTCCTTCTGTTGCTGGTATCTTCCAATCAGGAATGCCATCTGGGTTTGGAAGGCGTATTTTTTACGGTCAGAATAAAAGAGCGTGAGGAAGGGATTATTCTTGACTGGCTCCAGCACAACCTTTGCATCAAAGGCCTTTCCGAGTAACCCTGCAAGCGTCGTCTTTCCAACACCGATTGGACCCTCTACAGAAATAAACGTAAATTTTTGCATTTTGCAGATTATATTTGAAATTTAATCTTCGGTCAAGTAAAATAAAAATTCAAGGAGGTTGATAAATGAAGAATAAGTCACCAATCTTTTCTGATGTCCAGGAGAAGGATGTAACACGGGCAATTATTGAGGGATTTACAAAACAGTTCAGCGAGTATGTTGATTCTGATGTGATTATCATTGGAGCAGGTCCCAGCGGACTGACTGCGGGTGCTGAACTGGCGCAAAAGGGGCTCAAGGTTCTGATTGTTGAGAGAAACAACTATCTGGGAGGCGGTTTCTGGATAGGCGGCTATTTGATGAATAAGATTACCGTCAGGACGCCAGCCCATAAGATTCTTGATAAACTCGGGATTCCATACGAAGAGGTTACAAAGGGTTTGATGGTGGCTGATGGTCCCCATGCCTGTTCAAAACTTATTGCTTACGCCTGCGACGCTGGTGTGAAGTTTGCGAATCTCAGCATATTTGATGATATAGTGCTCAGGGAGAATAATCGTGTTGCAGGCGTTGTGATAAACTGGACGCCGGTATCAGCCATGCCCAGGGAGATTACATGTGTTGACCCGGTTGCTCTGGAGGCAAAGGTTGTGCTGGATGCAACAGGGCACGATGCCTGCGTGGTGAAGAAACTTGAGGAGCGCGGATTGTTCAAGACAAAGGGCTTTGGTGCAATGTGGGTGGAACGCTCTGAGGACCTTGTGGTAGAACATACATCTGAGGTGCACCCAGGCCTTGTTGTGTCAGGAATGGCAGTCGCCACTACCTTCGGACTTCCGAGGATGGGACCTACCTTTGGAGGAATGCTCCTTTCCGGCCAGAGAGCAGCAGAGGTTATACTGAAGATGCTACAGACCGCCTGATGCCTTCTCTCAGTGCAGTTCACATCTACGATGGGAGCAGGACAGAGATTATAGATTATAGTAATATAGTAGAATATATAAAGACCTTACTGCCATTCGTTACAATTGATATTAGAGAAGAAGAGGCAATTCTGGGGGATGTAAATGAGAGCGCACGACTCTTTGCAGAATTTCGTCTGAGGGACATTTACAGGGGGAGAGTGGAAAGGGCCTTTCTCAGAGCAGAGGTTGAATATGAATTAAGGCGACTGAAGGACAGGGAGAACAAAACGTACGGCATTCTTTATGATGGTGTTCTGATTGCTGGTTTTCTCTCCAGAAATATATCAGAGTCCGAGAACAATATGTCTCAACTCCATGTCTATGTTACCAATCAATTGATGGGCACCTTTGATGATGGGGACAGGCGATTCCATGCCCGCTATGCTGTATTTTCCTACCCCTGCATCATTTCAACAACGGGCATTGTCCTTGCACCGGCAAGACCGAGAGAATATTATATTGCAAAGCAGCAGCTCAAAAATTTGGCAAGCGATGAAATTTCTGATACAATAATAAAAGAACAATTAAAGGGCAGGTTTATTGATTATGATGATGAAAGGATTAACGATGTGATGAAGGGGATTTTGTTACAGTGTATCTTCTATCACATAAAAGGAAATCCCTTCTGTGAGAGAAGAGACTGTCGTCTCTACAATGCCCACTGGCAGGAGGAGTTAATTCTGAGTCAGACACAGCAAGGAAGCGGATTATGTCCAGAACACTATGGCATTATCAGAGACATTAATTGAAAATTGAAGGAGTAAAAAATGACACAGATTGAATATGCAAATAAAAATATATTGACGGAAGAAATGAGAATCATTGTAGAAAGGGAGGGTATAAGTGGAGAAGAGGTCCTCCGGGGTGTGGCTGAGGGGAGCATTGTGATTCTGAAGAACTGTAAGAGAAAAAAGGATATACTGCCTGTTGGAATCGGCAGGGGTTTGCGGACAAAGGTGAATGCAAATCTCGGGACCTCAGGTGACCTTGCAGAGATTCCTCTGGAACTTGAGAAACTCATGGTTTCAATTGAGGCAGGCGCTGATACTGTGATGGACCTGAGCACTGGCGGAATTGTTGATGAGGCACGAAGGGCTATCATTGAGAACTCTACAGTCCCGGTGGGGACAGTTCCCATCTATCAGGCAGCTCTGGAGGCAATGAGGAAGGGAAAATCCTTTGTGGAGATGACGCCCGATGAGATTTTTGATTGCATTCTGAAGCATGCAGAGGATGGTGTGGACTTTATGACAGTGCACTGCGGTATTACCCGTTCCGCAGTGGACTTATTAAAGAAAAATCCTCGCGTGATGGGTGTTGTGAGCAGGGGAGGCACATTAATGATGGAATGGATGCTCTACAATGATATGGAGAACCCACTTTATGAGCATTTTGATAAACTCATTGAGATTGCGAAGGAATACGATGTGGTTTTAAGTTTGGGCGACGCCCTGAGGCCAGGGGCAATTCAGGATGCATCAGATGCTCCCCAGATAGCTGAACTTTACACCCTCGGTGAACTCACATTGCGGGCGAGAAAAGCAGGTGTGCAGGTGATGATTGAGGGACCAGGTCATATGCCTATGGACCAGATTCAGGCGAATGTCATGCTTGAGAAAAAGATATGCCATGGTGCGCCCTTTTATGTTCTCGGGCCGCTTGTGACTGATGTTGCAGCGGGCTACGATCATATTTCATCAGCCATTGGCGGTGCCATTGCCTCTGCATCTGGAGCTGACTTTCTATGCTATGTAACACCTTCAGAACATCTACGACTGCCATCAATAGAAGATGTGAGGGATGGTGTTATTGCCTCAAAAATAGCGGCCCACGCTGGAGATATTGTGAAGAATGTGAAGGGAGCAAGGGATTGGGACCTGAATATGTCTAAGGCACGGAAGTCCCTTGACTGGGCAAAGCAGTATTCCCTCGCAATTAATCCCGAGCGGGCAAAGGAAATCCGTGAATCGCTTCTACCGAGCGATTTAGAAGTATGCACCATGTGTGGTGCCTTCTGTGCCATTAAGTTGCAAAGGAAATGAATGCATTTTAACATCGCCGAGAGAAACGAATCAATTCCCATCTTTAACCTGCCAAAGTATAATCTCTGGGAGGAAGGGGACCAGGGATTTTTAAGGGCATACATAAATACACTAAAAAAAGCGCTCTTTAACACAAAGGAATTTTTCAATAATATGACTGCCTTGTATGGCTGGCTTAAGCCCCTTCTATTCGGAGTTATTTCAGAAATGCTCGGAATGTTTTTTTACATTCTCTACTCAAAACCAGGAATTTCCTCTTATAGTTATTTCTTTAGATTCACGAGCGACATTCCATCGCATCAATTTTTTCTCAGTGCTTCCCTGGCACTTTTTATATATTTCCCTCTTGCAACCCTCTTTCTCCACCTCGGTGTTTTTATACTCGGAGGAAGAGGGGGGATAAACAGAACATTTCGTGTGCTTACATATTCATCGTCCTCATCCCTGTTTTATGCTATTCCCTATGCAGGCACACTGCTTTCCTTCATCTTCAGAATACTTATCATCCTGAAGGGATACAGAATTTTTCATAAGTTTTCCACTCTGAGGGGAATTACTGCATTATTACTTCCACCCTTACTTCTCTTAAGCATGATCCTCTTGTTTCTTCTTATTCCCCTTGCAGTTGTGGGCGCGGGCTTTCTTAAAAATTTTATTGACTTTATTCAGATATTTGGATAATGGCTTTCTAATACAGGAGAGGCATGAAGAAATTATCTTTTATTCTGTGTGCAGTTTTTATCCTTGTAAACTGTGCAGATAAAAAGGCGAAGAAGTACCATGACCATCCCTTTCTCGCCCAGAGTCCCTGGCCCATAATCCACCACTCTGCAGACCAGGAGGCATCATCACCATTTGAGGGACCACGAATGCCTGATAGCGGTGGGTTTCAGATTGATTTTCTTCAGAATATACAGGGTCCTGCACCAGCCCTCTTTGATTCTAAAGGAAACCTGCTTGTCATGGGGGTTAATGCCTTTCAGAAGAAGCATATATTCATGAAACTTGATTATGAGACCCTTGAGGTCAAGAGTTCCTACGAGATCCCCATTGCCAATCCCCTTGAGGGACTATACAGTTTTGTTGACTACGAGGACTGCTGGTGGAACGGCTACTATCAGGTAATTTCACGAATATGTTCTGATGGCGATGAGATGGGCGAGGATATGCATATTGACTTAAAGTCATCATATCCAGATGTTATAAACAGCGATGATTCAATTGTTGGAATAATGCCACTCTATCATTCAGAGGGTTTGATTGATATTGCCTTTGTAACACAGGGATTGAAGCCAGTCCATACAGGTGGATATTATACAAAGGTTACAATTGGAGCAAAGGCAGGAGTTTTGAAGATTAATAAAGATAAGACCCATCAACTCTTTTTAAAGATATTCGCTGACGAAAACATTACGAACAACTTTGCAATTGACCCTGAAGATGGGATATACATTCTGACCAATAAGCATGCCAAGAAAATGAAATTAGAGGGTGATGAATTTAAAGTTATATGGAGCACTCCATACGAACCGGGCGAGCCAATTCCGTTATTTCCCTGCGATGACGAAACCCCGGATGACCTATGTGCCCTCGGGGCAATACAGGCGAATGTAAAATTTGGCGATGGCTCAGGAACAACGCCAACGCTCATTGGTAAGAGTCGCGAATACATTGCCTTTGCAGATGGTGCAAGGCCCATGCGAATCATTGTCCTGAGGACAGCGGACGGAAGCGAAGTGCCAGTTGATGAGCCTGTTCCTATCAAGGACCCGGAGACGCAGACGGAAAACACAATCTCTGCCTGCGGATATAAGTTTGCAATAGAGAACAATTATACAAAGGGGCTTGCGGGCTATGAAATATACGGTGGATCCGGTAATGAGCAGGTAAAATTAAAGTGGACAAATATTGATATATTCTCCCCAAATGTTGTGCCTCTGGCCTCCTGTGCCTCAAATGTATTTTATGTTTATGAGGTGCAGGAAGGAGACCCATGGTCAGGAGATGCTAAGTGGTTCATCACAGCCATTGACCTTGATAGTGGCACAATTCTATGGAGGCAATTTGTCGGAAAGGGGCTTTCTTTCAACAGCATGTATGCTCCATTATCAATTGACGATAAGGGCAGAATGTATATTGGGCTCTTTGGCGGATTTCTGAGATTGAGATAAGGGTGACAATTAAAATAATTTATTTGCAATTTTAGGTAGTTATTGTATAGTATAAAAATTAGGTATATGAATTCAGGGGAATGATATGTATTGCATGCACATCATTTCCCCATGCATATTTTTTAAGAATAAAATTAAACCAGGGTATCGCAAAAAAGATTGATATGCCCTCAATTTTTGGATGAGGTATAATTGCGTATTCAGTGGGTCAAATAAAGGGACGCCCCCGAGCGAGGTCATTTTTCCCCTTAAACCTCTTATAAGATCCCTACCGGAACTTCCTGTGCGCGCAACCATTACAAATTCTCAATCTGATTAACAAAACCAATTATTTTAAGATAGCCCTTTTAAAGCAAAAATAAAGGGGGAGGACGCCTCATTTATGCAAGGCGGATGCCAATTCCGTATATCAAAATAGGTAGTAGTCTTCGTTTTCCAAAGAGGTGTGTAGATAAATGGATAAAAAATAAATGCCTGTTGAAAAATGAAAGAATGTGCGGTAACATATAAATCATGCTTGAAGTGCTGGTGCATAGAGACACATATCTCTTCCAGAATGCAAATGGTAAAGCCTTTAGGGATGTAAAGAGGTCATTTCATACTGCATTGAAGAGGACAGGAATCTCTGATTTTAAATTTCATGATTTGAGGCACACAGCAGCATCGCACATGGTAATGGCAGGTGTTGACATATTCACAGCGCAGGAGATTTTGGGTCATAAGAGTATTGAGACGACGAGGAAGAGAAGCCGGCGTAGCTCAGTTGGTAGAGCAGCCGATTCGTAATCGGCAGGTCAGCGGATCAAAACCGCTCGCCGGCTGAATCCTCTGAGTCCGTTATTATAAGGAGGACCGAAGTTGTAAGATGCTGTTTTTCATTTGTATTATAAATTAATCCAGGAGGTGGCATATGGCAATAAGAAAGCAAATTTCCACAATACTTATCAATAAGCCGGGCACTCTGGCAAGGGTGTGTTCTGTATTGAAACAGAAGAGAGTGAACATTCTCGCTATATCCATTGAGAACATGGTTGATTCCTGTATTCTTCATGTAGTTGTTGATGACACTAAGGCAGGGATTGAGGCAATCAAAAAGCTCGGTTTGCCAGTGGTCATTAATCCAGTTCTCGTTCTTACACTTTCAGATAGACCAGGGGCGGTCGGGGATATTGCAAGAAAATTAACAAAGGCAGGGGTGAACATTGAATATGTTTACGGCAGCGGTAGCTCCGGTAAAGGGCTTGTAGTGTTCCGCGTCTCTGATGTGAATAAAGCAGCGGAGGCAATTAAATAATTGTTATACGGTATATTTCAAACTGCCTTCAAAAAAGACCTTCTCAATATATGAAGTGTTTGTAATGTCATCCAGAGGATTTTGGGATAATATCACAATGTCAGCACTCATGCCTTTACGAAGGTGTCCTATCCGATCACTCATGCGCAGTATCTTTGCATTGTTTATTGTTGCCATCTTGAGAATATCTGCAGGACTGATCCCGAGTCTCTGAAGGATTCCCATCTCCAGTGTCATGCTGCCGGGAAATACAAATGGAATTCCGCCATCATTTCCGCAACCAATCAAAGCATCTGCTTCTGCAAGACGCAATAAATTTCTATTGCCAATCACTGCTGCTGAGTTGAAGAATTTTGGCTCAGGAGTCAGCATTATATGTTTTTCATCAAAATATGATGGGTCCGAGAATTTTTTAAGATAAGTGAGTGCAACTTCCTTTACTGCTGGCTCTGCAAATTCCTCAAGGTGTGATACAATTCTTTCACTTCTGTCTTCAATAATTTCCAGGACCTCCTTAGCATCAGAGAAGGGGTCGCCATTTCTTTTAAAACTCAGCGCCCATGCCACAGAGGCAGTCGGAATTATTCCTGCACTGCTTTTCAGTAAAAATTCAATATCCTCATCTGTGAGCAGATTATCAATTGCCATATGCTCTAGTGAATGGACGCCTGCTTTCAGTGCTCTCCTGAATCCTTCAACAGAGGTGTGATGGAGCGCTACAGTTCTGTCGTGCTTTTCCGCCTCATCAACGATTGCCCTGAGCATATTATCATCAAGTACAGGCAGTGGTTTGCCAGGAAGCCATAGTTGATTGTATTGCAGAAATGTTTTGATAAAGTCAGCATTATTATGGCAGGCATATTTTACTGCCATCCTTGCCTCTTCAACGGACCTCACGCCTGTTATCATCCTCTTTCCGCCAATCATGGATAGTGCTTCACCATAACCTGAATCCATCTGGATTGCTGTATTTCTTAAAATTCTGGGTCCAAGTAATCTGCCGCTCTCAATCTCTCTCTCAAGTTCATCCAGAGCAGAGGGGAATCCGAGCATATCCCTCACTGTTGTTACGCCGTGTCTTAAACATTCCTCTGCATTTCTCTCAATCTGTCTCTTCAGGGAAGTAAGGAATTTTAACCGTAATCCAAAGGCGCCCGGCAGGGTCATATGGCAGTGTGCATTAATTATTCCAGGCATTGCATATTTCCCCTTCAGGTCAAGGGTGATCTCGCACTCCGGACAGTCATTACCATAGGATATTTCCTCAATTATTTTTCCGCGAATGAGTATATGGCTCGGGCAAACGATATTTCCCTCTTTGACATCAACAAGATTCAGATTCTTGAGCAAAAGTCCCCTCCCTTCAGTAATCTTAAAGTCAGCGGGCTTAAGTTTTGGTGTTAATTCCACGCACCCGCTATTTGCTACATCAAAGAGCGATATAACTCCAAGTGTGGTGGAGTATTTTAAAAAATCACGTCTCTTCATCTTTAACGCGCTGTCCTTTCAAAAAATTTTTTCCGGATCGTATCTCTCTCATATTATTACCTCACATAGATTGGATTTGAGTAAATCAAGACATATTCCTTCATAAATAGATCCGGGTTTGCGCCAAGGTATTTTTTGAGGTGCCATGGAACAATACGAACCTCTGTACGGTAAAGGCCGGCAGACGGCGATTCAACCAAAATGTCTTCAACTCCTGAGGCAACCTCACTGACTCCTGAATCCGTAATTTTCAGCAATCTGAGTTTTATCTCTGGCAGAACATCAAATCCGGAAGAACCATATATTCTCGGGAGTTTAGCAATCAATTTTAACCCCGTCCCTGCAGAGACCTCCTCGCCCATTTCGAAAGTATTTCCTGCCTCGTTCTCTGCAAAAAAATCAAAGCCCACAGGCATTCCGAAGGCCTCAAAGGCGATGTAGCACCTGCCGGACTTTAGCGCGGATTTATATGCTATGTCAGAATCCTCAGTGACAAGCAGGTGATTACTGAACCACTTCATCATCCTGCGATAACTGTCTCCGCGCTCTCCGTCTCGCATCTCCATCTTGAAGGTATTCTGGTGTGCATCAGTGCCTGCAACGCCGGTGATCTTTTGTTCCAGCATGAGTGTGTGCCATTTGTCAAGGGCATTCTGGTTTTCTGAGAAGAAGCCGAGAAATGTGAGGTCAGGGTGGGGAGCATCATCTGATGTATTGAGGAATAAAAACATATTTGCGAGAACAATCTCAGGCTTCTGTCCGAGGTCATCCTTTAAAATATCAGGGTCAACGTTTGCGTGCATGTTGTAGATTTCCATTCCATCAACATTAAGTTCACGAATCTTGTCAAGCGGAACTGATTCAGAGTGAACGATAATTACATCAGCATTCCTTTGCCTGTAGAGTTCCGCAACGCCAGGGTCACTTCTACTGTAGGTGTTTCTCCTTGCCTGTGCATCTCCTGGCACGTGTTCCTCAAGCCCCAGTGGCGTGGGAGTTGATTCAACTCCCACCATTATAATCGCTGATGAGCCATCGCCGCAGTTAAGTTTACTGGCAACTGGCTTGCCGTTGCGATAAACCAGTTCATCGCCATCAACATAAAGTAATAGTTTGACGAAGTCATCCGTATCCGCCATTGAATCAATGTGGTCCGTCATCATGACAAAGTTCTGCTTTGTGTTGCAGATACCATATCTGAGGTCATTGAAACACTGCTGGTTTATCTCCCTTGTTTCCTCGTTGATGTAGGGCTCATTATCGCAGGCATCGTGGGAATAGACAGAGTGTGCATGAATTATGCCCTTTGCTATATGATAGCCCCTGCGCTCACCAAGCACAGAGGCAGGTATGGACATTGCAGGGTTCCAAACCTCCTTTGCCTTTTCCTTGCTGGCGCAGGCAAGTAATAGCAAAATTATCAAGATCGCTCTCTTCATAAAACCCCCGATTTGCATTTTTTAAATAATCTATTACTTCTAATAATTGAAATATACCACATCCGAAATATTTTTCAATACCTACATCTTTTGCTGGATTAGATGGCTGTTAACTCACAACTCATAAACACTGTTATTACTACTTAAAAATGTCACATACATTTTCTTGAAAGAAGGATAATTTACATCAACTCTTCCTATGTGACATTTCAAAATAGAATCATCACTCATTTAATTTTCC
>FWWM01010246.1_pt1 | contig 16802 bp, 13 predicted proteins | sample 2228351 | NCBI WGS metagenome assembly FWWM01 (sample SAMEA103939774, study PRJEB20133) | metagenome | reverse complement strand
TAACCTATAGAGACATCCTGTCAGGATTCCTGTATTCTATTGCGGTATTATGTAAATTTACTTCATTAATTCTTATGCCTCTTATCGTTTTATTTTACTCAATCAGATTCAAGACTACTGGTATTTTAAAATTACTTGTATTTTTATTGTGTTTCTCAATATTGCCTCTGTTCTTATATATTACATTCAACTATGACATAATCTTAAACATCCTGACTGGAAGCATAGAAGAATTCACGCTTAAAGCCAGTAGAGAAAGGACAATAATAAAGATACTCTATTGGGACATCATCCTTGAACTGTATAACTTTGGAATCCCTATCATCTTGTTGTTGATATTGCATGCATTTAAAATTAGAAAATATATTATTCCTAATGAGATGTTGACTTCTTATCTCTTTATCGTATGGTTCTTTATATTACCTATTTTTGTATGGGGAGGAGGTGTATCAAGACACTGGCTTGGATTCACACCCTTAATAATCCCTCTGCTTGTTAAGATTTATGGTAGCTATAAGGAAGAAACCAGAATGTTATTATCAACAAGTATATTTTTAGTTATAAGTAACCTCCTTATACTTATATATGAAGGGATTATCATGGCGGGTTATTATCAGAAACATCTTCATGTTAGTTACTGGAGTTTTTAAATATATTATCAAGTTATAAAATCACACCGTTATCTTGCTTCTATTTTTACGATATTAGTTAAGGTAAAAGATATCCATAATGTGAATATAGGAACAAGCGGCGTAAAATAGCGGTTTTCGCCGTATACCAGACTACTACCACCGAATGCAATTAATGCAAATATCAGGAGATAGTAAATCTCAGGAGGGATGAGTCTCCGTCCAATAAAAGAAAAATAAATACTCACGATGGCAAAGACAACTAAAAACATATTGGGGATAAGATAAAAATAAGTTGATAATTTCTGGGGAGTATATGAATAGGGATAATTAAATAATAGACGACCGATATTGGCTATCCAGTTTTTCAGATATTTTACAGGATGCCCAATGATATTCTCTATCGCCTTCTTTTTTACTGCCTCATCCCATTGAACATTGGTGAGATCTTTTTCCCTCAGTTGGACAAAAAATTTCTGATGATTTTCCGATTCCATCACATATGGAACTCTCAAATCACCCAATTCATCTTCATAGATTGAAGACATTACATACAAAGCAATGCCACCGCCATTGGACCAGTAAAATATCTTTCCTGTTAGGGAATAAGTATAAACAAGGTACGGTGTACACCAGATGAGCGCAAACAAGTAAATTAGTGCTACCTTCTTTAGTGTATTTTTTCTCTTCCATAAATATACCAATAAAAAAAGAATTAAGCAGATCAGAATAACATAACCAAAAAGCACCTTTGTCAGTGCAAGATAACTCAGATAAAGTGAAACAACTAATATTTGAATCCATGAGGTCTTAGTATGACGGTGTAATTTAGTGAAATGAAATAACACACCACAAACAAGAAATACTACAAGTTGTTCTGTTAACAATCGGTGAATATATCTTAAAAATAGTGGATAAATACCAAAAATAAAAGATAAATATCTCGCTGAATGTTCTGAAGTATAAAACTGTAGAGTATTATAAAAATAGATTGCAGCACCGAATAAAAAAAATGCATTAAGTAACTTTGCTGTTATCCATGGAAGCTTGAATAATGCAAATGGGAATAAGACCATGGGGTAACCTGGACCATTCCATAAATCCAACCTGTAAGGATCAGATGGTGAATAGTATCCTTTCGTAAGGTTGAATGCAAATTTCACATAACGTCCCTCATCGCCTGTAAAGTTACTATTTGAAGCTATTAAAACAATAATAATATAAAGAAGAAGTAATGGAAGAAACCTGATACTATTTTTCATCTGTCTCTGTTGTAGAAATACTGCACTGTTGACTGCTAAATTCCTTTTTATATTTATAGGTAACTGGTAAGCATAATTCAGGCTCCTTGTGAAATAGTAAACGCATTTTATTCTTGAGTATCCATATAATGGGTTTGTGAATATATTTCTTCATTGCAGGTGCAGCACTACCAACCATCCAGCACTGCCTCTCACAATTCATCACAATATCTCGAACCCGTTCGGCATTCTCACCATTCCATATCTCTTCAAAGGGCTCTTCCTTGATGTTTCCCATTGAAACCTTATCTTCCATGCCATTACAGGCAAGGACATCACCCCATGGATCCATGAAACAAGATTCTATTCCCATCTCACACTTTAAAAACCTCTGCCCTCCATAAATATAATTCACCAATCCATAATTAAAATATGCCCTGAACCATTTCTTTATCGATCTTGATCTTAATAACTCCACTACCAGCTTCTTAAATTCATTACAGACCACCTCTTTATCTTCAATCTTATTGTCCCATTTGTGAAAGTAATGAGAATTATGGAGGGTTGCTGTGGCAAACTCATAATCAAGGGCATTTGATAGCTCATACAATGGCAATAAATCCTTACAATTTATATCTTGCACAGTCATTGCAAACCCGATATCTTTTATGCCCATCTTCCGCAAGGTAAAGAGCGTCCTGAGTGTCCTGTCAAAGCCATCAGGTATCCCTCTTATTGCATCATTTGTCTTTTGAAGACCTTCTGTGCTAATCCTTATTCCTATGTCTGGATATTTCTTACACAGGCTCACTATCCTTTCTGTAAAATACCCATTCGTGCTTATCACTATCCTTCTTGCCTTCTCCCTTACAACACCTACAATCTCCTCTAAATCCTTCCTGACAAATGGTTCACCCCCAGTAATATTTACAAACCTCAGACCTGATGGCAATTTCTTGATGTCTTCAATTGTTATCTCCTCATTTGCCTTAGATGGATGTTGCCACACATTACACATATTACAACGAGCATTACAACGGTAGGTAACAATTATGCATATTTCCTTTGGAGTGGATAAGGTAGCTGTCATATTTTTAGTTTAATCAATAAATCTATTTTTTACTACTTTCAAAACCCATGCCGATAAATGCACAGTAAGGATAAAGCAGAGCAGGATTATTGAGATTATTCCCAAAGGTGTATATTAAAAATACAACCATATATGCCCCAAGCCCTCTGAGATAACCCTTTTGGTCATCGTCTTCTTTAATTAAAAGTAGGATAAATATGGTTATAATTAATTCAACAAATGCCACACAACCAATAACCCCCATCTCGGCAAGCAACTGAGGCCATAGTTGATCAAGGCTCTTTACCTGTCTATATATCTCATAAAAATTATACTCCTCATAAAGCGGTGATTTATATTTATATGCCACATCACCACCAAACATCCCAGGACCTACACCAAGCAAGGGATAGTCTTTCCAAACCTGCAAGGCTATAAAATTTGAGTATTCCCTAAAAGATAGTTTGTTTTGACGCACAAGATATGAACCCTGTTTCTGTATCTCTGCCTCGGATACCTTGCTTCCAATTTCCGCTGATAGAAATAGTGTCAAGGCAATAAATAAGAGAGATAGGGCAACATACCATCCCTTTTTATTAAAAACCCTTACAAGCAACACAAATAAAAGACCAATATACGCGGTTCTTGAAACACTTAAGAGGACACCAGAAATCAATAATGCAAGAACGAGATTTTTTTTATTCTCGGAAAAGAGCCTCATACTCAGGATGAAGAGACAGAACAGACCAAAGAGATTATAATGAGATAATAGGGAGGGAGTTCTATAAATTCCCCATCTCCAATTGCCTATCTCACTTATATCTAAATGTGTAAATCTCTTAAAGAGGGAACTGATGAGGTAGGTATCTGAGTCGTTAATATTACTACCAAGGACATACCTTGCATAAAGTGTCCATCCTTCCTGCAAAAAGGCTACAAAAACAAGAACAATTGCTATTGTCAAAAAAACTCGGTATAGCCTCTTTAAGTCCTCCATCTCATTAAAAAATCCTGCATAGATAAATATAAGAAAAAAAAACTTTACGTAACTGAATGTCCCAAGAAGCGTAATCTTCAGTGGATTATTATTTATAAACCCCGAGAAGATACCTGCTATAGTAAATGCTATAAGTGGTAAAGAAAGAACAATATATAACCGATGCCTTTCTTTATCATTTAAAAGTCTTAAGAATGTAATTGGCAAAAAAGCAATTATTGTTAGTTCATCAATCTTATTAAAAAATGAGACAAGGTAATAAAGATTGAGAGAGGTTAAAACCTGATTAATCCTGAACTGAAAGAGTATGTATATTAATACTGCAATCAACCACCATCTTAATAACCTATGTAGAATAGTGCTGACTTTCATTACCTATTACCATGCCTGCAAATGCTGAATATGTAAATAATATAGGTGTGAGATTCAAACCCGAATACAATGAATAAATAAAAATAATTATTGTAATCACTAAAAGCCCGGTGAATAACCCGCTAACCTCATCAGATGACGCCCATATTTTTAATATTAACAAGACTACGACTATAGCAACAAGAAACATGGTAAATGAAATTATCCCCACAACTCCGCATTCGGCAAGAAGTTGGGGCCAGAACTGGTCAATACTGCCATGCTCTTTCAGATGATATACAAAATCACTCGGAAGTTTATATCTTCCGTAAACAGAAGGGTTATATTTAATTGAAACAATACCACCATAACTGCCAGGGCCTGCACCAATTAGAAAATGTTCCTTCCATATTAGAATGGCGCCTTCTCTTGCTGTATCCCTAAAATTTATTAATGCCTCGTCTCCATAAAGTAGAAACTGCCTATTTATATCAAGATACTTAAAGATATTAATATCCTCAATAGAAAATATCACTATCATAAGGATTACCATTGGGATTAATAACGCAATAAACCATCTCTGTCCTTTAAGTATTTGTGATAAACCCAATAGTATAAAACCTGTATATGCAATCCTTGAGATACTCGTAAGCACACCTGTTATAAGTGGTATTGTGTAGAAATAACGGGGTTTATTATTCATGCTGAGATATACTGTCAGAATCATCACGCAATATAACCCAAACACACTCGGGTCAACCATAAGTGATGGTGTCCTGAATATGCCGAGCCTCCATAACAGACTGGTATACTCCCTATGAGGTTGAAAGATGTACCTGTCTGATAAAGCCCATAATTCCTGAAATATTGCAATAACCCCGAGCACAACTGCCACTATCAGGACGATATTAAATAGCTTCTTGAATTCTTTAAAATCCTTTATAAAGGATGCATAGATAAAGAGTGGTAAGAAATTCTTTATATAATCAAAGATACCAAGAGTGGTCACAAACAGAGGATTTCCATTCTTAATGCCTGATATTAACCCTATTGTTATGAATATAAGAACAGGGGATAGTATTACAATTAATAATCTATTAGAAAACTCTTTTTTTCTATAAAAACTCAATATCGCAAAGGGAATAAAGACAGTAACTGTAATCTCATCAAGATAACCGACAAGCCTGCCCAGTTCATTACTAAATGATTGAGACTGTCCCATGAGGATTCCCTGAAATGGAAGGAATATAAGGATGATAAAGAGCCAAAATTTTGCAATCTTTTCAAACATTATGTTTTTTAGAAAGCAGGCTCTTATACAAGGACATCAATCTTTCATAGTAAGTCCTGCCATCTAATACCTCCATTACAAATCTCCTTGCATTCTCACCAATTTCCGTGGCTATGTCAGGATTCGCCAACAAATAACTGATCGTAGCACCTAAATCCCCTGAATCCCCCATTTTAAATAATAAACCCCTCTCCGTATCCCTTATCAACTCTGGTAACCCACCAGTATTAGACCCTATCACAGCCTTTCCACAGGCAAATGCCTCTATCACCGCAAAGGGATAGTTTTCATACCATTCAGAAGGTACAACCACAAATCTACTACCCCTTATATACTTTAGAACCTCATCATGGCTCAGATGTCCAAGGAATTCAACCTTATCAGTTCTTTTTGATTTAACATACTCAACCATATCCTCTTTTAAATAGCCATCTCCAATTATCTTGAGCTTAGTTTCAATATCTAACTCCACTATACTATCAATCAATGTCTTTACACCCTTCTCCTGTGAAATCCTGCCAATATAAAGAATATAATTATTGCATGAAGTTTCTTCTCGCCCGGAGTCTGATTCGGTAAAATGGTACAGACAGATTATCCTATCTTCCCTAAACCCATAATCTATTAGTTTCTCTCTAAGAAACTCGCTCGGTGTTATCAAGACATCTACAAGGTCATTTACTTTCATAAGTCTGTGTATTGTTGACTCGATACTTGCCACCAAACTTGCAAGGAAAGAATCCTTTTTGCATCTAATTAGAGGTGCCCAAAAGTATTTCATCCTCCTGCATCTCTCACATATCCTACCATGTGCTAAGAAAGAGGTATTGGGGCATATAATGGTATAGTCATGGAGCGTCCAGACTATTGGAATTCCGTGTCTCTTCAGTGGGTAAAAGATGGATGGAGTTATATGGTGATGTATATTGTTTATATGAGCTATATCAGGTCTTTCATCCTTAATTACCCGTTCAATCTTTCTCCTTGCCTCTCGGGAGAAGATTGTCCTGCTTAACACTTTTATACCTGATGTAAGACTTATGTTCCTTACCTCTTCATCATAATTAATATAACTTACAAAATACTTGGAATACTCGGAAGGAAAGTTTAAAGGGTGATGCATAGAGAATACAACCACTTTATGCCCATTCTGCTCAAGCAACCTCTTGAGGGCAAACATATATGTACAATCACCACCACGGTTGTAATAGAAATTATTTACAAGAAGTACCTTCATCTTCAACTTATACTGTGCTTCTTTCTCGTTATTCTCTCGTTTGCCTTTTCTAAATTAATCTTAACCAATCGTAAAAGCCTTTCGGCTACTTCTTCTTTATCAAAAATGTTACGCAGTTCATCAGGGTCATCCCTCAGATTAAAAAGCAATGACCTGTTCTCTTCAAGATAGTGTATCAACTTATAATCCCCATCCCACACAGCAATAGTTCCTTTAATTATTCTCGCCCCATGACCCGGGTTCTCTGGAAAGGCCATAGAAAAGACCGGAATTGGTTCAAGTTTTTTATCTCTTAAAGCAGGATATAATGACCTTCCTTCCATCCAAGACGGTTTTTCAACGCCTGCAAATTCCAAGATTGTCACAGGTATATCAATCTGTTCCACCAAGTCATTAATAACCTTTCCATCTGTTTGCCCTGGTTCTTTAATAATCAGGGGAATGCTGGTTACCTGTTCATAAAGGTGCTTACCCCCATGAGTAAGATAGTTATGCTCAAAACTCTCCCCATGGTCAGATGATAAGATAATAACTGTATTATCCAGTTTACCTTTCCTCTCAAGTTCTTCTATAAACGTTTTAAATCTATCATCACAATATCTGATACATTCATCGTATCTTGCCCTTAAGATTTCTACTTCTTTTTTGAAATCTCCTTCTCCTTTGGCAAGTTTAGACCTGATCAACTCCAACTGGCTTTTCTTTGTCCTAAGTTCAAACGAACTATTACACATCCCTATAAAGGGCTCTGGAGGTAAGTAAGGGTCATGAGGAGGCAAAAGATGAATCCAGGCAAAATATGGTTCAGGTGGCTTGCTGTCAAGGGAGTTCAGGAAATTATTAAATGCAACCTCTGGTAAAAAATAGCTTTTTGCACTTTTTGGTGAAATGATAAATAAAAGTTTATAAAATATAAAATCCTCTTTTAAAATCCAGTTATATAACAGAATCTTGCCTTCGAACAATCGACTAACCAATGCATCAATAATGTCAAATAGTGTTCTACCCTTGACCCTGAGAGCAGACATTGAAGGAGCAATGTTGAAGCTATCAGCAATGCCCAGTTTTCTAACAGAGGCACTAGGGTTTACTATATATGCCATTGTATAATAACCATTATCCTGTAAAATACGTGCAAGATTTTCCCGTGTTTGAATAACCCTTCCTCCCTCTATATGAAAAGCCCCGTGACTCCAGACTCTTTTACCTGTCATCAGAGATACAGCAGTTGAGTCAGTAGCATTACTTGCTGCTTTTGTCCGTGTAAATACTGACGCTGATTGTGCCCATTCTCTGATAAAAGGCGTAGTTTCTCTGTGATAGCCATACAGTGACATATCCCGTGTTGTTAAGGCATCAAAGGTTACAAGGATAATGTTTGGACGATTTTCTTTATCCTTTATCTTTGATGAATTAATCTTCTCAGATGTTAAATCCCCTGGTTTTTTTACCCATGTTTGATAAGTTACTAAAGGCACTGAGATTATAAGCCAGATACCAAAAAGCCATACAAGTGGTGTAAGCCTCTCATAGATAATACTTATCCATCTTTCTGATTTTTCCCGAAGCAGTAATGTCAAGGAAAACGACAATAGCATTATAAAAATAACCATTGTCAGTTTTAGCTTAAGTCCTGCATAAAAAGGGAATATTAATTGTTTTCCAGCCCAGAATAATACGGTTAATAAAAAACAAATTCCTGTAAACACCAAGAGGTTATGAGTTCTAATTTTCCATCCTACACTTTGAAAAATTCCTAAACCTATTCTGAGAAGTGACCATAGAAGGAAAGCGGTGATAAAGGTTACAATGCTCCAGAGAATAGAGGTCAAGGCAAGAGAAGGTAAAAACTCAGAAAATGAGGCATAATATCTAAATCCATCCCACCGGTAGAAAGCATCACCCAACAGATAAAGTGAAAATATCACAAAGACAAAACGAAATATCTGCCAAAAAAGCAATTTTCTTAACATTCTAACTCCTTATGTTAGAATCCCTTACTTCTCTAAAGTAATCCACTATATACCTTCATCAATTCTTCATAGTGTCTTTCTTTGGTAAGCCTTTCTTTTACAAACCCTCTTGCGTTTTCACCTATTGCCCTTGCCTTGTCAGGATGTTTCATAAGGAACCTGATCTTTAGGCTCAGGTTTTCCACATCCCCTGGGGTAAAAAGAAGACCTGTCTGCCAGTTTTTGACAAGCTCTGGTATGCCTCCAAGTCTTGATGCTATCACAGGTTTCCCACATGCAAAAGCCTCAATCACTGAATAGGGAAAATTCTCATAACATTCTGAAGGAAGTACAAGAAACCTCGCACCCTTGAGAAACCTTATTACCTCATCGTGACTTTTGTGGCCTAAAAACTCAATTCCTGCTTTGCCCCCTCTTCTTGTCTTTGTATAGGATACCATCTCTTCTTTCAGGGGTCCCTCACCAATGATCTTGAGAGTTCCTGAATTTGCCATAAGAGCTGCATCTATCAGTGTCTTTATCCCTTTTTCAAAGGATAGCCTCCCGATATAAAGGTAGTATCCATTATCCTTATTGATGTTCTCTGTAATCTCTATGTTAGCAAAATTATTGAGTGAAACGATTCGTTTCTCATCAAATCCATACTCTATTAATTTATTCCTTAGAAATTCACTCGGTGCAATAAAGATATCCACAAGGTCATTAATCCTCATAAGTCTATGTATCGTAGTCTCAAGCCCTGCCATGAGGCTTGCAAGAAAAGAGTTCTTCTTGCATTTTATTAATGCCGGCCAGAAATACCTCACCTTCTTGCATCTCTCACATATTCTTCCATTTATAAGAAATGAGGTATTTGGACATATAAGAACAAAATCATGAAGTGTCCAGACAATGGGTATTTTATTCTTCTTTAATGAATAGAATATTGAAGGGGTTATATGATGATGGATATTCTGAAGATGGGCTATATCGGGTTTTTCATCCTCTATGAGCTCTTCTATCTTCCTCTTGGCATCAATTGAGAAGACCGCCCTGCTTAAGACCTCAAACCCTGTTGCAAGGTTTATACTCTTAACAGCCTCATCATAGTTTATGTAATCTACAAAATATCTTGAATATTCCGATTGAAAATTGAGTGGGTGATTCATTGAGAATACAATAACTTTGTGTCCTTTATCCTCAAGGAGTTTCTTAAGGGAGAACATATATGTGCAATCTCCACCACGATTATAATAAAAATTACTGACTATAAGAATCCTCATACTTTTCAACCCATTCCCTACAGCCCTTATGTGATGGGTTTACCCTCAGACATTCTCTCCAGCTTTCAATAGCTTTCTCACGCAAGCCATTGGCGCGGTAATTAAATCCAATATGAAATAGATAATCTGAATTATTGGGATTCAATAAAACAGCCTTCTTTCTCGCATCCAGGGCAAGGTCATACCTTCTTATGTTATCATAACATCCTGCCAATATATGATACAATTCAGGCTCCTGAGAAGCGGTTTCCCTCAACATATTTATTATATCAATGCCACGCAATGGATTATTCCTCTCACAATAGATCCTTGCCATTGATAACCTATAAGAAATGCTATTTTTTGGATCAAGATTAATCAGCATCCCATAGGTAGAGATAGCCTCATCATATTTGCCAATCCTTTCAGAAAACCACGCAAGCTCATTATGTAACTGAATGTTATCATTAAATTCATTAAGATATTTTTTACAGAGCATATATCCTGCACTATACTGTTGGGTATTTTTAAGAAATTGAATGTGTGTCAAGGCTCTCTCCACAGATGGAGCATACTCATAAGCACGGGCAAATTCTTTAACAGCGTCATCCTGCATGCCTTTATTCCAGAGATAATTTGCAAATGCATCTATCATCCTTGCTTCCTTTGGCACTACATTCTTAAGGTGATTATAATCCTTTGTTACATCCCATAACCTATCAAGAACATCGATAAGATAAGATACACCATTCATCTTAATAACGTATTCTTTAAATTCATTAATGGCATCCTCAAGTCTTCCCTCTTCAAGATATAATTCTGCAAGTTCAAGATAAATTTCATAATCACTTTTATTAAGGCTTAGGGTTTCTCTTAATAAAGTCTCCGACTTATTAAACTCACCTAATATTCTAAGGCTATACGCTTTTCTCCTATAAAAATAGGACTTCAGTGGGCAGTTTTTAATAGCTAAATCATAATATTTTATGGATTCATATAGAAATAATTCTTTATCCTTATCATTCCACTGAGACATTGCTGTTAGAATCATCAAATCACCGGCAGAAGAAAGTAACTCGGCATCTTTAGGATTAAAAAATATAGCCTTCCTCAATGACTCATGTGCGAGTTTATAATTACCTGACATTTGGTAATTCCTTGCTTTATCTTGATAAAATGAACCGAGATATGGTGCAATTACAAGGCCGAGAGATATAAACCCCATGATAAAAGCAATAGAATAATAGAATATTTTACCTCTGCCAGATGGTTTAATCCCACACCACACAAGAGATCTTTTATCAGATATCGAAGATGAAATAACTGCTATGGCAGCACAAACTGTAAAGAGTAGAGCATTTGAAGGTATGTAAAAATTAAAATCAAAGAATTCATGCACCAATAAAGAAAAGCATGCAGATAATGCACCGATACCAATACCTACGAGGTTACTGTTTGGTTGAGATTTCGAATGTCTTATAACATGTCCAAATAGTATCGCTATGCATAAAAATAGTAATCCTCCCCCAATAAGTCCTGTTTCAGATATTATTTCAAGATATTCGTTATGGGCATGGTCTATTATCCATCCCTCAAGCGTTTGATATGAGGGATATGCATATGAGAAGGTGCCAATACCTGTGCCTGTTAATAGATTATCTTTTATCATATTTAGAACGTCTTTCCACATATGAAGTCTATCAGCGCCTGATATTGCAGGAGTCTGTAAGGTCATCATCCTATCAAAGACAGTATCAAAGCTCCCATGAATAAGCATTACAACTATGATTAGGGATATAACCCCTGATATTAAAAAGAGATTTCTTTTCCTATAGAAGACACTGAGCACCGAGAAGAAGATAAGACCACCCAAAAAACCCAAGAATCCACCCCTTGAAAGGGAAAGGAAAACTGCCATTGATGATGTTAATGTAAGGGCAAAAAAAAGGAGTCTTCTTTTATCTCCATAGTAAATAGTCATGCTTGCACACAGCCAAATAATCATGTTCATATATCCTGCAAAATGGTTGTGATTTCTGAAGGTAAAGGACAGGAAATCACCGGATGAGAAAACCTTAAATCCCAGAAAATTTCCGCCGATAAAAATCAGCCCTGCAAACCCGTATATAGCACCAAAAATAGCCAGATAACTGACAAAATTAACAACCCTCCTCTCATCTGAAGATTCCGTGGATGTCCTATCTCTTAATGTATTAATTAAGAGATAGAAAATAGCCATATAGTTAATAACCCTGTAAATCTGGATCCTGCTTGCGTGTGGATAAACTGAAAGGGATAAGGAGATGACCAGATATAAGGCAAGTAGTAAAAGAGGGATGTCAAGAGGCGAGCGATATAACCTTATGTGTCCACTCTTTATTAAACCAAATACCCATATAGCGAATATAATAATAGAGACTACATGCATTACTGTAACAGACCATATCTCAATACCTCCATGGGCTATGGGCAGAAAGATTAAGAGGGCAAGAAGGAGTATCCTCTGCATTAATTAATTATACAAAAAGGCTGAATCTAATTTTATATCTTCTTTTGGTCACCTAAAGTAGGCGATTCTTGTCTGGTAAAATAATCTCCTGTTGCTGAATACTTTAAAAAATCCTGTCGATTTATTCATTTTTGAAGGTTTTTACCCTTTCCTGAATCATAAAAAAAATCGCTCAATTTAGAGGTCAGTGATTTATGATGTTTAAGATACACTCCCTTAAGTTTATAATGTTGCCAGGTCTCGGATGATCTTGAGGATCATCAAGATTATTTTTTACCATAAACACAGCCTCTCTCTTATGTCCTCCTGATATTTTTTTGTGGGTGTAATTTTCTGTAATAGGTTTTGTATAGAAGTCCCTGCCAATACCATAATCATCATCCAGTTCAAACAAGACATCAGGGAGCTTATCCTCATTCCTGCCGGTATAAACCTCCTCCCTCTTTTTGACCCACTTTATTATTTCCTCTCCATATTCACTATTTATAGCCTTAAGCTCCCCTATCAATGCCTCCCTTAACCTCTCGTATTCCTCCTTGTTCACGGTTTTCACATCTATACCACTGTACGGATTTGCACCGCAAAGGTTTGAGAGGCTTACGGTTGACTGCGCTGAATCTATAATGTATGTTGATTTCTTCAATGCCTTCCTATTAGGGACGATTTTTGCAATCCTGTAGATCCAGTCCTCAAGGTCATACCGTGAGAGGGTGTTTAATGTAAATACCTTTGTCCTCTCTATAATACCCTTAATACCACCTGATGTCTTGATATATCCATGCCTTCTCAATATCTCGTTCAGATTCAGATTTTTTGTGCATCTCCTTCTGTGTCCGTGGTCGCTTATTATCAGCATGACCGTATCATCGTAGAGAATATCCATAAACCCTCCTATGATACTGTCGAAGAGTATATAAAACCTTTTTATTGTGTCTTTGAGACTGTTTTCACCTGGATAATACCTATCTCCTTCATCTGTGTATCTCCATAAAAAGTGCTTTATCCTATCGAGAGTGAGAAACGTGAGAAAGAAGAGGTCAGGCCTTTCATTTCTGTATATCTTAAGCCCTGCCTCGCCGAGTTTTCTTGTAAGCTTCTCCGTATGGTCCACAAATTCTTTAAGCTTATGCTTGGCAGGAAAATCCACCATACCTCCAAGTGGAGGAAGTGTGTATTTTTCGAGGACACCTTCAGGATAAGCGCTTGTCTTACCCCCTTCAAAGACAGGACCTGAGATCATTATTCCATTAACCTCCCATGCAGGATAGGCTATGAATGGGTTAATAACACATACCTTTTTGCCCATCCTGCCAGCGGTATCCCAGAATGTCCTTCCCCTGAGGTAAGATGCTCGCCCATTGTCATCTGCCTTTCTTCCTGAAAGATAATCTATACTTTCTATAAGACCATGTTCAGCAGGATTCTCTCCTGTATATATGCTTGCCCATGCACAGATGGAATCAGGAGGGAAGGTGGATTCAATAAGTATGTCGGAAACATTATTGTATAACATGCTAAGATTTGGCAGAGAACCCCTGAATCTATCGAGGAGAAATGGATCAAACCCGTCAATACCTATGATTACAACTTTTGGCACTTATTAAATAACCTTATAAACCTTATCCTTTATTTGATTGGCAATCTCATTAACAGGTATTGTACCATCTATTTTAATCCATTCGTATCGATGTGCCAGTTTTAGATATAATTCCCTTCTCTCCTTGAGATATTCAACATCAGGGGCATCATCCTTTCTTGCATAGGCAATCTCTTCAGGACAGTCTATATATATAACCATGTCAGGCATGGGAAAGATCAGTCTCATCCACGATGCATCAAGACTATTGAGGAATCCCTCACCTCTCTGCCCAAGATTAATAGCCTGATCAATAAGTGAGTCATAAAAGAACCTGTCACTGATGACCACACCCTCTTTATTTAACTTAATCCTCAATCTGAAGAGAATCTGAAATCCGTAGTCAATCAGGAATAAAAAAAGCCAGACGTATCTAAGGAATGGATTTTCCAAAAGTTTTTCTTTATTCTTCTGCAATTCGTTATAACTACCGTAACTATCCATCCTTCTTCGCTTCCATAGCTTTATAAACGGCCTAAGCAGAAATGGCTCCCACCTGCACCAGATATAAGAAGCATCTATCCCTTTCTCCTTCATATCTTCAACGAGCAGTTTTGCTTGAGTAGTCTTACCTGAACCGTCAATGCCTGTAAAAGCAATAAGGGTGGCTTTTTTCATGATAGTATATTAGCAGTATCCGATAAAAAATTAGACTCTTTATGAAAATATCCCCTTTGGATAAGACATCATGACCAAGAGTGCGCAGTTCTTTTACGGTCATAAATGGTATCATTGCTGTCCAAGATATTCTAAAATGTTAATCTTTGTTTTGGACAGATGTGAAATGGTATATTTTCGTCAACAAGAATCTTCATGCAACCACTTCATCAGGGACAACTTGTTCTTCTGTCAACTGAGCGGCATACTCAATACATGCAAGGATATCCTCTCGCTTAAGGGAAGGACAATCTTTAAGTAATTCTTCGATGGTGTCGCCATTTGCCAGCATATGAAGAATTTGATGGACGGGAATGCGCGTTCCCTTTATGCATGCCTGCCCATGACAAATCCTTGGATCAACTGATATTCTTTCAAGCATTTATGCACCTCAGTGAAACATTTTCTATAACTTACAGGCCATACCTATTTTATACTATATTAAACCCGAATTACTAAAGGTATCACACAAATGTCATGCTGACCCCTGCCCTGAATCAAGTTTAGGATCTGGAACCCTGAAATAAATTAAGGGGTGACAAAATCGGCGTTTTTCAACAGCCTGTTGTTTCTTGCAACTTGCAACACGCAGCCTGTAACCTGTAACTTACAATCTGAGACCTGCAGATTGAAATCTCATACGGTTTCATCTAATGCATCTATCAATTCCCCGGCGAGCCTCTCCCATGTAAATTGCCTGACCTTTTCCCTGTTTGCCCTTCCATCCATACTAATATCATTTACAAGTCTTAAAAGTTCTTCATCGGTATCAAAATATCTGAATCCTTCGTCCTCGCTGAAATACCCCTCAACCCCTCCGAATCTTGTTGTAACCACTGGTAGACCGCATGCCATTGCCTCTATGATTGAGAGCGGAAGGTTGATAGAGGCGATCTCGTCTCTAACAGGGAACACATATATATCTGAAAGCCTGTAGACCTCTGAAATATTCGCTATATACTGATCAAGAATAATGATACCCTCAGCTTCAAGTCTCTCTTTTAACTCATCATATCGCGGTGTTGATGTGCTTCCAACAATCAAAACCTGAACATCCTTAAGCCTCTGCACCTTGATCAGTGCAGATACATTCCTTGTGGGCCTTACATGACCTACATGGAGCACCACCCGTTTATCCACAGGAATCTCATACCTTTTGCGAAGAGAGACTTTTTCATCCTCAGTTGCAACAGAGAATTTATCAACATCAATCGCAGGTGGAAGTGTATGTGTACGGAGTCTCTTCAATGAGAGTCCCCGAAAATTACCAAAAAGAAAAACGATGTTAGGGGCAAGAAATCTCTCTATGAGAAAGACCTGAAAGGGATTGTAACACCTTTTGAGGGTTGCAAAGAGCCCTATCCTTGCACCCTTACCAATAGACCTTAAGAGCCTTGCCCTTACAAAACTATTAAATGTTATAGAAGTCTCTGGCATATAGAGGATGATATCAGGTGAATAATCCCTTATCACCCTCCTCAATTCCTTTGAAAGAAACAGCTTATTCAGCCTGACCTTCTTTATATACAGATTACCAACATCGTTATTATGTTCTGTAACGCTAAGTAGTTCTACCCTCTTTGCAAGATTCTTATGGAGTGAAAATGCAACATTCTTCATCCCCTCGTCAAAGGGCACTGAGAGGATTTCAGTAATAAAGAGTATTTTTTTTTGCATTACTCATTTTGATGGCTTTTTAATAGTTCATTATAAATCCTTTCGGTATTCCTCACCGATACCTCTATGGAGAATCTATTTCTAACGTCATTAACGGCATTTAATTTTATCTTATTTATCAATGCGTCATCACTCAATACCTCAATTATTTCTTTAGCTATGCTTTGTGGGTCTGTGGTATCTAATAATATCCCATTTTCTCTATCTTTGATAATCTCTGGCACAGCTCCATCATTCACAGCAAACACAGGCACACCCATTGCCATAGCTTCTATAAGCGTTTAGATTTAAATG